>FUFK010784184.1_pt1 | contig 14043 bp, 15 predicted proteins | sample 1021851 | NCBI WGS metagenome assembly FUFK01 (sample SAMEA51879418, study PRJEB19060) | metagenome | reverse complement strand
CATCCCGTCAGACACCATCCATGCGCTCGATGGCGACCTTGCCGCCGCCTTTGCGCAGACGCCCTTCTGCCAGGGCGGCTTCTATGGCGAACGGACGAAGCGGTTCGGCCGGCTGCTCGCGCGCAGCCCGCATGCCGCCGAGCTGGTCATGCACCCGGAGATCCTCGCGGTCGCAAACGAGATCCTCGACCCGTGGTGCGACTGCCTGCAGCTTAACCTCACTCAAGCCATCGCGCTCCACCCGGGCGCGCTGCCCCAGCTCCCGCACCGCGACCAGGACATGTGGCGCGGCGCGATCGGCGAGACCGAGTATCTGCTGAACGTGATGTGGCCGTTCACGCCCTATCGCGAGTTGAACGGTACCACGCTCGTCTGGCCCGACAGCCATGGCCCCAAGGCGCTCGAGCCCAACCCGGACATGGCACCGATCGCGGTCGAGATGGATCCCGGCGATGCGCTGCTCTTCCTCGGCTCGACGCTGCACGGCGCCGGCGGCAACCGCAGCTTCACGATCCGCCGCGGCGCGATCGTCAGCTACTGCCTTGGCTGGGTCAAACCCTATGAGAATCAGTGGCTCGCCTATCCGCCGGAGACCGCGCGCCAGTTCCCGGCCGAGCTCGCGGCTCTGGTCGGCTACCGCCAGCACCGGCCCAACCTCGGCAACTACGAAGGGCAGTGCCCGTCGATCCTGCTCCGCGACAAACCGAGCCACGCCATCGGCGCGATTGACGCGCTGCGCCCCGACCAACGGGGGCTGATCGAGGCGCATGTCGCCAGGCAGCGCGCCGGAGGATAACTCATGAGTCCCGGTGCCACCTTCGAGCGAGTCTACAACGAGCTCAAGCGCATGCTGACCGAAGGCGAGCTGGCCCCCGGCACGCCGATCGAACCGGCGCTGATCGGCAAGAGGATCGCGTCGAGCATCACGCCTATTCGTGATGCGCTCCACCGACTCACGGGCGAGCGACTCGTGGAAGCGCCGAACCACAATGGCTTTCGTGTGCCGTTGCCAACCGAGGCTACTCTGCGCGAACTGTATGATTGGAATGATCAGGTCCTCAAGCTCGCCGCGAAAAAGCACCTTCCCGGCTTCGGCTGGCAGGCGATTATTCATAATGCCTCCGGAACAGACATCGTCGCATCAACTGCTGCTCTTTTTCTCGGCGTCGCGCGTGGAACGGGAAACGGCGAACTCGCTCTTGCTGTCGGCTTGCTCAACGCGCGGCTCGCGGCGTTTCGACATGCTGAAATCAAAATTCTAGAGTCGATGGGCGACGAGCTGCGGGGAATGGTGAAGGTCGTCGTATCTGGCGACCGAGCCGCGCTGGCGAAGGCGCTTACACGTTATCATCGCCGACGGCTCGCGGCGGTTGCTAACATCCTCACGCAATCGACTGGTCAGGCCACTCGGACGCCAACGTGACAATCCTCCCCCGCTAAGCTCCGACCTGCAGGGGGCCATCAACGAATGCTCCCGCGATCCGCAAGCCTGACGCGGACCTGGCGACGAATTGTCATCCAGCCGGATCCGGCGCCCTTGACGGAGCGCAATTGCTAGGTCACGCGATGCTTTGATCAACGAACAACTACAATAGCGGATGCAACGGTCGAGGGGTGGCAAGTGATTCGCGACTGCCGCGCGCCATGACTTGGATGGGAGGGGACATGCGGCACGAGGATCGCGAGATACGCTCCGTTGTGGACTTGGTACCGTTGCTACTGAAGGATGGAGTTGGGCCCGAGCCGATTTGGTACCGTGGTCAAGCGAACGTGGCATGGTCGCTGCTGCCCTCTTTGTCACGCGGCGGCGGAATCGAGGCGGAATTCTCCCTATTTAAGCGCTTCAAGCAGAACGCCCTACCGTTCGTGCAGCATCGTCCGCAAAGCGAATGGGAGTGGCTGTTTGTGATGCAGCATCACGGACTTCCCACTCGGTTGCTCGATTGGACCGAGAGCCCGCTAGTAGCTCTTTATTTTATCGTCTCGGACGTGGACGTAGAGACAAGAGACAAGGCCGGCGCGCTATGGGCTCTTTTGCCCCTTGAACTGAACAAGGCGTCTAAGCTCCAGCCACTGCATCAAGGGGATATCCCGGGCTTTGGCGACGACGAGCATCTCGATGCCTATCTTCCCTCACAGGTTTCAAAGTTGGGTATCGGCCTTGGTCCACTCGCGGCGATAGCCCTGCGCAACAATCCCCGGATACAAGTTCAGCAGGGCGTGTTCACGGTCTGCCACAAGGACATTGAGCCTCTCGAGGGAGATGGGACGCCGCAGTATCTTTGGCGTTATGTGATCCCAGCCGATGCCAAGGACGCCATTAAAGCCGAGCTTGACCTACTGAACATCAACAAGCTGTCGCTGTTTCCCGAGCTGGCAAACGTCTCGGAACACGCCCGGAGGTTCGTATGACTGATTTCGTGATCTCCAACCTCCAGGACGCCTCGATCTTAGCCCTCAATGACATGCGCGAGTCGATCCTGATCAACCCCGATTATCAGCGGGAGGGAGGCGTGTGGTCCCGGGCCAAAAAGCAGCTCTTCATAGACTCGCTAATCAATCGATATGACGTTCCCAAGTTTTATTTTCACCTTCTTTCCGGCGAGTGGCGCAACGATTCCTATGCTTATTCCGTGATCGACGGTCGGCAGCGCCTTGAGGCGATCTGGGAATATATAGCCGGGGACTTCGCGCTCTCGCGTGACACGATCTACAACGATGATCCGATGCAGGAGATTCGTAACCTCACCTATCCCGAGCTCGCGCGTCGCTTTCCAAGAATTGCCACACGTTTCAACGCGCGCTCGCTCACGGTAATGGTGGTAACGGCGGATGATCTGGACTTTATCGAGGATATGTTCACGCGCCTCAACGAGGCGGTGCCCCTCAACGCTGCCGAGAAGCGCAATTCCTTCGGCGGGCCGCTGCCCCGGGCAACGCGGGCGCTTGTCCAACACCCCTTCCTCACGCGCTCGGTGCCAATTCCCACCACGCGGTACCGCCACCATGATATCGTCGCCAAGCTGCTGTATCTTGAGTGGTGGTATCAGCAGCACGGGGAAGTCTCCGACACCAAGAAGGCATCGGTCGATACTTTCTTTCGTAGCATGTCGGACCGGGACGATGCGGCAGTCGCGCCAACGGTTGCGGCAGTTACCAAGAACTTGGACGACATGGCGGAAGTGTTCACCGAACGCGACGCGTTGCTCAAGTCTCCTGGCATGGTCGCGGTATACTATTTACTGTTTTCCATCCTCGGAAAGGAGGAGGTGGTGGGCGCGATCGAGCGGTCCGAGCTAGTGCGCTTCGAAGAGGTACGCGCTGAGAACCGAAATCTTTTCGAGAATGAGGAGGAAGGCGTCGACTTCAAGCTCATCGAGTATGACGAACTTGCCCAGTCCTCCAATGATGCCGCCGCACTCGCTGCCCGCCTGAATACTTTGCGTACTTATCTTGATATCTAGTCGTGGCACTTCCTTTTGATGCGAGGGCCCGACCTACCATCGCGGCATGCGCGCGGGTTCGGACGTATCCGCCACCCTCCGCTTCATTGCTCGATGCCGTCGGCGGTGCGCACCGCATTTCTCGATGACGCGACACCCGCAGCTGGAGCGCCAGGTTGTGAGTCTGGCCCCGAGCGCTATTGCGCTCGGCAAAAGGGACTCAATCCAATTTTCGTCTCGGTCCCACTCTAATCGGCGAGAGGCGGCAACCCTCTACGAAGCGAGCGAGAGCATCGCCATCGTTCAACTCGCATTCCCAGATCGTCCGCACCTCCCAACCCATGTCCGCCAACGCTGACGCGTTCCGCTCGTCACGAGCACGGTTCGCCTCGAGCTTGGGTATCCAGAAGTCGAGGCGCGATTTGGGCAGGCGAGCCAGTTTGCACGCGGGATCGGGATGCCGGTGCCAGAAGCAACCATGCACGAATATAGCGAGCCGCCTGCCGGCGAGCACGATATCCGGTTTTCCCGGTAGTCGCCGATCCTGAAGCCGGAAACGCATGCCAGCGCGGTGTAATGCCCGTCGCACCTTCAGCTCAGGGCCGGTGTCGCGCCCTTTCACGCGCGCCATCTGGGCGCTGCGTTCCGGATCGATGTTAGTCGTCGGCGGCGCCAGCTTCGTCATCCGTCGGCCCGGCGATATCACCCAGCGGAGAAATACTCGGCTCCGCGGGAAGGGCATCCTGCTGGCGAAAAGCCGCGAGCACCTCCTCGAGCAGGCTCGCATGGTCTGTCCGCGGTGGAACCTTGGTCAGGATCGCGTCGATCCGAGCCTTGATCGCGGTCGGCGGGAGTGAATCGACCAGCAAGTCGTCTAGCGCCCACGGGCGGCCGGGATGGACCACATCCCATGGCGAGCGTTTATTGGCGCGCGTTTTAGCCGCGTCGCCATGTTTGCTCATCCCCCAGCACGCCTTCGTCTCGGAATTCCACAAGGGCCAGAACATGGCGATGAGATGTTTCTCGGCGACCAGCTGCGCGTTGGTCGCGCAAACAAGGCGACGACAGCTGAAGTCCTCCAGCCTGATCGGGTATAGACCTTCCGAAAGACCAGCCCGGCCGTGGATCGCTGCCGTCTCGATCGTGCCCGCGTGTTCGAGCAAACGTCCCGTGAGGCGAGGTCCCTGCTCTCGCACGGTGCTAGCGTCGCCCGACGCGGGATCGGCCTTCCCCACATAAATGGGCGTCTCCGTCCCGCTGATCGCCGCGTAAAAGGGGTGATCACCCTCATAATAGATGGCGTACACGCCGGAGCCATAGGTGGGCGTGATCTGATTGAGCGGCACGCGATTCTGCGCGAGCAGCGCCAGCGCGACCATACGGCCCACCACCTTGGGGTCCGACGGATCGAAGCTCGCGCGCGGCGTCGCGATTGGGTCGGTGGCCGCCCGGGCGGCCTCGGTCGCCAGCACATGGTCGGCGAGGCCCTTTCGGATCCGGCGCAACACAGCCGGCGCGGCGCCCGCGTCGGCCGCGCGCACCACGGCGTTCAGCGCGGCATCCAAGGCTTCCAAAGCGATTCTGTCGGGGGATTTGTGCGCCATCAGGCGAACGTCATACCGCCTTACGGCGGAACGACAATGTCATCAGGCGACCGCGCGGCCGTGCCCCTCCTCGTCGCCGCTCTCGATCATCGAGCGCATCCAGCGACCGGCGGCTTCGCCCAACTGCGCGGGGACCGCGTTTCCAAGCTGGCGCATGGTCTCGGACCAGGACCGCGAGAATTCGAAATCGTCCGGAAGGCCGACAAGGCGCGCGGCCTCACGCATTGTGAAATAGCGAACCGAACCATCGTCCCGAACCATCATATTCTCGCCGCCAGGCACGCCGTGATCACCGGCCTTCAACGCCTTGGCGGGGAGATCGAGCGGGCTGCCTGTATGCCCGGGATAGACACGAGCGCCTGGCTGATGGACATGGTTGCGGGTGCCGTCGGGCTCTCCGAGGCCCATCAAGGCGTCGCGGACCGTGACCCAAGGCAGGCCCTCGGGAACGACACCGACGGCGCGCAGATGTTCCACCCGGGCTCGGTCGCGGATTAGCACTGGCCGCTCGCGGACCGGCAAGCCGTGCCGGCGCCAATACTCACCCGTGACGAACTGGTCCCACAAGAGACGGTCGCGCGAATGCGTGGGCCGCAGCGGTTCCGGCGCCATGCCAAGGCTCGCGGCCAGCCCCGCGATCAGCACGCGAAAGCGGATTTGCGGCGCGCCGAAGTCGGCCGCGTTCACCACTTGCCAGCGAACCTCATAAGCGCCTGGCTTGCTTGACAGTCGCAACCGCTCGCGATGGCTGTCGAAATCCTCGCCAACGCGCCTCGTGTCGTTCGGGAAGCGGAGATGAAGGGTGATCCAATCCAGATAGGACCGAAATCTCGGCCCAGCCAGATTCCGGACATTCTCGAACAGGAAGGCTTTGGGAGCGGCCTCACGGACGGCGCGCACGGCCTCCGGCCACATGTCGCGGCTATCTTCATGGCCGCGCTTCTTGCCGCCTATACCGAAGGGCTGACAGGGCGGGCCGCCTGAAACGATATCGAGCGCGCCGGCGTGATCGGACCAGTCGATCTCCCGCACATCCGTCAATTCCATCGGCCAGTGTGCGACATGCTCGACCCGGCGCCTTTGATTGTGCAGGACGGTTTCGACCGCGTCATGATCGAATTCGGCCATCAAGGAATGGGTGAAGCCGGCCCGGGACATCCCGAGCGCCAAGCCGCCACAACCCGCGAACAGCTCAGCCCCGTTCATCTTGACGCTCCCTCACCGAGTCCAAGACCGACCCGTCACCAACCTCGTCGAGGTACCTTTCCACGGCCCGGCGAACGATCCAAGCTTCCTTCACGCCCTCGCGCTCGGCGAGGCGCTCGAGCTGCGTTTTCCTGTGGATCGTTAGCGTTGTCGTGACGCGCCTGGCGTCGGTTCCGTCCCGTCCCATCGCCGCTCTCGATACATTCCGCGGTAAAATGCCGCGGATTGAATCGTTTTACGCGATGTCGCGTCGCGAATCAAGGGAAGGGAACATAAAGAAAACGTTTCTCGTAGGCTATCGTGACGCGATCAACGCGATCCCGCGCGAGAGTGGAGCCGCTCCTCTGGTGGACGATTGCGCCCTAGGCGCCGGCGAAGCGCTCGCGATGATGCCGCAGATAAACGGGCCTCGGCCAGAGCGCCTTATCGGCGGGAAGGTGGATTCGGTCGAGCTGAGCGGTGAGCAGGCCCCTGAATTCCTCAGGGATCTTGTTGTGCGATACGAGCAAACGATAGTCATCCGCGACGCTGATCAGATGTCGGTCGAACAACCAGTGCGCTGTTCCGCATAGCGCCAACCCATTTTGGACAATATCCGGCCCGTCGCTCGCGACTGGTTGGATGTGCGCCGCCTGCACCTCCGCCCGACCACCGCCATTGATCATGCGCAATCGCGTGACGGCGCACCGGTTATCATAAGCGTCGCAAACCTCGGCGCGGAACGCGGCGTCGCGGATCTTGCGATTGACCAGGATCTGCTCGATGCGCCGTTTCTGCGTCTCCTCCGGCGCGGTGAGAAGGTCCGTGGTCGCGGCATCGACCTGATCGGCCTCGATGTTCAGCCGACGAAAATTGTCGCGATCCAACGTGGCGGAAAGGCCTTCGCGCGTGATCGAGGCGAAGTCATCCTCGGCCAGCATTCGGATGGATTGGCCTTGCAGCTTTCGCCCGACCGTCGTGCGGTCCGATATCGCTCGCAGCGGCACCTCCCGATAGCCGCCCGGTGTCCAGAAAGGCACCGGCCTTGGAAAGCGCAGGAAGCCGCTCATGATGGCGTAATAGTGGTGGTCCCGATCGGGATCCTCCACGATATCGTCGACACGAGCGACGGCGACATAGGCGCGCAGGCCGCCCTCGCGCTGGGGCTCGCGATAGACGATCCAGTCGCCGATCATCTGGCGGGCACGGTCCCGATATAGCGACCCCGAGAAATGATAACGCCGGGCGATCTCATCGTTGTAGCGAGAGTTCCGCTTGGTATCGAAGACGCCCTTCATGCGTTCGCGGCGTCCTTCAAATCAGTCTGCTCGAGCGCGGCTTCCTCGACTTGCTGCTCGATAACGATTCGCGGCAGCTTCGCCATTTTCCGGCCCGCGAAATAGTCGGCGACCCGAGTTTCCATGAAGGACATCTCCACCGGGCTTTCCGCGAGTTTCCGCGCGAAGATCCGGCCAGGATGCAGCACGTCCCAAGGGGAACGGAACTGATCCTTTCGACGGCGGCCGGGATCCTTGTTGCCGAAGCCATCGACGGCGCGATTCCAGACGGGCTTGAACGTCTCGATCAGCATGTTCTCGCCGAGCGGTATCCAGATATCGTCGACGACCAGGTAGCGGACCTGAAAATCGGCGAGGTCGAGATTGTCGACCTCGTTGATGGAGGTCGCGTGCTGGCGAAGCCGGTCGGCCAGCGCGCGGCTTTCCTTGCCGCTTGGTCGCAGGCCACCTTTGCGACCCCCCTTGGGGATCGCTTTCCCGACATAGATGGGATGGTCCAGCCGTTCGGGCGCGTTGCGGGCGGGCGCGTAGGCGGGGAAATCGCCGCAGTAATAGAGGGCGTAGATGCCCGCTCCGACGATCCCGTCTGAGTCGCTCAATGGGATCGCCCGGCGAGCGAGGAGCTCTCCCGCGATGCTCCGCGCGATATTGATACGAGCCAGCGGGTTATAGGCTTCCGCCGCGTCGGCGTCCGCTAGCCCTTTGGTTGATTTAGCTGATTTCCTAGCTGCCACGGTATTCCACCCCTCGCGATGAGCATCGTTCGCGACAAAGCGCTGAGACGCAACCTCCGTTTGACGAATATCTGGCGATTAGTGAGGCAGCCCGGGTGCCCCTTGAGATGACCTTGATCGAGCTTGATGCCTGGATGACCGAGATGGGCCGGCTGCAGACCGGCCGCTTCCGGGCTGCTGATAGCGGAAAGCGTACATTTGTTCAGTCGGCAAGCTGGGTACTAAGGCCTGACCCGATTGTCCCCTCCGCCGGCCGCCCGGCAGCTTCCCCTAAGCCAAGTTTCTGCTTACTTTAGCATATCCTGGCGCTACACTTGTTGGTGGGGTAAGATCGACCGGGGGCAAGTTGAGCCAGCAGAGCGCAGAACAAACCGAAGGCCCGGACTTGGATGCGGTTCTTGCGGCTCTTCGCCGGGACTATTCAAAACTGGGGCCGAGGATAAGAGAGCTACAGCATGAGGTGCTGTGCGAGTGCTCAGGCATCACTCTTCGACTGCATTTCCCGGCATTCCGGCAGGGCAAAGCCACGGTTCACGAACTGGTGGAGCTGGCATGGCTACACCTGACGCCTTTCGCGCTGACTCGAAAGGAAATCGATGCGGTGAGAGCGCTGCAGTCTACCCTGCCGTTCGACGATTTGCTGGTCAAAACCACTCAGCTCAATGATGCGGCCGCCTAGCTTTTCATCAAGGCGCACAAGGCGACAAACCGGAATGGCGAAGCCGGCGAGCTACTATTGTACCTCCTGACAGAATGGATTTTAGGCGCCCCACAGGTCATCGCGAAGATGACCTTGAAAACGAATCCGCAGATTCCCGTTCACGGCGCGGACGGGGTCCATATTCGATACTGCCCTGAGACCGCGCGGCTTTTTCTCTATTGGGGAGAGTCGAAGATGTATGGCGACGTCGGTGCAGCCATCGCGTCTGCCGCGAAATCGATCGCAAAATCTTTGGAGCCGGACGAGCTGGACCACGAATTGCAGCTTGTTCAGCGAAATATCGATTTCACAGGATTGGGCGCCGAAGGCAAGGAAGCCCTTCTGCGATATCTGGATCCGCATGAGGAAGAATATAACGAGCGCAAAGACGTCATCACCTGCCTGATCGGCTTCGATTTCGAGGGCTTCCAAAAGGCCAGCGCCGCAGGCGACCAAGGCGCAGAGGATGCCTTTAGAGCGCTGGCCAAGGAGCATCTTGAAGCGGTCGCTCCCAAGGTCGCCGCTGCGTTCAAGGCGGCGGGACTGGACTCTCAGGATGTGGAACTCTTCTTCTTCCCGCTCCCGGCGGTCCAGGAATTTCGCGATCTCTTCCAGGCTCGGATTGGCTGGCTGCCATAATGCAGGAACTAGCTGACAAAGTTTGGGCGAACCCCGGATTTCACGACGCGGCGCACCGCATCGAGCTCGCATGGCTCACTAAAGAGATCGGCGGCGTCGATGACGGCCCTGCGGATATTACAGATGCCATGCGGTTAATACGTTCAGCGGCCATCCTGGCTTGCTCAGAGACAGCAGATCATCGACGCGCGGCCTTCAGGGTGGCGACTTGTGCATACGATCTGTTTGGCACCGAACAGGTGCCCTTGGATCAGGCCCTACGGATAGTGCTCATGCGTCTGGGCAACTTCCCATCCATCGGCACGCGAGCAGACGTAGAGTCCGCACAGCCCAGCCTTCCCTTCGCGCTTGTCGCTGAAGAAATCGCGTCGGCCGCTGCGCATGAGGTGACGATAAACGGACGCACGGTGCTGCTGACAGCCTTCCAGCAAAAGTTGTGGTTTAGCCTTATGCAGAGCCGCCGAATCGCGCTGGCGGCGCCCACGTCTGCGGGGAAATCCTTTGTGTTGCAGGGGTATCTTTCTGCGCTCTTCGACAACGACCGGGCAAAATCGGTTGTCTACATCGTCCCGACCCGTGCCTTGATTGCCCAGGTCGCGGAGGATCTGAAGGTTCAGTTCGAGGGAACGGCACGCGATGTTCCCGACATTGTCACGGTGCCGATCGACGCGGACACCACGCTTGCCGAGCGCGCCATCTATGTGATGACGCAAGAGAGGGTGCAACTCGCTCTCGGCTCCCATCCCGACTTCAGCGCCAGCGTCATTATTGTCGATGAAGCGCATTCGATCGCGGACGGATCACGAGGTGTTCTGCTTCAATGGGTCGTCGACGATTTGCTTATCCGCAATCCGACATCCCAGATCCTCTTCGCCAGTCCGGCAATCCGCAATCTGGATATCTTCGGCCGGCTGTTCGGTTTGGACGACATGATCGAGTTCTCGTCTGTAGAGCCGACTGTTGCCCAGAACTTCCTGGTCATCACCATCGAGTCAGCGACCAAGGGCAAGCTTTCGATCAAGACCGCCGGGGACGGATCAAAGACGCTACGGTCAATCGCGACGTTGCAGCTGGATCGAACGGTCGCGAGCCGAACAGAGAAACTCGTCCATATCCCCGCGGAACTCGGGCGCGGACATTCGAACATCATATATGCAAACGGCGCGGCGGAGGCCGAGAGCGTTGCGCTTCAACTGGCCGAGCTGATGTCTGATCGCGAGCCAACCGTCGCGCGCCTGGCTCTATCGGACCTGGCGAAAGAAGCGGTCCACGCCAACTACGCGTTGGTTGAGTGCGTCAAGTACGGCGTCGCGTTTCACTATTCCAACATCCCCACCCAGCTTCGACGCGCAATTGAAGCGGCAGTATCGTCCGGTGAGGTCGACTTCCTCGTATGCACGAGCACGCTGCTTCAGGGCGTCAATCTGCCTGCCAAAAACATCTTCATGTTTGCTCCGGAGAAGGGTCGGACCAAGGCCCTTGAGTCGACCGACTTCTGGAACCTCGCCGGTCGCGCCGGTAGACTGAAACGAGAATTCCAAGGCAACATCTTTCTCATCGACTACGACAAATGGAAGAAGAAGCCGCTCGACGGGCCAAAGGACGCGATCATCACTCCGGCGATCGAAACCAGCCTCAACGACCATCACGATCAGCTCATGACCGTCATCGCCGGCACGCCGAGCGTCGTCCGCAGCGATGAAACTGATCTCGAGACCACCTTCGTCCGCCTTTATACCGATTTCAAAGGCGGTGACCTCATTCAGACATTCGAACGAGCAGGCGTCGCTGCAGGCGATGCTCAGTCGGGCCTGCTAGAGGCCGCGCTCGCGGCCGCCAGTGAGAAACTCACGCTCCCGGCAGCGGTTATCCGCCGGACTCCAAACATATCCGCGCACAAACAGCAGCGGCTCTACGACCGGATAAGCGCGAAGGTGGCTCAAGGCCCCGACGTCGCTCGGGCCCTCATCCCCCTGCACCCCCGCGAGAGTGAAGCTTTCCAGTCGTATGCGGATGTCCTGGAACTTTGCCACGAGATAATTCTCGGCATCGATACCTCCAAGAATCTGCATCGGTTCCATGCTCTGATCGCGCGACGATGGATGCTTGGCCTGCCGCTGCCCCAGATCATCGACGAGCAAATTTCGCGAAATACGTCGAAGCCTGTTCGTACGACAATTAGAAACACCTTAGATTTGATTGAGGGCGACATCCGTTTCCAAGCCGTTCGGTTGTTTGGTTGCTATAGCGCCCTTCTTGTCTACGCGCTCGATAGCGCGGGGTTGGTGGACATGGTCTCGAGCATTCCGTCTTTGCCCCTTTACCTGGAGATCGGCGCATCCGACAAAACGATGATCAGCTTCATCTCGCTGGGCTTGTCGCGTGTCACCGCCATGAAACTGAACGAAATGTCCGCCCGTAAGGACCTCGACACCGCCGGTGCGCTGCAGTGGCTGCGTACCCGGCCGCTGGAGGCGCTGGGTCTTTCCCCACTTTTGCTCGCCGAAGTACGCGCGATCGCGACTACCTCTTTGCCGAACTGAACGATCGACCGCTACGAACTGAGCTCAACGGAGGGCGGGTGGCGATTTTCGCTCGAAAGCTGTCGTTCCGTTCTCCACCGAAGGGTTCCGATCGACGTTACTTGAGCGAACGTCGGCTCTTGGGACCATGCTGCAGCCAGCAGAACGGCCAAATTTGAGGCGCATCCCGGACAAAACTATTCTGATGATGATGACCTTGCGCTTGCTTACACCGATTTGCTGGCTCATAGCCACCGCCACAGTCGAGGCAAAGGCGTGACCGCCAGGACTGTTTCTAAACACTAATCGCGCCTGCGTTTGGTCAACCGCGTGAATCGACTCATCAGAAAGCCGCACGCGCATCGAAAAGGAGGGTTGGCATGATGCTCAATCTATCCATCGAGACCAGTGGGCCTGAAGGAAAATCGTTTCGAATGGCTTTAGGGATTACGATCCCCGTAGCACTGTTCGCGATGATGTTCAGTTTCTTCTGGGCCTAACTTGCGAAGGGGCGGCACGGCAACGTGTCGCCCTTTTTCATAGTGGGCAACGGCTAGAGCGCCTGAAGGACGGCAGCTTTCGGGGATATCACGCGGAAGCTCGGACGGCTGCAACGAGGGCGCAAAACGGCCGCCTTGGTTTTGCGAAACGCCTAAGCTGCGGCACTTCGTTCCAACGCAGCGAGATGCTCCTCGCAGACGACTTGAACGATGCGTCCCAGCTCCTCGACCCGTTCGCCCAACCAAATCAGCTCGTCTTCAGAGATGCGATAGTGCCTTGAATAACGGGCTTTCACATATGCGGCCTTGAGCTTTTCAAAGCGGGAGCGATCAGCGCGATTGTCGCGCGGCCAGGCATCGATCAAGCGTGGATCAATCCGCTCCGCTTGTGTTCGGAGGAAGCCCAAGTTGTGGACATGCGGGGTGTAGAAGGTGCACACTAGAAGCACGCAATGATAGAGGCTTTCGGTCGCCTGATGTGTGAGAAATGCGGCGTCCTTGAGATAGCCCTTGCGTTGAGCGTCTCCCGCTAGATCGAGCTTCCTCGCCCCGCTCGGAAACCACTCGCTGAAATACTCCTGCGCCATTGCTAGAGCCTGTTGGGGCGTCTTCGGCTTAGGTTCATGAAGTTCGGTGCTGTCGCTTTCGTAAAGCGCGATCCCGTCGCGGGCGATATCCATGAAGAAATAGCGGCCGTGCGCGAGCCCGTCATTCACCTCGCGCAGCGTGTGAACGATGAAGTTGACCGGCGTGCGTAGCGTCTTCGTCACGGCCAGCTCGCGATTGAGCCGCTCCTCCGCCGTCGTCCAGAACAGGGCCCGATCGGTCAGCTTCTCGTTGTTGACGATGATCAGCAGGTCGAAGTCGGACTGATAGCCTTTCGCGGTGTGCGGCTCGTCGACCCAGCCGCCGCGGGCATAGCTGCCATAGAGGATGACCTTGAGAATGCGCGCCTGGCGCTTCCATTCCGAAGTGGCGAGCGCGGTCGCGTCGCGGAACTCCTCGAACAGGATCTGCACCACGCGCTCGAGCTCGCGCTGCTTGGCGGGCGGCAGATGATCGAGATCGGTGCGCATCAGGGCGACCCTAACCAGCGCATGAGGCGATGCAACCGGTTGGTGCGGCGCTTCGCGCCAGAACCGACCGGATTGCGGGCGAGTGACGTAACATCGAGGTGGCGGTCAATCGCGAGCAATGCCGAGGCGAGCAATCGTTCGACCTCCGCCACGCTTATGCCCAACCGCTCGGCGATCGCGGGATAGTCGAGCCCGTCGACGGCGCATAGCTGGAACACGGCGCGCTCCAGAGGCTCCAGCTCGCGAAGCGCTGCCAGCACCGCGCGCAGGTCCGTTCTCACACTGATGGCGTCTCGCGACATGAGGCAAGCTCCTCCAGGCCGGCCAGAAGGGGCCGGCGGC
>FUFK010752065.1_pt1 | contig 14043 bp, 21 predicted proteins | sample 1021851 | NCBI WGS metagenome assembly FUFK01 (sample SAMEA51879418, study PRJEB19060) | metagenome | reverse complement strand
CAGTTCCAAGCACGGAGTGCTTTATTAATTCTACTGTTAGGATCTCTAGCTGTCTTAGCAGAAGTAAGTTTCTTTTTCATCCCTTTCATCCTCGCACAAAAACTAGCACGCCTTTTGTTGCCAACCTTTTTACTAGGGGCCTTTAAGTTGCCCCCTGTTGCACGATTGTAAGAGTCACGACCTTTTTGATTAAGACCACCTTTAGGATTCTTACCTTCTTTTCTCTGCCATGCTGGTGATTTTGCCATTACACTTTCTTAGCTAATTTTTTATTCATTTTTCTTTGAACTGCTTCTGGTAGTTTAGAAAAACCTTTGTGTTTTTTAGCAACACCTTTTTTCTTCATACCATTTTTCATTCCATTTTTTTTCATTCCGTACATTAGCTNTATCTCCTATATTGTTTTGTTTTCTTTGCTATACTTTTTGGTTGTTTAACAAATTGTTTACCTGCTGCTTTACCTTTTCTTTTTGCTGCTGTTGTCCTTGCGTATTCCGAAGCCGACATTGCTTTGATAGCCTTCTCTGGTAAATATCTTTCACCAGTTTCAGAAGACTTCTTACCAGACTTTGTTCTCCATTTCTGTTTGCCCCATGCTTTTAGGCTTCTTTGACTCTTTGCAAGTGCCATTATTTTTTTCTCCCTTTTCTAATTGCATCTTTACCCTTTTTAAATATAGATGCTACTTTATTCTTACCCATAACCTTTGCTCTTTGCTCACCTACAGTTAGTATCTGTATTTTTCTAGCATATGGTTTATTAATTTTTTTAACTTTAGCAACTGTTTTTCTAGCATCTGTCGGTGTTGCAAACTTAATACCTACAGTATCTTTTGGATTCTCATCAGTGTATAATCTACGACCAGATCCTTTAGGTTTCTTACCTGTACCCTTTTTTGGATCCGCCACGTTTCATCTCCTTGATGTGTTTCTCAATAATTTTGCTTTGTTTTTTATGTAAAGCAGATGCTTTCTTTAAAGCCTTTGCAACTTTTTTTATTTTTTTAACCATGTTTGTATTTTTCTCTCCAATAATTTTTTCTCTCAAGTAGTCTAACTTTATATTCCAAGTCACTAATACCTAAAAGTTTTTTAATAAAAGCTATCATTACTTATATCCTCCTCCAGCTTTTTTATATGCTTTTGCTAATGCCTGTGCTTTTCTAGCAGACCATTGGCCTGCAGCTGTACCATGAGATGCTTGTGATTTTATTCTTTGAAATATTTTTTTTCGCATACCAGGTTTTGTATAGTTGCCTGCTTTATTTACTGTGCTTTTTTTCTTCGCCATCTTTTAACTCCTTGTATTCGTAGTCATAACTACCCTCCTCATTCTCATCAGTTATCCATTTTGATGTATCTTCCACAGACCATATCCTAGTATTAACTAATCTATGGATGAGAGGTTTGCTTGGATCTGCTGCCATAGAAGGATCAAAGATCCTTAGTCTATTGTTGGGTTGAATTGCATAATTACCATCATCTAATTCTATTACATGGCCACACTTATGTTGATCTGGNTTTTCTGCATAACCAAAATCTAATTCATTGTAGTCACCAGCACACCAATCAATTGTAAATAAGTATGTGCCTTCTCTTTGTTTACGTCTTCTAGATGTGTATATCATTTTACATCCTTGTAATTGATAAAATCTAGTAACACTTACGTTGTAACTGAAAGAATCCCATAACATTAATTCGTTTAGTGGTAATTCTTTTACACCAGGTTTTTTACAGAAAGCTGATATAGGTGCTCTCCACCATATACCACCATCTGTCATCATATAGTGAAACAAAGGTACTTGTTTAGGTATAGATGTAAATCCAAATACCACACATTCAAAGTATTTATCGTGTGAATCTTTTTGATCNCTNAGAAANTTACCACGAACATAACANTCTATNGGTGGGATATTAGCGTTAAGATACATTAGTTAGCTAATGGGTTAGAAGATTTAACTTTAATTTCTTCTATCTGTACTTTCAATAATTCTATTTCTTTTTCAACTATTTTTACAGCTGTGTTATCATGTATGTGATCAAAGTCATGGCTATGAGAAGTGTCTTTATTCTCTAATGCTGTAACTTTTTCTTCTAGTACAGCTATATCTGCTGACCAATCTTTACCTCCAGATGCTCCTTCTAGTGCATCTAGTTTAGTTATAATCTCACCATACTTTACAAATCCACCACCTATTGCGGCAATGACACCTAGTAATGCTGCGACACCTGCTAATTGATTTTTTATTTTATCCATTTTTTAATTGCTCCAGTTCTATTAGTATTTGGTTTTTTTTAATATTTATTTGATTTAATTTTTCATTTACAATGGCTATAGGATCTGTAGATGTATAATTAGCTAATGTTGCATTTTCATATATCTGTCTAAGATCTTGTATTTGTAATTGATCTAAATAAATATTTTCACTTTTATAGAAGGGTANATCATAAANATCAAGAGATGCNTGGTCNCTTGCCATTGCATCTAATTTAATAATGTTTTTAATTTGTAAATTTTTTGAAATGTCTTTAATATCTTTATCAACTTTGTCCATAATCTTTACTAAGTTAGTTTTGATTGTTTCTTTCGATTGTACACTTTTTTGCTTTGTATTATTTTCATTCTTAACTTCGGCAGTCTCAGTAGTTTTGCTATTGGATTCTTCTTCTTTTTCATTAGGTTCCTCTGCCATTTTTGTAGGTTCTTCTTCGATTATTTCTTCTTCAGTAAATTCTTCTTCAACCGCTTCTTCTTCAAGCATCTCTTCCTCAATCATAGACTCTTCTTCCATGGCAAACTCTTCTATGATTTCTTCTTCCATCATTTCTTCTTCCATTACCATTTCTTCAACCATTGTAAGCATAGGCTCAAAAGATAATTCTTCTTCCATTTCTGGCTCTTCAAAGAAAGTTATAAACTCTTCAAATAATTCTTCTACTTGACTAAATTCTATATATTCAAATACTTCTTCTAAATTTTCAAATACTTCTTCTATCTCTTCAACAATTTCTTCAGCTATAACTGTATCATCATACGTCATAGTTACAGATATATTATCTACATTTGGTCCACCTAGAGTTGCAGGAGCATTAGCATCAGATCCAGATATATTTATATTACCAACATTAGATCCTGTACCTGTGTAAATTAGAGTATCTCTAAAATTAGCACCATCTATACCTGTAGTATCTGTTCTAATATTTGTATTAGATGCTAGAACATTACCATCAGAATCTTTTATAGTTAATTGATTAGTAAATGTATCTGCATTACCTGACCCACCCCAACACCCAGTGACGTTGCACTCACCATTCTGTACTTCAATAGTTGAATTTAGAGTAATACCATTATCCAACATATCTTGAGTAATAGTATTTGAACTTAAATTAAAATTTTGATTTATAGATCCACTATCACCAAATTCTAAATCATAATTACTAGGGACATTATTAAGTTCACAGCAATCATTTAATACTTGTACATCGCCAGAGGTAGTCCAACCATTAGCATTACCAGTTTCAAAGTTACCATTGGTAATTAAATTACCTGTTGTTTGTTCGTCAGCTTGTACTATAGTAAATAGAAATAAAAATGCAATTAGCCATTTCACTCTAATATTAAAGAAGTTATTTTCTTCTCTCCCATGTATATTTCAACGTTTGCCTTTGACTGTATACATTTAAACACGACCCTATCACCAGGACTTCTATCCTTCATAGCATAACGTTTTGATTTTAAACAATCTGATAATGAATCTTTTATACGATGCTCTACAATTTTATGATCTTGTAGAAGTAATAAAGCAAAAACCATTTCTATCATTAGTGCCCACTCCCATTTCTAATTAACTTTTCTACATCTTCTTGTAGTTTTGATACTTGTTCTTTTAAAAAATCTATATTAATTTTATTATTTCTCATACCCTTTAGTTCTTCATCCATAGACTCAATCAAACCTGCCATATGCTCTACCAACATGAAAAGCTCCGCCTCCCCAGATGACTGACCAAGTTCACCACGTGGATATTTAATTCTAAACTCTGAGTTTTGTTCTAAGTCTTTTTGAAATAGTTCTAGTTGTGTGCTATGTTTGTTAAGAGTTTCAATAACACCGAAATATGCCCAGGTCCCGATTGCAACGAGTGCTATCAGGCTAGCAACCGTCTTCATAGGCATTTGCACCTTTGCCTCGTCTGAAATTTTAAGTGCCATTATTTCTTTCTTCTTTTATTTAATAACTTAACTCTTGTATGCCAGCACCACTCTGTCATTTTAATAATACCAGTTTCTACAAATGCTATTGAGTTATCTAAAAAACCACAAAATTTATATATTAATCTATCTATCATCTAGGATCTTTCCATTCTATTTTCTTTTTAGTCTTAGCTTCTTCTAGTGCTTTTGCTTTATCCATAGCTTCTAGTTCTGCTGTAATCTTTGCTTGTATTTTTTCATCAGCTTTTTTTCTATCTTCCATACGTTTTACATATGTATTATAATCTGGTCTTTCGTGATCATACTTAGACCATAATGCTTGAGCATCTTTGCCTATCTTACCATCTATAGGACAAGGTGTGCCTGCCTGTATCATAGACTCAAATACTCTTTCATCTTGGCAAAGTATAGCTACTGCTGCAACTTTCATACCAAAGTCATTAAGTATTCTAGCTAACTTTAGTCTTTCACAATTCTTATCTATTGCATGCTTACCACCACTAATACCAATACCAAATGTTTGAACACCTAATGATACACCTACAGCACAGACATCTTGTGTCATACTATTATATGATGGTGCACCTGCACTTGGTGGTGCTGACTTAACATTAGACGTTGAGTTATTTGTTGTAGTACTATTAGAACTAGATCCAGATTGATACGTTGTAGTAGCAGTAGATGTGTATCCACCTTCAATAGCTGTATTAGATCCAGATGTATTTGTCTGTGTTGATCCTGCAATTGCCGATGATGTAAATAATAATAGTAATAATATTGAGAGGTATTTCATGTTATGTTTCGCCTTCAGTTTCGCTTGGATAGCATCCAAATTTAATGTACATACGGTGTGTATTAATATCGTATGGTCCTATTTCTTCTATTTTTCGTAATGACTCTGAATAACCTACTAGTAAACAATCATATTCACTATCAAATTGCATAGGATGTATATGGGGAGGTAGACAAGATTCTGCTACATAAGAACATAATAAAAATGCTAATGTAAATTTCACTGTGCTACCATCATAGCAAATGCTACAAACAATATAATCAATGTTCCTGTAAAATAATAGTTCATATTATTCTCCATATTATTTTTTATTATTTTTAAATATTTGCGTTCCCTTTATACCATAAATGCTCGCCACGACAAGGATCCACAGATTTGTGAACCATGACGGGAGCTGCTGGAACTGCTCAAAGAACTCTTTTATCTTTGCAGATGCACCAGGATCGTCTGANAAAACTCCGTATGCGATGACTAAAATTGGCAGCGTTAATACGACCAAAACGAACTCATCTTTCCAGTCCGATTGCCTAGCCTCGAGCAACTTGCCTTGATACTCAGTTTCCCCACGAGCCATCTTCGCAGCCTGCGTGGCTTGAGCATCAGCCATAAGCATCTTAGTTTCTTGTTTCTTTTTATAGATGTGAGTACCAGCATTTAATGCTAATTTAATTGCACTTAACCACATACTATAATATTATAGCACCTAATACAAAACCTGCAACTGCACAAATGACGCAGTGGCTATGTTTATTCCATAATTCCTTTACTTTGTTTTTAATATTTTCCATATTATCTCCTTGTTATGTATTAAAATAATTATATACACCACCTATTATACTTGCAATTACAACAAGCACCCAGACGGCCCCTTTGCCTTTATTGATATCGGCTCTTAGATGTTTAGTCTCAGCTCTAAGTTCTTTTATCTCTCTTACTAAAAAATCTATTTTTACTTCTGTAGCTGATTTTCTAGGCATTAGTTTTTCTTATCCCTTTGGTTAGGACTAACATAAGTTTTCCCACCAACTATATTTTCAAACACATAGTCTACATCCATATCAGCAAGTGTATTAATTACTGACTCTAATAGATCATTTCTAGCTTGTATGTTTTGTTCAATTAACATTCTTTTGTAGTCTCCTTCTGACATATTATTTGCTGTTGCCTGATCAGCAAGTTTCATAAAAGGTATATTATTAATGTGTGTATTTATTTCTTTTAATTTTTTATCTGTAACAGTTAAAAAACTTGCATTAACCATTTGCCAAATACTCATTTCTTCTGGTATAGCAGATTTACCTTCTTTCATTCTTTTTCTAACATTTTCTTCTATGTTAGTCCAAACTCTTATACCATCTTCTGCTTTTAATGTAGAAAAATCTAAAGATGTTTTTAATTTAGCTTCTCTTCTTATTTCATTATATATTTGATAATACTTAGTGCTTTTTAAAGGTGTCTTAACTGTAAATACATTTTTAAATATACTTAATGGATCTTTCCAGATATTAATATCACCTTCTCTTAATGTAGGTCTTGCACCAAATTTTTCTCCACCAATAGTATTAGCACCTATTTCTAGTAAATCAACACCATAGCTAAGTATACCTACAGCGTATGCGTTAATTAAAAAATCTATTGTAATAGGATCTATACCTTGTATAACTTTATCATCTGCACCAGGTATTACTGACTCTTTTAAAAATTTTGTTAAGTTAGATATTTGTACAGATATTTCTTTAGTTCCACCTTTTAATCTAAGATCATTTATTTTTACAGAGTCATAGTATTTTCTAACAGCATTACCTGTAAATGCATCTTGATTCATTATTAATTCTAATATAGGTTCCATAGCTGTATTAACTATAGGTATTGGACCAATAAAATTAACTGGTACTAACAAAGACAATGATTGTGCTAGATATTTAGCACCTATATTTGTACTATTTTCATCTATACCTTTTACCATTGCGTGTGCAATATTTCCAAATATACCAAAGTCATATGGTTTTGGCATTGTAAAGAAATCTCTAGGTATAGGATTTCCTCTCTCATCTACTTTTTCAAATCCAATTGGCACTACATGATTTAATTGTTTAATTACATCTGGTAATGCTTGATATTCTTTATTATCTTTATTTAAATAATAGAAGTATACTTCTGGTGCTACAACTAATGCAGTGACTACTGCAGCTGCTTTAGCTCTATCTGCAGGTGTGCCTTCATACAATACTCTAGCACCTCTGTACATTCCTTGCATACTAGCATTTAAGAACATGACATTTCTAGACATAGAGTTTAGTATAGCTGATGATCCTTTCATCCCAAAATCAGTAGTAACTTCTCTACCTGCAAATGATGCACCTAAGTTATCAAAACCTGCTTTTTTAGCTAATTGGAACTCACCCATACGAGATGCGTATTCAACTTTACTTACAAAATCTACATAGCCATCAGCACCTTTTCTAATCCATCCTCTTTTTCCACCAGTGCCAAACATTTTTTTTAATTGAGTACTATAAAATGTATTTAATTTATTATCAGCAGCTAGCTTATTTATAGAAGTATCTAACATACCCTCTGTTTCAGCTCTTGTTGCAAAACCTAAACCATTAATATAACTAATTCTAAAATCTTCTGCTTCTTTTGTAGCAGCATATAAACCTTTACCTGTTGTTAATCCTGGTAAAAATCCTAGACCATCTTTAGTTCTGATAGAAAAAGCAGATGTAATAGCTGCTGCTTGTGTATCCCTAAATAAGTTTTTTAATTGGAAAGTGGGTGTGTATGTAATAAATTTACCTAACTTTTGTGCAACAGGTCTAGTAACTGTACCCACTGCTTCAGCCATTAGTGCTAATGGTGAGAACATACTATCTGCTCTATTTAAATGTCTAGCAGCTCTCATATCAAAACTTTTATACATCTGATGTAGATTAGGATCTAGTATCTCATACATCTCTGCCTTAACTACACCTTTGGCATCTTTTCTGTATACTATATCAATGTAATTACCTTTATCAGTTTTTGCTACTTGATTAGAAAAAGTTATAATATCTGTTTGATCATTTTTTAAACGATCTTCCATAACTTTTATTATTTTAGATTTTTCTTTTGCATTTTTACTATTGATTAGATTATAATTTTCTTTACTTACAATCTTTAATCCTTGTTTTTCTAAAGCAGAATCTAAATTTTCTAATGTAGTTTTTAAAAAACCTAATCTGTCATTGCCTGTAATTTTTCTAACAATACCATCTGTAGCATTTTTAGCTCTAGCAGATGCATCGGCTACAACACTGCCATGTCTACCAGATTTATGTGCAGCTTCTAACATTTCGTATAAAGAAACTTTTGCACGATTCATATCTGCAGCTGCTACAGTTCTGTGTGTATAACTAATTAAATTTTCTAATAAATTTAATTCACCCTCTTGTTCATCTTTAGCTAATTTTTTAATAGGACTTTTAAGTGCTGTAATTTTTGAATCAGCTGTATCTGTAGGTTGTGATCTAGTTAGTCTTTGAAATAAAGAAGATTTTTTTCTAGTTCTAGTAAGAGGTATAAAAGATTCAGGATTTGCTTTTAACATTAAAGCAACTTCTTTACCACCTACCATCTCACTAAGTTCTGAGTACTTTAAAAGATCATCTGTAAATTGTTTTAATTCTTTTTGTGTAGTTGTAAAATCTTGTTTTCTAGCATCTTTAGATTTAATATATTTTTCTTTACTAATACCACCTAAGTCTGCTTTATATTTGTCATAAAATTGTGCAGGTGTTAACTTTCCAAAATCAATTGACTTTCTTATTCTTACTTCATCAAATGGTACTTTTGTTTTAAGTATCCCAGATTTAACTTTTTGTAATTGTGTATTTAAAGATTTAATTTGTTTAGCATTTTTTATAGGTTTCTTTTTAGCTTTTGCTAATCTTGCTTCTAGAGTTTTAACTTTTTTAGATTTAGCAGTATCTAGAATTTTTCTCATTCTAATTGCAGCACCATAATCTAAAAATGATGCTACTTCATTATCTGCTTCTAATTTTTTTAATATATCAAATAAACCTTTACTTGCACCTTGTACATAACTAGCACTTTTAGCATCTTTAGCAGGTGGCATAAATACGCCATACTCCATAAATTTACTAGCTCTAGCATTAGATGCAGCTGTCATTCTAAATTGAAAATAAGGTAATAGCATTGGTGATTTATCTAAACCTTGTGCTTCAAAAGCTTTTCTTACATCTTTAACACTACCACCAACTCCAGTCATATCCCTTTGTAAACTTACAATAGGATCATAGGCATCGAACATATTTGTTCTTAAAAAAGTTAATGTATTTTGTAATTTAGTTTTACTTTCAAAACCTACTGCACCCTCTTTAGTTTTTAAAGGTTCACCTGTTTTCTTTTTTGTTTTTGTAACTTTGTTTGTACCAGACTTAACACCTTGTTCTTCTGGAAATGCAGACTTAGCTAAGAATCCTTGTTTAACTAATGTACCTGCACCAGCTAGAACAAACTGTGCTGATCCACTTAAACCTAGTGTAGCTATAGCTACAGTACCAGTTCTTAATGGGTCATACTTTTGTTCTGGATTAACTTCTATTTCAGTGTATTGTCTAGCTACATCAGCACCACCTAATGCTAAAGCATCTATTGTAGCTGTTGCACCAATACCTTTAGCACCTGCTTTAAATCCTTCTTTCTCTGCAAGTTTAACAGCCTCTTCCCCTATTAAAGCTTTTGATATAGCTTTACTAGTCATTTCGTCTGTTATTTTTTTTGCTGCTTTTTTACTTTTACCTTTAACAGCTTCAGCAATAGATCTTTCTAATGCTTNTTTTGCTGCAACTTTAACAGAAGCTTTTGCTACTTGACCACCTACACCTACACCAATAATATTAATTGGATCTGCCACTGCATAAAATAAATTTTTACCAAATCTTAAAGTACGTTGACCTATTGATCCACCACCTTCTTGAAACATATTAGGTAAATCATCCCATGTTTTTGTAAGATATGCATATCTTTGTAATTGATCTTTTTTAATATCTTCACCTGTAATATAAGAGTATTCTTTACCTATACTAACTACGTTAGCTTGTTTCCAAGTTCTATCATTTATGTAATAATCAATAGCTTCTCTATTATCTTTAAATTTTTGCTGATCTCTAAAGTAATAAAAATCTTTAGCAACTTCTGCTAATTCATTATTTTCATATATATTATCAAATGTAACTTTTATAGAGTTATCATCATTTCTAGCTACAGGTATTACATTATTACTACCTGTAACTGTAGTTAAATCTTTATCATCATCAAAAAAATTATCTTTTAATGACGATGTATTATAAGTTTTACTTAAAGATTTAGAAATAGCTTTATCACCTAGTGATTGATTAGCATCATCACTAAAGAATCTGCTTTTTAAATTTTCCATTAGTGCCTATTATTTAAGAGTATTAAAAAAATTTGTCTCTTTTACTTTTCTATCTAATCTTTCAGCCATTGTTTCATCTTTTGAAAAAATTAAATTAGATGGTATGTTTTCTATAAATTTATCTATAACTGCTTTGTTTATATTACCTTGAGGATCTACTGGTATTTGATTTATTACAAAATCAACTAAATATTCTGCAACAGACTGACCATTATATTCTACTTCATTTGCATTAATAGTACCTGCACCACTCATAAGTGCAGTTTTACCTCCATCACCAGCCTCATACTTACCACCTAAAGTTTGTTCTAAACTTACAAATGGCATTTCAGTTAAACTAATTAACATATTTTTAGCTTGATCTGCAGCACCATATTGATTAATACTTTGATCATTTGCTGATATAATTTCTGCTAAAGCTATATGTGCATTTGCTGTTTTTGCTAAAGTGCCTGTAGGCACAAATTTAAATTCTCCATTTGCCATTTTAATATTTTCACCGTATCCATATTTTTCATTAATAGCAATAGGTATTTGTCTAAACTTAGTTTCTACACCTCTTTCTGGTGTTTTATCTGCATAGAATGCACTTATAGGTAAACTAGATGTAGTTCTATCTATTTTCTCCTCTCTATCTGGAGTACCCTCAGTTACTACTGGTCCAACTTGTGATCCAGGTTCACCTTTTATAGTTCTAGTTAAATCACCTTGTGGTTTAGTTAATAAACCATCAATTGTAGATGGCCCAATACCACTACCTTGCATATTAAAAGTATTTTTAACCATATCAAATCTACTTTCAAAATTAGATTGTCTTCGATTATATCTATCGCTATAGTTTTCTGTAGGTATATAATTCTTAAATGCATCTGGTTTAATATCTTTGTCTTCAAGCATTTTTGTTATTCTTTCTACATCTTTACCATCACCTGTAATAAAANCATTAGCATCAAAATAATCTGCAGCTTCTTCAGATCCTAATATTGTAGTAAGTTGATTATATGCTTTTGCTCTATTAGCTTCATTCTTTTTATGTTCTGGTAATTGATTTGTATAATAATCTAAACCTGCTGCNTTAACAACTTCCATTTTAGCATTGTCTTTGGCTTCTTTATTTTTAATTGCAGCCATTCCAAAGCCAGTTAATATTCCTCTAAATGCACGACTCATTAAGCTACCTCCTCTTCTTGTTGTGGTGGTGGGGCCATTAAACCTTTTTGTTCTGGCATTGCTTTAATATCTTTTCCTACTCTCTTAGCTGCTTTTTCTAATTCTTCATTTCTACTTTTAATATCTAAAATTTCTTTCATCTCATTTTTATTAGTTAAATCTGTCATAGATATTTTAAATTTTTTTACATCACCTGTAAATCCAATAGTAGCTACCATTTTCATAACTGTTTCTGCTAACATAAACCCTACGTCAGGACTCCATTTACCCTCTGTAAATCCAGCAAAAATAACAACTCTAGCTATAGCTTCTACAGGTACACCTGCATCTAGCATAGCAATTACTTGTTGTGCAAACAAAGGTTCTGTTAATTTATCCCAAACATATTCAGATGCTTCTTGAAGATCTGTATATTCAGGTGGATGCTCCCAAGGATAATTACCAGGTTTATCTGTTAATGATTGACCAGGAACTGGTGCATCAAAAGGGTTATTAGGTGCTTCTTTAAATTTATCCATGTGTCTCCTTACGTAAACATTTGATCTTTGTTTCTAAACCATTTACTTAAGCGGTAGTCCCACTCATTTCTTAATTCTTCTCCATCAACAGTTTTTAGAGATTTCCTAACTACACTAGCATCATCGGATCGTTCAAAGCCTACCTTGCCTCCATAGTTTTGTGCTGCTACAGATGTGTCTTGTATTTGAAAATTACCACCTGCTCCATCTCCACCTCCCATTAAACTACTAACTGCTTTACCTACAAATTTACCACTACCTGGTAAAAATTTATTTGCTACAAATCCTGCTGCTATAGCTGCTGCAGGTTTGAATATTTTTTTTAAACTAAATCCCATAACTCTCCTTATCCCCCTCTGTTAAATAAATCAAAACCAAACTTACCAATCATTTGATACATAGCATCTTTAGAAGCTTGATCTTGTAGATCTAAAGCTGCAGATCTTTCAAGTGCTGCCATTGCCATATTATGATTTCTATTTTGTTCATTTTCAGAAGCAGTATTAACCCATGAAGCTTCATCTCTCCATTGTTGCCATGCTGCTGACATTGCCCAGTTAGATAAGTTTAGTAAATTCTGTGCGTTAGTTTGATTAGCTGCATTAACAGCTGCAGTGTTTGCAGTGTTAATACCTCTTCTCCAAACTACATTTGATTGATCAATCTCTCTTTGATTATTAACATTAAACTGCTGTCTTTGATTTTCTAATGTAGCATTAAATTGATTAATAGCAGATTCTCTAGCTGTATTAGCTTCATCTACTTGTATTTGATTTTGTGCATTTAATGCTGAAATTTTATTAGCTTCACTAGTTGCATATTGTTTCATTGCATCATTTCTAGCTGAGTTTTGTTCTGCCATCTGTGCAGACATACCATCATAAAATTGATTTACTTGATTTTGACTAGTAGCATTAAATTGATAAGCTGCATTTGCTGCTGCTTGGTCTGACATTAAGAATGCCTGTCTAACATTTAAATTTTGTAAACTTGCCTGTTGTGTATTAGACAAGTTAGCCATATCCATTGATAGATATGATTGTGCATTTGTAATTGCAGCTTGCTGATTATTTGCAAGATTCTGAAATATCATTTGCTTATAAGTTTCTGCATCTGCTGCTGCTATTGGAACAGCTGCATTCATGATACCTTCAGCTAATGCTTCAGCTGCCATAGAACTTTGGCTCATACCTCTATTAGCTAGTGCTGCTTCAGTAGCTTTAGCTGCACCTCTAGCCCATACTGGTAAAGGATTACCAGATTGTACTGCTGTAGTTACATCCTGTTGTAAGTCAGCTAATTGTCCTCTAACTGTAGCATCAGAAGTTACTGTACCTTGAGCTGCTACTGCAGGTGCTGATACTGTACCTTGTGCTGCAGTCATAGTAGGAGTTTGTCCTGTTACTGTAGCTTGTGTATAAGTATTTGCAGCTTGTGCTGTAGGCATAGTTGCTGCTGTACTTGTAGGTGCTGCTGCTCCTGTTATTGTAGGTGCTGCTGCGGCTGTAGGTAAAGCTGCTGCTGTAGTACCTGTAACACCAGCTGTGCTCATTAATTCATTTGGTCCTACATTCTGTAATTGTGGAGATATAGTAGTCCCCGTAGGCATAGTAGGTTTAGCTACTATAGACTCAATTAAAGAAGTAGCTTTACTAGCAGTAGTTTGGTTACTAGATGTAGGTTTAACAGCACCTGTCTGCAATGCTACTGTATCTACTGTTTTTGCCATTGTTTATCTTCCTTGTTTGTTATATTTTTTAAATGTTGATCTTTTGTTTAAATTTTTACGATGTCTTCCTGGTCGTTTTTTAGGTTTTGGTCTAGGTACAAAATGTAAAAAACTTATTCGTGCCATTATGGTTTAGTAGGCCACGTAGCATTTTCACATTTTTCAACAGTATCTTTACC
>FUFK010067637.1_pt1 | contig 14044 bp, 15 predicted proteins | sample 1021851 | NCBI WGS metagenome assembly FUFK01 (sample SAMEA51879418, study PRJEB19060) | metagenome | reverse complement strand
AGAGGTTTCGGTATCGCTTTTAATACTAAGCGTCGCTGTTATGTCGGTTTATCAGACATTGAGCTCAACAACTTTATCAATCTTCTCTTTAGAAAATAGAGTAATTGCTAGAGAGATAGCAAATAATAGGATTTCTTTAATTAATACTTTAGAAAAACCATTTAATCAAAAAAATAGAAGCGGTTCCTTAGTGTTTTATGGAGATGAGTGGGAGTGGAAAGAAACATTTAATGAAGCCCCAATGAAATCTTATATTGAATATCAAATAGAAATAACCAAAAAAGATAACTCCCAAGTTATATATGAAGCTAAGGGCTTTTTAAAAAAGAATTAAATGAAAAAAGGTTTTACACTGATAGAAGTATTAATATCTTTAGTTATTCTTTCAATAATTGCGATTGTTTCTACAAACTTTCTTCAATCATCAATTGATCTAAGGAATCAAAGCAAATCAAAAGTAGATGATATAAAAGTATTTAACTTAGGAGTGAGCACCATAAGAAGAGATCTTATGTCAACTGTAAATTTACCAATGCGAGATAACTTTGGGAATCAGCTACCTAATTTCATAGGGAGCAATACAGACAAGAAAATTACTTTTCTTGGTTTTATCAATAGAATTGATAGCTCNAGATCATCAATTTCAAGAATTGAATATTTATTTGATGATACAAAATTTATTAGAAGAGTTTACTTTACAGCAGATCCATATGACTATGATGATCATATAGATTCAGTTATTTTCGACAATATTGATGATGTCGAAATATCCTTTTTATCCGACAACAGATGGTTCACAGAGTGGCCCGCTGGGCAAACAGCAGCATATAAAATTCCAAAACTTGTGAAAATTGAGATAAATGATAAGGACAGAGATTTTGAAATAATTATTAATCCAAACATAGATTATGTATACAGATAATAAAAGAGGAGTAGTGTTAATCTCAGTGCTACTGATTGTTCTTATTCTTTCTGGAATAAGTGTATCCCTTGGCGAGATATTTTTTAAATCTATCAAAAGATCAACATATATTGAATTTCAATCAACATCTATCCAACTTCAAAGAAATATGGAAAGTCTTGGCATAGATCTAATCGATCAAAATTTAAGATATAACAAAGGATACCTTACAAAAAATGATCAATTATTGAAGGATGAAATATTTTTTGAGAGTAATGGATTCCTTATTCGCTCCAGATTAGTAGATACGTCAAATTGCTTTAACTTAAACTCGTTATTAATTTCTACTGAAAATAACAAGCTTCCTAATGATAGATCTATAAATGTTTTAAGTGATATGTTGTTATTACTTAATTATGAAGATAGACAAATTGATTCATTAATAGACCAGATTATTGATTGGGTTGATTATGATGATCAGCCAAGATCAAATGGATATGAAGATTATTTCTATACAGGCCCAATCAACGAACCAAGACAATATACATCCAAAAGAACTCTTCATGATTTCTCAGAATTAAATAACTTACCAGCTTCAAGAGAGTTTGATTTAAATGAATTGAAGAAATACATATGTGTTATTCCATATTCTGAAAAAACAAATATAAATGTAAATACACTTGAGTTAGAGGACGCTCTTGTTGTTGCATCTTATTTGGGAATTTCAATAGATGATGCAGAATATTTGATCATGAATAACCCTATTGATGGATTCAAAACTATTGAAGAATTTAAAGATGCATTTACAAACTACTTACCTGATAAACGCATGAATAATTTTTCAACTAATACAGAAAGTTTTTATTTAATATCTGATACGATTTATGAAAATTATTCATTCAAAAGTAAATCTTTAATTNCAATAGAGAAGGGAAGAGCTACTATTACAACAAGAACATATAATAATTAGATGAAGCAATATATTATTTCAACAATTTTTTCTTCAAAGAAGCTTAATTTAGTTTATTTTGAAGGTAATAAAAAGATTAAGGAAGAAGAAATAACTTTAAATAATTTAAGAAGTAATATAGATACTGCTTCAATAATTTATTTTCTTTTAGATAGCTCAAAGATATCAACGTTCAACTTCAAAAAAGAAGAAAGTGAAACAAAAGAGAAATATGAAGCAAGGTTTTTTGCAGATAAGGAAGATATTCTTGTAAATGATATTTCTAACCAGAAATTTTTCTCTTTTTCAGAAAACAATAATGATTTAGTTTTTCTGATTGATAAGGAATATTATGAAAATATTCAAAATGAGCTAAGTAAACTGAATAATAAAATCTTTTTAATTCCGGAATATTTTTTACTCAGTGANAANGATAAAGATCTTTCAATAAAAACCAAAAATAAATTATTAATTAAGCTTTCAGATGGTAGAGGATTCTCCCTATCAAAAGAACAAAGTGATTCTTTTTTAGAGTCTATAGCTATTGATCATCTTGACGAAAAATCAGGAGATTTAGAGAACTTGCAACAACAATTTCTTGCATCAAATGACCCTTCCATTAATTTCTTTAAATTTAGGCCGACTATTGCAAATGTTTTAAACAAATTAATGATAACTAAAAAAGATGTTGTCTTACTATCTGTATTTCTTCTAATAATTATAAGTTTTCCATTTATTCAAAAAAATATCCTTCAAAACCAAATAGACAACTATAAAAAGGAGACACTAATAATATTTAAAACGCTTAACCCAAATTTTAATAGAGTGATTAACGCTCGTGCACAAATTGATCAACTCCTCGCAAATCAACAAACTCAATTAATTGAAAGATATGAATTTGATAACTCTTATTTTAAGTATATTGAAAGGTTTAATTTAGATTATGTTAAATCTACTCAGATTGTAATTGAGACTCAACAACTTGTTATTGAAATTGATGATATGCCTGCTTCTCAGTTTAATCTTGCAAAAACTTTATTCAACAATTTTGGAGTTGTTTTGATTGATGAAAACATAATAAAAGATGAATCAAATATTTCTGGGGAATTAACTTTTAGATACCAATGATAAATTTTTATAATGATTTAAGTGCTAGGGAAAAGAAGTTAGTTATTTCCTCTTTAGTGTTGTTATTTATTTTATCTTTTTCTCTATTACTAAATTCTATTTTCTCAGACTTTAGAAATATAAAGAGAATTCATAATAGTGTTGAAGCAGACTATTTATATGTCCTTCAAAAAGCAAATATCATATCAGATAATGTTCTATCTCAAAATATTAAGTTATCCGGAGTTAGCATTTATGATTTTGTTTCATCAAATGAAAAGCTTAAGTTTCTAGATTTAGATATGCTTAAACTTCAGAATATAAATGGATCAGAAAGACTCACTTTTGATATTGAAAGATTNGATTTATTGACACCAACCATTAATGAGTTCTCATTATTTTTTAACAAGAACCCATCAGATATTAAGGTAGTTCGCTCTAATACCTCGTCTTATCAAATAATAATTAATTTCTAATTTTTATATTCCCGGCATAAAGCTCATGAAACAGCTTAACCGAAATTGAATCAGCCACTCCCCATTTAGTTGCTTTAATCTTTTTTGGGCGAACTTTTTTTATGATTTTTGAATATATTTTCAAAGCTTCATCAATTACATCTGCGCGATCCTCAGATAAATTAAACAAATCAATTTTTTTATCTTTTTTAATAGAGTTTAGCAACTTAACTTCATTTAAAAACATATCAGCATCCATAGACTTTGCATCGCATAATCTAAAAAAAGATCTTATATTTCCTCCAATCCCAATTAATTTAGAATTTAGTTGATTGTCTTTTAGCCAATCACTCATTCTGTCCCATTCTGATAATTTATCTTTTTTAAGCATATTTCTGACTGCTCCAAGTTGGAATGACTGAGTTAGATGTAAATTATTTTTACTGTATTGAAAGAATTCAGTACTTCCTCCNCCNATATCAACNAAAAACTTATCAGATAATANGCTTGCATCTGGATGNAATTTNATCAAGTTTGCTTCCTCNAANCCTGAAATAATNCTTACAGGTTGNCCNATNTTTTGCTCAATGAATCTTCTNGANTCCTCNGAATTATNAGTATCTCTNAATGCNGAAGTGGCAACTATTTCANANAGNTGGACNTCGTTTTGNTNGAAAAATTTNANNTATTNGNNAATNAGGNTTGNTAGATCANTNAGCTTTTTTTTTGNNATTTTACCCTCNAANAAAACTTCTGTACCTANTCTTATNGGTGTTCNNANACCNTCTTTNAAATCTATTGANGTAGGAGTTGTATNAAAGATTTTAGACTTNANNGCATTTGTTCCNATATCAATNGCAGCTATTTTCATTGNGTCGTATCGTCAGTATATTTAGTGATAAGCATATATTGCTCATATGTAAGATTCTCAAATAATACNCCTTCAAGAGAAGCTTGATAATTTTGTATTTTTTTAGACCACNTTGCAGGTTTAAGGAGTTTTTTNTCTTTATAAACTNTTTTATTTAATAAAAATCTTAGAGCTGTTAATCTNGCTATCATTTTATTATTTGCATTTATGGATACCCAAGGAGATATATTTGTTGAAGTCTTTTCAAACATTTCCTCTTTGTAAAGTGAGAAAATATCCCANTTAGTTGCAATTCNNTCATCATTTTTAGAAAGCTTCCAATACTTCAATTCNGATTTCTTTCTTGCATTCATTCTTCTTTTTTGTTGGTCTTGAGAGAGAGAAAAATAGAATTTTATAATTTCCATTCCTTTTCCAATTTGTTTTTTTTCCCAATGATTTACTTCTTTCATAAATTCTAGGTATTGATTTTCTGAACAATAACCCATTACTGGCTCTGTCAACGCTCTTGTATACCAAGATCTATCAAGAAAAGCTATCTCACCTTTTTTTGGTAAAACCTTGCTCCATCTTTTAAACCAATTTCTTGATTCCCACTTTGTAGGAATGCCTAAAGCTACATACTTAAAATTTTTCGGCATGAGGTATTCAGAGAAGAATTTAATTGCTGAGCTTTTCCCTGCTGTNTCTCTTCCTTCAAAAACAATACAAATTCTNCTTTCATTTTTAATTACATCTTCTTGCAGTTTAAGAAGTTCAATTTGAAGCCTTCTTTTCTCCAAAGCATAAGCCTTAGGATTAAGTTTTTTATAAGCATTAAGATCGAAAGTAATTAAAGACATGTGCTTGGATTATACTTTTAAGTAAAGCAAATTCACAAAAGTTTCTAAATTTTAACAAAAATAATTATTTATCTGGTGTATAGTTCTTCAATATGGATTTCTTAACAGATGCATCCTTTTTATACATAGCTCTGGCCTGCATTGCTGGACTTTTCATGGCATGGGGTATTGGTGCCAATGATGTTGCAAACGCAATGGGTACCTCTGTTGGTAGCAGAGCATTAACAATAACTAGTGCAGTAATTCTTGCTTCAATTTTTGAATTTTTAGGAGCATTTCTTGCCGGTGGCGAAGTTACATCTACAATACGCAAAGGCATTGTAGATCCTCAACTTTACAATGATAACCCAGAGATATTTATTATTGGAATGCTTTCAAGTCTTCTTGCGGCAGGTTNATGGTTGTTAATTGCTTCTTATAGAGGCTGGCCAGTTTCAACAACTCACTCTATAGTGGGTGCAATTGTCGGGTTTGCTTTAATTACTAAAGGCTTAAATTCAGTCTCATGGGGGGTTGTCGGTAATATTGCCGCTAGCTGGGTAACTTCTCCATTAGTGTCAGCAACCCTTGCAATATTAATATATTTCTCAGCAAAAAAACTCATTCTTGAAAAAGCTGATCAGGTTACCGCAGCTGTAAGAATAATTCCATTTTATGCAGCACTTGTAACTTTTGTAATTTGTTTAGTAACAGCTAAAAAGGGACTAAAGTATGTGGGTTTTCAATGGACTGATCAGGAAGTATTCATCTTCTCTGCAATTCTTTCATCTTCTGTTTTAATAATTTCAAGTATCATTCTTAACCTAAAAAAAGAATTACTTTTAGATAAAAATAATGATTTTGGTGGGGTTGAAGCTGCTTTCGCATTTTTGATGGTGATTACAGCTTGCAGCGTTGCTTTTGCTCATGGATCAAATGATGTTGCAAATGCTATTGGACCGGTAGCCGCTATTGTTTCGACAGTTAATTCAGAAAATCAAATTTTGACAACCTCTATGACACCTCCATGGATTTTATTTTTAGGAGCTATAGGAATTGTTATTGGATTAGCCACACTCGGCTATAGAGTAATGCAAACTGTAGGTGAAAAAATTACCACGTTGACACCCTCAATGGGCTTTTCTGCAGAAATGGCAACCTCAGTAACTGTAATATTAGCCAGTTTCATTGGATTCCCGATATCTACAACCCACACTCTTGTAGGAGCTGTTATTGGAGTCGGAATTGCTAAATCAGTATCAAAAGTTGATTTCAATCAGGTTTTAAAGATAGTTATCTCTTGGGTGGTAACAATTCCCACAGGTGCAATTTTTACAATTGCTTTTTACGTATTTCTTAGGTTTATTTTGTTCGTATAGATTATTGCTTCGCAGTGCATGCAATTAAGTAAGATAGCGATGCCCTGACTGCTTCGTTCTTACCAATATCATTCAATTCACGATCCATTTTATAGTTAAGTGATAAAACTGAAATAATAATTTGTGTAAGCACTAAGAAAACACCTTTTTCATTAAACATTGAGGGTAGTTCAATATTTAAAGAAACAAATTTATTTATTGATTCTGATAAGACAGAAAGAGAGTCAATTTCAGCTCCAAAAACTGAACTATCAAGTATGAGTTTTTTTGCTGGTGTGGATTCATTAAAATAATTAATTAATGAAGTAACCAACTCATTTAAGATATTTTGAAGTTCATTTGATTCAGGCTTCTGGGTATTTGAATCTATAAATAATGAACTTTCTTTTATTAATTCGTTTTGCAAATATGACTTTATATGATCTGGAGTAGGAAAAAATTTATATGTNGAAGTTCTTTTAAGATTAGACATTTGGGAAATTCTAGCAATTGTTATATCGGCAACTTCGCCATGTTCCAATATTGATTTTGCAGTTGATATGATTTTGTCAACTCTATCTTTACTTCTTTTTTGCTTTGCAATCATAAAAAATTAGACAAATGTTTAATAAAGTATAATTATTACAAAAAAAATCTTCTACATAAAGTCGGATTCTCGTCACAAATTTGTAACATTAAAAAACTAGTATATGAGTGTTTTAAATTTGAGGACATCCAATGAAACATTTTTCTATTTTATTCACAATCTTATTTGTACCTTTTTTGATTTCTCAAGAAGAGGTTGAAGAGGTAGTTGTTGTTGGTACAAAAGCTAGTATTATCTCAGCTATTGAAAAACAGAGGGAATCTAATCAGATTGTATCTGTTGTTGATTCTGATGCATTAGGTGAATTTCCTGATACTACGGCGGCAGAAGCATTAAGAAGGATTTCAGGTATTTCGGTTGAAAACGATCAAGGTGAAGGCAGGTATGTAACTATCAGAGGACTATCTGGAGATTTAAATACAATCGCTGTTAATGGAGCACTAGTTCCAGCTCCTGAAGGAGGAAGGAAGGTAATGCTTGATGGTCTTCCAACAGAACTTCTAGACTCAATTGAAGTTTATAAGTCTTTGACACCAGATCAAGATGCAGATTCTATTGGTGGTAGAGTTGAATTTAATACTAAAAGTGCCCTTGATTTGGATGGAGTTTATTTTAAATTAAAAGCTAACACACTTTGGAATGAACATATCTCACATAGTAATAATCCTAAATTTTCTGTGACATATGGAGATATGATCTCTGAAAATGTTGGACATATTATTGGTTTTACTTCATCAGAAAAACAAATTGAAACTTTTAACAACGAGACAGGTTTCCCTGCTTGGGATCTATTTGATAATGGTAATTATGCAATAGCTGACGATTTTGAAAGTAGATATTACGATTTAACGCGAGAGAGATTAGGTCTTACATATGATATTGATTATCGATTAAATGACGAGACTTCATTATTCGCAAATATACTTTGGAATGAGTACGTGGATGATGAGTTAAGGTACAAAGATGAATACAGAATGAGAGATGATCAAACTGATGTTACAGCTACAGGAAGTACAATTACTGAAATAAGAAGAGATGCTGAAGTAAGGGTAAGAGAAGAAGTACGAACAATAAGAACTTTTATTCTTGGCGGGAATACTATAACTAATGGTTGGGACACAGAGTTTGCTTTTACTAGTTCATTTGCTGAAGAAGATGATACAGATAATGTCGATGCTAAGTTTAGAAGCAGCACCTTTGATGCTGATGATTGTGGGGGCCCATGTGGATATTTTGACTATAGTGATCCAAAGAGACCTTACATGGTTTTAACTGAAGGCGCACAAGCTATTTATGATCCTTCTGAACTAGGCGTAGATGAAATTGAAGAAGAGGATTCCGTTATACAAGATACTGAATCTTCAATAAAAGTAGATTTTACTAAAGATGGTTTTGAAGTAATGAATACTCCAACAACAGTAAAATGGGGTCTCAAATACAGTACAAGAGAGAAAGAGAAAAATGTTGAGGGTTATGGATGGGAGCCTGACACAACTCAAGCTGATTATAATCCTAATTTGACTCCATTGAATTGGCCTTGGCCAACTANATTTGGACCAATGGCNGATCCAGCAACAATCTATGCATTACAGGGAACGTTTGGACCATATGGGACTAGCGATTTTGGGGACGATTATGTATCTGAGGAAGATATTTTTGCATTTTATGGAATGGGTACATTTGAATTTGATAATGCAATTGTAATTGCGGGTATTAGAGTCGAAGATACTAGCTTTAGCACAATTGGTTATAACGATGGGGATCCAGACGATATTATTTCAGGAAGCAATGATTATACATTTGTCTCACCAAGCATAAATGTTAAATATTTTCTTAATGACAACACCATTGTTAGAGGTGCTTTTTTTAGAGCTCTTTCAAGACCAGGTTTTGGTGAATCTGCTCCTGTAGCTGATATCGAACTTGAAGCTGACGGAACTTATGAAGGTGAAATGGGTAATCCTGATCTTGATCCTTATGAGGCTGATAATTTTGATTTAACTATCGAAAGGTATAGCGACAATGGCGCCGTATCATTCGGTCTATTTAAGAAAAATATAGACAATGCAATTTATCCCCAATTAACTCAAGGTGTTGTCGCAGGTTATAACTTTAGTGAACTCCTAACTTATGTTAACAGCGAATCTTCAACTGTTGATGGAATGGAGTTTAACCTTTTCAGAGAGTTTGACTCTCTTCCAGATCCTTTTGATGGTCTTTTCATATCTGTAAATATTACTGATATAGATGCTTCGAGTGACATCCCGAGCGATAACGGTGTGTTTACAGTTCCTTTTAGAAAATTAGCTGATAGAACGAGCAATATTTCAATTGGTTACGATAAAGGAAATTTAGATATGAGACTTTCAATGGCCCGAAGAAGCGATTATCTGGACTATTTAGCTGATGATGATATTGAGACAACCGTTGAAGATTTAAATTATGATAATATTAGATTTACTGATGATCATTCACAATTAGACTTTACAGCAAAGTACTATTTGAACGATAATTTAACCCTTAAATTTGATCTTATAAATATAAATGATGAACCTGAATACTATTACTGGGGTAACCCATCAAGGCTTTCTCAATATGATGAATATGGTAGAAGTGCGACAGTTGGTTTCACTTACAAGTATTAAAAATTATTTTTATTATAAAAAGGCAAGTTTTATGCTTGCCTTTTTCTTATCTGTTTCAATTAATTCAGAAATTGTTGAGGTTGAGGCTATTTACGAAACACCCCCTGTTGTAACTAAGGGTGATGCAGCTGATGATCCTGCAATATGGGTAAATAAAAGTAATCCCTCAAATTCAATCATCTTTGGTACTGACAAAAAAAGTGGAATTTATAGTTACAACCTTCAAGGGCAGGAGCTGAGCTATACAAATCTTGGTAACATTAATAACATTGATACAAGAACTATCAATGTTGGAGATGATGAGAATGTATCTGACTTTACTTTCCTTTTTGCATCTAATAGAACTTTAGGATCGATCGATTTATGGGTATTTGAAGATAATGAAACAAGACAAAAACTTGTAACTGACTCATGGCAAGTTCCATCAAGACCATCATTTAGAGGTAAATCAGACATTATCGTATATGGTATATGCGCCGGAATAGATCCAAAGTATGGATTAGTTGCTTTTCTGACAGAAGATACTGGTCCACGGGTTGAAGTATGGAACCTAACTGAGAATGGCCTTGATCTTATAACAACGTTTAATAATGGCGGAGAATCCGAGGGATGTGTTTATGATGATTTAAATAGGACCCTTTTTATATCAGAAGAAGAGGTAAGAGGGGTTTTAAAAGCTTACAGACTCGATGATAGTTTTGATTTTTCTGAGCCCTATATTGTCGATTCTAGGGAAGGTCAAATCGGTGGTGACCCAGAGGGCGTATCATTATATAAAACACCAAACAATTCAGGTTATTTAATTTTATCCTCTCAGGGAGATAGTAAGTTTAATCTGTATGATAGAAATTATCCTTATGATTACATTACAAGTTTTAGAATAGGCTCTTCAAAAAGTATAGACAATGTGACTGATACAGATGGTATAGAAACAATCAACTACAATCTGAGTGAAGAGTATCCAGAAGGCATTATGATTGCCCAAGATGGTCTTAATAAAGATGGGTATAGAACTAAAAGACAAAACTTCAAAATTGTCTCATTCAAAGATGTTCTTGATGCTTTAGATGTCATTAGATAACGTCCTAGAGTTTATATCGAATAATTTACAATACTCGTATGTATTGATTCTTGTCTTTGCTTTTGCAGAGTCTTTGGTAATCGTCGGTAGCATTCTCTCAAGTGCAATTCTTTTTTCAATTTGCGTATTTCTTTATAACAACAATCTTCTTGATTTATATAGCATAGTTCCTTTAGCTATGATTGGAGCGCATGCGGGCGATGTTATAAGCTTTGTTTTAGGAAAAAGATTTGGTCCATTTGTGCTTGAGACAAAGTTTTTTAAAAAAAGAGAGAGTATTATTGAGAGAGGAAATAATTTTATTGATAGATTTGGTCAACTTACAGTTGTATTGGGTAGATTTATTCCTGCCATGAGGGCTATTGTTCCATTTTTAATAGGGATGACAGGTATGGAATTTATGAAATTCTATAGAGCATCTATTTTAGCTATTTCGGTATGGGGTTTTGGCCTTATAATACTCACTACAGGATTAAGCTCAATTTTATAGATTTATTATGATTCAAATATTAATACTTACCGCATCACTCTTAGCCATTACATTTTTTATAATTAATTTAGTAAAAGCTAAAAGAAATGGAAGGCTAACGGCATTCTTAAGAGATCTTTTAGTAATTTTTCTAGGTCTCGTTATGACCGCAGGAATTTTTTATATTGCTATTAGGGTTCTGCCGAGAGTCTTCATGTAAGTATGACCATCTTTAAAAAAATTATCGATAAAGAAATACCGACAGATATTTTATATGAGGATGATTTTTGCATAGCTTTTAATGATATTAATCCCCAAGCTCCTATTCATATTTTAATAATCCCCAAAAAAGAAATTCCTCAACTATCTTTATCAGATGAGAATGATAGTGAATTGTTGGGAAAGCTTCTTATTGCTGCCAATAAAATAGCGGAAGATCATGATACAAAAGATGCTTTTAGGATTGTTATCAATAATGGTGCGAAAGCNGGACAGTCAGTCTTTCATCTTCACTTACATCTGCTGGCTGGAAGACCACTTTCGTGGCCACCGGGGTAGTTACATATATATACTATAAAAATATGAGCCAACACCAAGAAGAAAAACTAATAGTGCTATGCCAACCAAAAAGAATGTTGCGAACTTCGTTGTTTCGTTATCGTTCATATTTAATTAAAGAATTATGAAGGATTTTAACAAAGAAATTAAGTCTTGGATATTCTATGATTTCGGTAACTCAGCCTATGCAACAACAGTTATAGCTGCATTTTTTCCACTATTTTATGCAAGCTACTGGTCTAATGGTCTTGAGTCACTTCAAGCAACTCAATATCTTGCATTTGCATTAACAATAATAAATTTAATTATTCTTGTTTCAGCTCCAATTATTGGTGCAGTAACCGACTATAAAAGACTAACAAAGATTCTATTTATAATTTTTACTTTATTATCAATCGTATCAGTTGCCTCCTTTTACTTTATTCCGATGGGCAAATGGTTAATGGCTCTCATTCTCTATGGCATTTCATTTTTCTCTTTTGCTTCAGCAGTTGTGCTCTATGACAAAATGCTCGTTTATGTTGCTTCAGAAGATCAGCTAACAAAAGTATCTAGCTATGGTTATGCATTAGGATACTTGGGGGGAGGGTTGTTATTTGCCTTGAATGCNTTCATGGTCCTTCAACCTGAAACCTTTGGCTTAAGCAATGAAGCTGAAGCAGTAAGATGGGCATTTATAACTGTATCAGTGTGGTGGTTTATTTTCTTACTTCCTTTAGCAATTAATTATAAAGAGCGTGAAGTTGAAAAAACTGGAAATCTCAAAGAAGTTCTTGGCGGATTTGTAAGTACGTTTAGAGATATTCAGAAAAATAAAAATGTTCTGTTATTTTTATTTGCCTTCTTTTTGTATATTGATGGCGTTCATACAATTATGTCGCTTGCAGCAATTTTTGCTGAAAACATTGGAATTGATCAATCGGCGATTATTGTTGCACTAATTTTAGTTCAATTTGTTGCATTCCCATCAACACTTTTTTGGTCTTATATTGGTAATAAATATGANGATAAAGTCGTTCTTTATGCAACCATCTTTATTTATATATGCGTTGTTATTTACTCAACNGCNCTTTCCAACTCTTCAGAATTTTATGTTATGGCAGTACTGATAGGTTCAGTCCAGGGCGGTATTCAAGCTGCATCGAGAAGCTTTTTCTCCAAAATAATTCCTACAAATAAATCTGGCGAGTTTTTTGGTTTTTACAATACATTTGGCAGAGCCGGATCTGTGATGGGTCCTGCATTGGTTGGAATGTTTATAGGTATATTTAATAATCTACAAATAGCTCTTGTACCAATTATTGTGTTGTTTATTGCCGGCGGGTTTTTATTAAGATACGTGAAATATCCAAATGAAATTATTTAGCAAGAATTCAATTATCTTTTATTCACTAATGGGCCTTGTAAGTTTATTCATTGCAAGATATATAAGATCTCTTATTGATTATAGTATTGGAGTAGAAATACTAATTTGCTCAATTATTATTCTCCCTATGTATTATTTTGCAAGAAAAGCTCTTGTTAAGTATTTCTTGAAGCAAGTAGATTAATCAAAGCTTTAGGCTTATCTGTTATTATCCCATCTACATCTAAGCCAATTAGATAGTCCATTTCTTCAATACTATTAATTGTCCAAACAGAAATCTTGATATTTTCACGTTTACAAAAATCTACAAATCTCTGTGTAACAATCTTAATACCATATCTATAAATTGGTATTTGCAGGCAATCACCACTAATTTCACCTCTATATATTCCAAAGCTTTTAAGAAGAAGCTTAAGTACTTCATGAGGACCCATTGAATATGTTACGTCAGAAAGTTTAGATTTAATTTTTTGTAGCCTTTGACTTGAAAAACTGGCAATACATAAATTCTTTTTAATATGTGGAAACTTATTAATTATCTCAATTGCAGGATCGACTACTTCATCTGTTTTAAAATCAATTTGAAATTTAGTGTTAGGGAATTGTTTTAGCGTTTCTTCAAGTGTTGGTATTTTGTAATCATCAAAAATATTTAATTCATCTATTTCAGAAGCTAAAAGCTCATTAAAATTCTTTTCTATACCAGAAATTCTTTTTAAGTCATCATCATGAAAGATATATGGAATGCCATCAGAGCTTAGCTGGATATCTGTTTCAATGATATCTGAGCCAATTTCTAGAGCGTATTTGAATGATTCAATGGTATTTTCAGGAGCTTCAAGAGAGCCGCCTCGAT
>FUFK010045622.1_pt1 | contig 14044 bp, 14 predicted proteins | sample 1021851 | NCBI WGS metagenome assembly FUFK01 (sample SAMEA51879418, study PRJEB19060) | metagenome | reverse complement strand
AGGGCAAATCTACTTCTGCATCAATTTCATAATCTGAAAATTCAAACTTCTTGAAATGACCTAATTCTGGCCCTAAATGATGTTCTATATAGTGTGCGTATGAGCCTTCAACACCGCCAGATTCAAAAACTTCTGAGTCTTTTGTAAACAACTCAAAGGTGCCTTCAGTCGTCAGGTTTTGCAGCGCATCCTTATAGGTTTTCATTACTTTTAGAACAGCTTCTTTCTCGGTGCCTAAATCTACATTTTGGCTAAACATTTGGCCTGTGGCAAACGTAAGTAGCATTAGGATTGTTGTTAATTTTAGAGTTTTCATAATTTTAGTTATTAAGGGTTATTTATTTACTCGAATTCTATTCACGTTTGCGATTCCAAATACAAGGACAAAAAATCTGAGGGCCACCTCAAGTGCCACCAAGGTTTTAGCTGTAACCGTTATCGGGATTATATCGCCGTAGCCTACAGATGAAAATGTAATTAGACTGAAATAGGACATATCGAAAAATAACAACAGCCCGTTATTTCCCGAACTATTATTTATCTTGAAATGAGTAGAATCAAAAAAATGTAATGCTGTATAGTCTATAGCGAATGAAAGTACAATCAGGACAATTAAAAATCCGAATAACACTAAAACGTGGCTCAGCAAATGGCTCTGTCCGATAATTTTCATTAATTGATTAAAGGATAGGGCTATGATAAATCCTATCTTTGTTAGTGTTATGGCCAATAGTATAATCACTGCGTAAGTAGCATTAATATTAGGCAAGACATACAGCCCGATAGCTGAAGCAATAAGCACTACCAATAGTACGTACTTTGAACTATTGAAAAGTTGCCCATAAAAGGCTGCCGTGGTTTCTATGTCCTTTTTGTCACTCATTGTTTTGAGGGTTTTATAAAAATTTCTTCATATGTTTTTGTTTCAGTTTCGTTTATTCGTCTAACAATGTGTTTTTTATGTATGCCCTTTCTGTTTTCAAGTCCCATTGAACCCAGCAACTCTTTAAAGGCTTCCATTGTGTTTTTATGGTAATTGGCTACTTTGGTCTTCTTGTCTTCCACAACTAATGACGCTACCCTCGACGGTACCATTGTGGTTATGCCGGTAGGACAAGTATCTAAATTGCATTTTAAGGACTGCACACACCCCAAGGCAAACATCATTCCTCTGGCACTATAACAGGTATCTGCGCCGAGTGCCAACATTCTATAGATATCAAAAGCCGAAATGATTTTACCAGCTGCCATTAATTTTATCTCATCTCGCAAGTCATAATTTTTAAGAATCCGGTTTGCGAAATGAATAGCTTCAACTATCGGCAGCCCTGCCCAATGAAGTGATTCCATATGGGCAGCGCCCGTGCCTCCTTCGGCACCGTCAATGGCAATGAAGTCTGGATAATTTTGCGTTTCAGCGAAAGATTGAACCATTCTTTCAAATTCATCTTTTTGTCCAATACATAGTTTAATGCCAATTGGTTTGCCATTGGAAAGCTCTCTCAATTTTTCAATGAAAGAAATCATCTCTTCATCGTTTCCAAATGCCGAATGATGCGGTGGCGATAGTATTTCGGTACCCTTTTCAACATCCCTGAATTTTGCGATTTCTTCTGTGTTTTTCTTTGCAGGCAGTATAGCTCCAAATCCTGGTTTAGCTCCTTGCGAGATTTTAATTTCAATCATTTTGACCACCTCGTACAAGGCAATTTCCTGAAACTTTTCGGGGTCGAAATTACCTTCTTCAGTACGGCATCCGAAGTAACCGGTTCCGATTTGAAATATGATATCAGCCCCATACTCCTGATGATAGGGTGTAAAGCCACCTTCACCCGTATTNTGGGCAAAACCAGCTATTTTAGCACCGCCATTAAGGGCTAAGGTCGCATTTTTGCTTATTGAGCCATAGCTCATTCCCGCAAGATTNAGAATNCTTGCAGAATAGGGNTTNTCNCANTTGGAACTTCCAAATGTTACTCTAAAATCATCGTTGACTTCTTTTGCCGGATAGGTGGAATGTGTAAACCATTCACGACCAACTTNATCNTACGGTATTTGTGTNCCAAAAGGTTGACTTTTATTAGCNTTCGCAGCACGTTTATAGACTATTTCTTTTTGTATCCAGTTAAAGGGCTTTCCTNCCGTCCTATTAAGCAAAACGGTTTCTTGGACAACGTGTCGTTGTTTTTCCAGAAAATTGGTAATTCTACCAAATAATGGAAAGGTACGTCTAATGTTATCTGATTTATGAAAATAATCGATTAGTCCTAAAATCAAGAAAGGAAGTAATACCAATGCAAGCCACCACAACAAGGGGTACATAATGATTATGGTTGCTACCGCCAAAACCAATATGATGCTCGTTATGATAAATCCTTTTCTCATAATCTTTGTTTAATGTGAATGCCCATCTCTTTCCTGGTGACCTTCTTCACTTTCGGTTTCAATATAATTTCCTTGTGGGCCCACTCCCTCTATATATACCAACTGTGAACCATAATGTCCTGCTTCGGAAACTGAATATGCCGAAAAGGCCATAACTACAAAGACTGCTATTTCAAAATCACGCTTTAGTTTGACCCAAAACAGGCCTACTATTTTCAGAACTGCTGCAAGGGCACTTGACCATAGTGTCCAATCGGCATATTTATCGTGTTGTTCCAGTACGCTTTTTGCCATTTCGGTAAGTCCTTCTGTATGCGGGTGCACAAATGTTCCAGCGACATACGCCCCAATAAACCCAGACCCTACCATTAAGAGAATTACCCAGTCCATTGTCCGGTTCAAGGTAAACAACTGTATCAATTGTAAAACCACCGCTAACAGCAATAGTACAATGGGAAAATGTACGACCATAGGGTGTAGGTTGGGAAACGCATCAAAATCTGCTTTTACGGAATCTGATTGTACAGCTGAGGCTATACTGGCCGATAATTCAGTTGCATCAAGGCTATTTCGTTCTTCATTTAAGGCAAAGGTTTTGGTCAAACTACCTAAGAAGGCAATGACCAAAATGGCTGAAAAAAAATGTTTTGTTTTCATCTCTTACGGTTTTTAATTAGTACCCAATTAGTTGCAGTACCGAAGTCCCAAGAACTATGCTGGCTATGATAGCGTACACGATATAATTGAACCACTTTTTTAACGGGTTTTTGATCTGTGCTTTGCTATTACCTGTATTGCAACAATCTTTCATTACCTATTTATTTTTCAGTTTTCTTTAATGAAGCTGAAACCCTAAATTTATACTTGATAATGAGAGGCGAACTGGTATTAACCAATCAACCATTTCAAATGTTCACCTCCCAAAACCAAGTACTCTTCACTAAACTTCTCTTTTTCAAAAGTTTTAAATTGCCTGACATAGGAAGAGAGATGTTATTATTTTAAGGGTTTAATCCCTCTCCCTTGTGCAGGCTGCTACTAACCAAATCAACTTTTCTATTTCACAAAATCTGTTGTGCCTAATTAAGAGAAAGGGTTTCATTAACCAACCAAACAGTATGCACCCTCTCTCTTATTAGGACTTAAATTTTTGCCTGACCTGGGAAGAAACTAACACTAACCATCATCTATTTTTCCTTCCCACGACAGGACTTAATGACTACTCAAGATATTCCGGACATTTTATGTATTCCGTTAACTAATAAACCAGAACAACAAAAAATGCTTAGGGAAGGGATTACCTACTGAATAGTCTTTTGTACTTTGCCGCATTTAAGCATTCTACTGCCGTAATATGGGTTTCTTATCTCGTTGTCTGTACTTAACCAAGCACTACCCTTATCGTACATAGGGCAAAATTGTTGGTACAGTGTGTTCTTTGTTCCTGTAATCGCCACCATATCCGTTATATCTTTGCTCAATGTTTTAAAATGCTCTCTTTGATGGTCAATAGCACTTTCAGCAATATGTTCTGAGTGTTCTGTAGCATCTTCAATAATATCGGCCAATTCTTCTTGGTGTTCTTTGGTATAGCTACTGGTATCAAAGGCTTTAAGAGAAGCTACCAATTTTGTGCCTTCTTGGGCTGCCTTTTTGCTATCGTCTGCCACCAAGGCATCTTTTAGACTGAAGTAATCATTTAAAATTGCTTCTGCTTTTGGATCACTGTTCATATTCATCATTTTACCGTGGTCCATTTTATGGTCCATCTTCATTTTTTCCTTTTCCTGTGCATTGGTAAAAGAAACTACCAACAACAACATAGTGGCTATACTCATTTTTAACTTTTTCATCTTTTTATTTTTTAATTATTTATAAGCTGTCTTTTAATTGTGTTACCCAATTGATTATTTCTTCTGCCTCTGCTTCTGAAAACCTTGCGTCTCTATGAATGAACGTATAAGAATCTAAAGGCATTTCGCCATTTTCAATCTGTTTGATGATAGACCTTAACTTACTGGTCTTTCTTCGGGTTGATAGTGAATCCCATTCGTTGAAATTCAGTTCGGCCTTGCCTTCTTTAATATGGTCTTCCAAAAACCAAGCAACAGGCTGAACTTTGTTATACCACGGGTATTGCGTATTATTACTGTGACAATCATAGCAGGATACCTGTAACTTGTTTTGAATGTTCTCTGGAACATCATTAACCAACATAAAATCAGTTTCGGGTACAGAATCACTTTGGTTACGAGATGATGGTATAAATTGAATACCTACAAACACCACCAATAAAACAATCGCTATGATTTTTACTATTTTCATTTAGTTGATTTCTCGCTGCACTTTGCCACAGGTTAACATTTTGCTACCGTAGTAGGGATTACGCACTTCCTCTTTAGTACTTAACCACGCCGTACCGCCATCATACATAGGGCAAAACTGCTCATATAGTTTCATCTCTGTTCCTGTTATAGCAACCATATCTATTAAATCTTTACTTAAAACTTTAAAGTGCTCTCGCTGATGTGCTATATCACTTTCTGAAATGTGTTCTGCGTGTTCAACTGCATCCACAACAATATCCTTTAATTCGGATTGCTGGGCATCGGTATATTGTGAAGCGTCAAAATTTCCTAAGGATGTTGCGAGGNTTGCCCCAAGTTCTTTGGCNTTGCCATTATCGTCTNCCACNAAGGCATTCTTTAAATTGAAATAGTCATTAAGAATCGCTTGTGCATTACCGTCTCCGTTCATTGCCATCTCCATATCTTCACCATNGTGATGACCATCACTATTATCGTGATTTGGTTTTTCTTGATGCATCTCGTTGCTCATTGGTGCTGCCGGTTCATTTTTATTTCCGTCTTTACAAGCAGTAACACTAACTAAAGCTAATGCGATTATGGGTATAATTAATTTTCGTCTAATCATTTTCATCTTTGTTTATTTAAGGGTTATTTATTAATAGTTTTCTTTACCGACCCACATTTCAACATTTTATCTCCGAAATAGGGATTGGTTATTTCTTTAACATCGGCATACCAATAGGCACCCTCATTGTTAAATGCCATTGGGCAGAATTTTTTGTATATGGTTCCTTCAGATAATGCGTCTTCAAACATCGGCCCGGCCTTTTCGGTAAATTTGGCGAACAGTTTTCGTAGCGTTTCTATATCATCAGAATCTGCCATCTCTTGAGCGAGATTTTTCATCTCCATCCTTTCTTCTTCAAAAGACGCGGCCATATCCTTACTTATGGATTTTGCTTTTGCTGCATCNNCTCTNACAAGNGCCATCTTNATTTCAAGGTAATTGTGCCATACTTTTCCNGTCATTCCGTCAATAAAACCTTGGTCNGCNATATCTGCGGTNTTTTTCTTGGCNGNCTTCACCTCTTCAGGGGTGTTAATTTCTACNGTTTGTTTTTCCTTGCAGCTTACAATTGCNANNANTGCAAGGGTTANAATNGANGTTTTTANTAGTGTTTTCATTGTTTTTGAATTAAATTATTANTCTATAGTTTAAAATGTTTTGGNCCTAAATGGTCTAANATTTCTTTTAAATCTTGTCCTACGCTTTTTGCTATTTCTTCTATTTCNGATTTGTCAGAGATGCCCCAAGTTGTCTCAACGTCTTCGATNGAAACCTCGATTAAAGAAGCATCTTCGATTNCTTTGATGCTAATTTTACAAGGCACGAGTGAGGTCATTTGGATATCGTTGGACAGTAAGTTGGCAGCCGTTTCTTTATGACAAACCATCATAATTATTAGGTGAGACATATCGATGTTATAGTCCTTCAGGTAGTCCTTAACATCCATTTCTCCGATGATGTCAAATCCTTTGTCCTTTAAAACATCTCTTAACTGTGTTAGTGCCTCATCAAAAGTTATGGAACCGTAGCGTCTAACAATACTGTAAGATGTGTTTCGGCTCTCAGTATANTTCTGACTATGCAATCTTTGTTTTTTGTCCTCGCTATTTTCCATACTATTTTTATTTCAATCGGTTGACAACATTTTTGAGCCTCTCTGTAATTTCATTGGCNACATCATTTAATTTTTCATTCTCAACTGCCTGCATCGATGCTAGCGGATTAATTGCCGCTACCTCTACTGTAGTTTCATTTTTTTGTTGAACTATAACATTGCAAGGCAACATCGTACCTATTTTATCTTCTGCTTCTAGAGCCTTATGAGCAAATGGTGGATTGCAAGCACCTAAGATTTGATATCTTCTGAAATCAACATCAAGTTTCTTCTTTAGCGTTTCATTTACATTGATTTCTGTTAGTATTCCGAAACCTTCTTTTTTCAGTTCCTCAGTAACCTTTTCGATTACTTTGTCAAAGTCTTCGTTCAGGGTTTTATTGAAATAATAGTTCATCTTCTTAGTTTTTAGAGTTAATCGTTCGTTTTTGTTCTTCGTATTCCTCTTTTGATATTTCGCCCTTTGCAAAACGGTTGTCTAGTATATCCATAGAATTTTCCTTACTTCCAGNGTTTCGCAAACTTCCTCCTCTAAANAGNAATATGGCCAAAATCAAAATAATCGGTATTAGTATCCACCACCACATCATCATAACTATATCTTTTAAATTGTTAAATAAACTGTTCTCATTGCCAATAGATTTCGGAAATTTACTGCCCTTTATTCTTCATCTTTTCTTTCATTTTCTGCATCATTTCTGGATTTTTTTTCATCATCTTCTGCATCATTTCTTTCATCATTTCAGGGTTCTCATCCATCATTTGCGACATNCTTTTTTTCATCGCTTTTTTCATTTCATCATTACCGTGGATTTTTTCCATAAGCATTTTTCTCNCTTNNTCGCTCTGCATCATTTTGTTAAGCATCTTCTCTTGCATCTTCACCTTCATTTCTGGGTTTTCATCCATCATCTTTTGCATATGCGATTGCATTTTTTCTTTCATCTCAGGGTTTTTCTGCATCATCACTTTCATATTGCCAGATTCCATTTGTTCCATATGGGATTTCATCAATATCATTTTGGCTTCTTCATTTTGTCGAGCCTCACTTATGAATGCAGCAAACTGAACAGGGTTTGAAATGATTTCTTCATAAACAGCATTTCTATTTTCTTCAACCTGCATAGTTTCACTTGCATTGAAAGTTGATTTGCAACCAACGAATGTTCCTAATATTCCTATTACCATTAAAAGTTTTACTGTTGTTTTCATTTTATTATTTTTTAAAATTTATAAATCGTCTATCTATTTTTCTTTTTCTTCACTTTTATTTTTTAGAAACCATTTTTCGCCTAAAAAAATCAATACCATCAGTATTGCAGCTACAATTACGACCAGTAGGTCGCTAGAAGCCTTTATCCATAAGAACGCGGCCAAAACAATACAATCCAATAATATAGCAGTATATAGAATAGAGGCACGGGCGTTTATCTCTTTTCTCATATTTTTAAGTACGCCCCAATGAATTCCTATATCCATAATTAGATAGAAAATAGCACCTAGTGAGGCAATTCTTGTAAGGTCAAAAAGAATGGTCATTGTAAGTGCCAATACCACGGTGTAAATGAGCATATGTTTTTGCAACTTACCAGGTAACCTAAAATGTTTATGGGGAATTAGATTCATCTGAGTTAGCATTGTAGTCATCCTTGACACTGCAAAAATGCTTGCTACCACACCTGAGATAGTAGCTATAATTGCGATACCCACCGTGAACCACAATCCGTACTTTCCGAAAGCAGGCCTTGATGCCTCGGCCAATGAATAGTCCTTAGCTATGATTATTTCTTCAATAGTAAGGTTAGAAGAAACAGCAAATGCAACAAGTAGATATACCACGGTACAGATAACCAGTGATATTATAATTGCACGCCCTACATTTTTATTGGGGTTGGTGATTTCCTCACCACTATTCGTAATCGTGGTAAAGCCCTTATAAGCTAAGATTGAAAGGGCNAAGGCTCCTAAATAATTGGTAATNGGGTATTCTGTCAAACTTTCTGAAGGGACAACTTCAGAAAATGAAAATCCTGCCGCCCATAATCCACCAATGGCAAAAATTGCAATACCTCCAATTTTTAAAATAGCCATTGCAAAGGAAGATTTGCCAATGATATTGTTTCCAGAAATATTGATTAAAAACGCAACGATTAACAGCACTACCCCAAGGATAGGCACCCAAACACTATTGTCATTTATATCGAATAATTGAAGCGTGTACGAACCAAAAGTACGTGCTACCAAACTTTCATTAATGACCATTGAGAGTGCCATTAGCAATGCTCCAGAAGCTGTTACCGCACCCTTACCATATATCTTTTTTAGATAGGTAGCAATACCGCCAGCAGATGGATATGCATTGGAAAGTTTCACATACGTATATGCACTAAATCCTGAAATGATAGCGCCTACAAGAAATGCATACGGAAACCATTGCCCTGATAACTCAGCTACTTGTCCTAATAAGGCAAATATTCCTGCACCTATCATTACACCAGTACCAAGCGACACCGCTCCGGTTAAGCTCAAACTATTTTTCTTGTATTGTGCCATTTCTTAAAATCTTAGCGATAATCCACCACCTGCTCCAAATCGGTTGTCATAGCTCCCCATCAAAGAGAAATCACGACTCAAAACGAACTCTAAACCTACTTGCCAAGTAGTTTCTTCTTTAAAATCAGTTCCTTCCTCAAAATCTGTAACCCAACCAAAGTCCATTTGGTATTCGTACTCACCGTACAGTGCCACATTTCTAAATATCATTGTTGCTGTGGCGAAAGAGATTGTTGGTCTTAGTTTATTATCTATTCTCAAATCGGAATCTATAAGTAATGGAAGTAGATACCTCACACCGACTACACCCGTAGTGGAAATCTCATCAAGACTATCTTCGCCTTCATTTTCAACATTTACACCACCAAATACCCTGAAGTAACTATTGAGCCAACGCTCGTATGTAAACTCTGCTTCCAAGTTTTCATTCCAACCGTATTCTCCTCTTACTATAAACTGATTTCGTATGTTCGTTGCTGTATAGAACAATTCTGTCATATGGCTTGCGCCAGTAACTTCTCCCCAAGTCCACATATGCTCTGCTTCTGTAGTCAAATTAGTAATTGGATAGCCTTTTAATCTTTCATCCCGTGGTGTATCATAGCTGAAGACCCTCGCCATCCCACTATTTATATGGTAAAGTACGTGGCAATGGAAAAACCAATCGCCATACTCAACGGCATCAAATTCGATAACCACTTTCTGCATAGGTGCAACGTTTACAGTATGCTTTAACGGACTACGCTCGCCATTTTCATTAAGCACCCTAAAAAAGTGACCGTGTAGGTGCATAGGGTGGTGCATCATCGTCATATTGTTAAGGGTTATACGAACCACTTCGCCTTGATTGATTTTGATTTTATCGGTTTCAGAAAGCGGAACACCGTTGATAGACCATACGTAGCGATTCATATTTCCCGTTAGGTTGAAAAGCATTTCACGCACAGGTTTTCCGTCTTCAAACTCAGTGTTTCCTGGTGCTTTTAAATAGTTATAGTTAAATTCTGGATTTCCTCCTGTTTTCATATTGTCGCCAATAACCTTGTCTTGCGGCACGATATAGCCCATTTTCATTCCGCCGTTCATTTGCCCTTTGTCACTTTCCATTTTCATATCTTCGTGAGCCATTTCGTCGTGCTTCATTTTCGTGGAATCTTTGTCTTTCTGCATCCCATCCATCTGCATATTATCATCTTTCATATTCATTCCGTCCATCTGCATTCCATCCATCTTCATCGCATATTTTTTCATCTTTTCAATGGAATCGTTCTTTGAAGGATTGAACTTGGCTGCAGGTGCGCCCATTTTCATATCCATTGACATCATTTCTTGCATTTGCTTTATCAAGTCTGGTTTTGGAACTTTAGGTGCATTCAAAATTTTGCCGGTTCCTAAATAAGCTGATGCCTGACCAGAACCATCTTGTGAGGTAGCAAGTATTTCCAATTTTCCGCTTTCCGGGATGGTTACAATAAAGTCATAGGTTTCTGCAACACCGATTAGTGTTTTGTTTTTCTTTACGGGGACAACATCCAGTCCATCTGCTGAAACCAGCATTGGATCTTCGCCACCGAACGTGAGCCAGAAGTAAGAAGCAGCTGCGGCATTTATAAATCGTACTCTAACCTTTTCGCCGGGACTGAAATCAGGATAATTCTGTTCTGCCCCTCCATTAATAAAAAACTTATCGTAATAATTATCTAAAATTGCCATATCGGGCATTCTGTACCACATCATTTCTAATTTTGCACCTACAGCTCCCTTGGCAATAACCTTGTCCCAACTTTGTACTTGGTTTTTCTTTATAAGATACCACTCATTTCCACGCTTTAAGTTTCTAAGTTGTGTCTTGGGGTTTTCATCCATCCAATCTGAGAGGACGAGTACCAAGTCTTTGTCATATTCTAAATCAGTTTTTTTAGGATTGATTTGAATTGAGCCATAAACACCTCTTTGCTCTTGTAGACCTGTATGTGAATGATACCAGTACGTTCCTGATTGTTTCAGTGCGAATTTGTATTGTTGGGTTTCACCTGGTTTAATTGGTGGTGTAGTTAGATAAGGCACGCCGTCGAAAAAGTTTGGAAGAATTAAACCGTGCCAATGTACAGATGTTTCCTCATCCATTTTATTGGTCACATTAATAATGGCAAACTCACCTTCATTAAACTCAAGATTAGGTCCTGGGATACCACCATTAATGGTCATAGCCTTGACATCTTTACCAGTAAAATTTACAGTCTCGTAGTCAATTGTCAGGTCATAGACTCGTTCTGGCCAATTATCTATATTTTCTTCACTCTTGTTAGCTACAAATTGTGCTATACTCTTTGTTGAAATAAGAAGCACAATTATCATCATCATTTTTCTAATCATTGTTCTCTGTTTTTAAATTCATATTACTATAATGCATTGTGATTAAATCATTTATCTTTTTTCGTTCAATTCTTAACTACTTAGATAATTAACCATAGCATACTCTGTATAATAGCCTTTAATGGATTCAATTAGGTTTATCTGAAACTTCAGCTGAAGTTCCTGAACGTCCAATACGTCATTGAAATCTATCGTACCTGTCTCATAGTTCTTTATCAATATTTCTTCTGCGTCATTAGCCTGTTGTAAATTCTTCAGCTGAACATTAAACTTTATTTTCATACTGTTTCGGTTGTACTGAGCCTGTGCAAGAAGCGTTTCAAGTCTATTTAACCTATCTTCTTTTTGCGATGTAATCTCTAACTGTCTCAATTCATTTTGCTTGGTAATTGACTTGTACCTATTATTGAAAATTGGGATTGACACTGAAACCATTGGCATCACGATGTCCTTTCCGTTATCGGAAAAATTCATATCAGGACGTTCTGATACCGGAACATAATCCAATCCAAAACCTATATTGGGCGAACTCTCTTTTTGGTTTAATAATTCTGACTGCTCAACAGATTCGTACAGCTTATCATATTTTAAAAGTTCTGGGTTCAGTTTAAGGTTCTCATTAGAGACCAATGGTTCTTCAGCAGGAATAGTCATTTCTTTAGGAACATCGACTACAATTGTTTCATCCCGATTCAATAGATTATTGAATACCGTTTGTTCTGCTAAGAAATCTTGTTCCAGCACTTCTATTTGCTGAACCAGTTCATTCTGACGTATTTGAAGGCGAAGAACATCCACAGCTGAAGCCTTACCAACTTCTACAGAGGTCAATGCCAAACGCTCATAGGTTTCCAACAACTGAATGTTTTCATCCAAAATAAGTTGTTTTGCCTTGATTGAATATAGTTTGTAATAGGATTGCGATACTGATAGTGCTAACCTTCGTTTCGCAATGACAATATCCACATATTGAGCATCTGCCATTGAACTCGCATAATTTTCTCTTGCGGTAATGGTGCCAAACCAAGGTAGCATTTGTGATACCGAAAAGCGTGCACGTTGTGCACCTGTTCTGGTTTCGGGTTCACTTACAAAATAACCCACGCCAACAAGCGTGTTAGGTAACCAATCGGCTTCGTTTACTTTTTCTTCGGCGATATTGTAACGCAGCTCAAATGCTTGAATTTCTGGACTGTTATTTTCGGCTTCCTGAATATAGGATGCCAGTTGTTGTGCATCAGCTTTCGTGAAAGCAATAAAAACAAGTGCTATTACAATTATATATCTCATCTAATAGTTCTTTTCAATTGAAATTCTTTTGTCCAGCTAAACAAAACCGGTACTACAAATAAGGTCACAAGTGCTATGAGCATCCCTCCAAAAGATGGGATAGCCATAGGAATCATTATATCACTCCCTCTTCCTGTTGATGTTAATACGGGCAGTAAAGCGAGTATGGTAGTGGCGGTCGTCATCAAACAGGGACGAATTCGTTTCTCCCCTGCTTCGACTACAGATGCTCTGATCCCAGATTTATCTGTTGGTTTGTTTTTATCAAATGTTTGAGTGAGATAGGTCGCCATCACCACACCATCATCTGTTGCAATACCAAACAGGGCGATAAAACCAACCCATACAGCTACACTTAAGTTTATTGTGTGCATTTGGAACAGGTCTCGCAGGTTTTCTCCGAAAAAGCTAAAATTCAGGAACCAATCCTGTCCATAACCCCAAATCATTAAGAACCCACCCGCAAAGGCTACGGCAATACCAGTAAATACCATTAGCGATGTACTTACTGAACGAAACTGGAAATATAGAATCAGGAATATGATAGCTAATGCCAAGGGCACGACCACACTTAGCGTTTTTTCAGCTCTTAATTGGTTTTCGTATGTACCTGTGAAGCGATAGTTAATTCCTTTTGGTACAATTAGCTCACCGTTATCTATCTTTTGTTGAATAAGTGCTTGAGCATTTTCCACTACATCAACCTCTGCATAGCCATCCAGCTTATCAAAAAGTACATAGCCAACTAAAAAAGTATCCTCACTTTTAATGACCTGCGGCCCTTGTTCGTATCTTATAGTAGCCAACTCACTTAACGGAACCGGACTCCCTTTTTCTACTGGAACATAAATGTCTTTTAAGTCATTTGGATTTGCACGTAATTCTCTGGGATAGCGCACACGAATGCCGTAGCGTTCTCTTCCTTCTACCGTTTGCGAGAGCACCATACCACCTACAGAGACCTGGATAACTTGCTGTACCTGTTCTATGGTTATACCATAGCGCGCAAGTCGTTCTCTGTCAATATCAATAAGTAGGTAGGGTTTCCCCACAATACGGTCGGCAAAGACCGCTTCTTCTTTTACGCCTTCGGCCTGTTTTAAGATATCTTCCAATTGTACCCCAAACGCCTCAATTTCTTTTAAATCCTGTCCTTTCACCTTAATTCCCATAGGTGCTCGCATACCAGTCTGTAGCATTACCAAGCGTGTTTCTATGGGCTGTAGCTTGGGTGCAGACGTAACACCTGGAAGTTTGGTAACCTTGACGACTTCTTTCCAAATATCGTCTGGTGATTCAATTTCAGGTCTCCAATTTCTAAAGTATTCTCCATCGTCATCTGGAATGAGCTGTGCCCTTGTTACAGAGAATGGATTCGTAATCTTTGAGGCTTTATAGTCATCATCTTCTACTTCAATTTCACTATTAGGGTTAGTCACTAAACTACCA
>FUFK010050822.1_pt1 | contig 14045 bp, 15 predicted proteins | sample 1021851 | NCBI WGS metagenome assembly FUFK01 (sample SAMEA51879418, study PRJEB19060) | metagenome | reverse complement strand
TCGTTATTTTCGTTAAAAAATATTTTGTTATTTACACTAAAATTAGGTCCTGCAAAAAGGCTAAACCTGTCAAATAAATCCATGCCCAAGAGAACAGGAAAAATAATTCTATTTTGTTTAAACTCATCAACTACAAAATTTTCATGATCTAAAGGAAAGGTTAGATCATATTTTTTTTTAATAGATGAATAAAATATTTCAGGCTGTATAAATAGAGATTTAATTAATTTTATTTTAGTGTAAAAACCAAACCTGTAGCCATTGTTTTTTTCAAATACATTGTGGGACATATTTTCTGATTCAAAAAAGAAACTTTGGTTATTTATAGAATTAAAACTAAGGCCACCTTTAAAACCAATTTCTATTTGAGATAGTGCTTTATTGTTAAATAAAAAAATTAATGTGCTTAAAGTAATTAGACACCTAATTGTTTTCTTGAAATTGCTTTTTTGCATTTTTTATAAATNTTCTNNGNAGANAGCCCATATTTTTTCATNAGTTCAGATGGAGTACCCGACTCACCAAACGAATCCTCAACCCCAACAAACTCCATGGGTACTAAATTATTTTTGACCAAAAGTCCAGAAATTGATTCACCTAAACCACCAATAATATTATGTTCCTCTGCTGAAACAATGCATTTAGTTTTTGAAACTGAATTTAAAATTATTTCTTCNTCAAGTGGCTTAATTGTGTGAATGTTTATTAGTTCTGTAGATATACCTTCATTTTCTAGTAGATCACATGCCTCAATTGCTTCCCAAACTAAATGACCAGTTGCAACTATAGTTACATCATTTCCATCAATCAACTTAATTCCTTTACCAATCTCAAAATTTTGATTTATATCAGTAAAATTTGGAACTTTTGGCCTACCAAATCTTAAATACACAGGTCCAATATGATTACATATTGCAATTGTTGCAGCTTTGGTTTGGTTAAAGTCGCAAGGATTTATCACTGTCATCCCCGGTAACATTTTCATTAATCCAATATCTTCAAGAATTTGATGTGTTGCACCATCCTCTCCTAAAGTTACACCAGCATGTGATGCACAAATTTTAACATTTTTTCCTGAGTAAGCTATCGATTGCCTTATTTGATCATAAACTCTTCCTGTTGAAAAATTTGCAAAAGTTCCAGTNAAAGGAATTTTACCTCCAATGGTCATTCCAGCNGCAATTCCCATCATATTTGCTTCAGCAATTCCAACTTGAAAAAATCTNTCAGGGAATTCCTTTTTAAATTCATTCATTTTAAGAGAACCTGTTAAATCTGCACATAAAGCAACAACTTCNTTATTTGAACGGCCAAGTTCAAGAAGACCAGCTCCAAAGCCAGATCTAGTATCATTATTCCCTTGATTAACAAATTTTTTCATCTAATAATCTCCTAAGGTTACAGGATTTTGATTTAAGGCTAATTCAAGTTGTTCATCGTTTGGAGCAACTCCATGCCATTTATGAGTTCCCATCATGAAATCGACTCCATTTCCCATCTCAGTTTTCATAATTATAATAATTGGTTTTCCCTGAAAACATAGACTTTTAGCCTCATGTAATTTAGTTTCAATTTCAATCAAATTATTGCCATTTTCAATATTTAATACAATCCATCCAAATGCCTCGAATTTTGTTTTTAAACAACCCATATCCAAAACATCTTTTAAATCACCATCAATTTGTTTGCTATTATTGTCAATAGTACAAATGATATTATCTATTTTATTTGCAGATGCATACATAATTGCTTCCCAGTTTTGCCCTTCTTGTAGCTCTCCATCCCCATGCAAACTATAAACAATATGCCGTTCTTTATTTAATTTTTTTGTAATTGCAGCACCAACTGCTACCGAAAACCCTTGTCCTAATGATCCACTTGCAATTCTAACACCTGGAAGTCCTTCATGAGTCGTAGGATGACCTTGTAATCTAGAATTTATTTTTCTAAAAGTCTTCAACTCAGAAACTGGAAAATAACCAACTCTTGCTAATACACTATAAAAAACAGGTGAAATATGCCCATTGGAAAGAAAAAAGAGATCTTCATTTTTGCCATCCATGGTAAACTCTTTGTTTATATTCATTATCTTAAAGTAAAGGGTAACCATAAATTCGGTGCATCCAAGTGAACCACCTGGATGTCCTGAGTTAACTTGATGTACCATCCTTAAAATATCTCTCCTGACTTGTACAACAATATCACTAAGATTAGGCATATAATCAAAATTATAATTAATATATTTTTTATGATTATTGATAAACTTAAACTTATCAACTATAACGGTTAATTAATCAACAAGAAACTAATTTCTAATATTTATATAAATTATATTTGACTTAAATGAAATTTGAGTTATTAAAGAAGGATTCCAATTCCTCAGCTAGATTAGGTAAAATTACAACAGATCATGGTACTTTTGAAACTCCAATTTTTATGCCTGTGGCTACTTCTGCTGCTATTAAAGGTGTTCATAATAAAGATTTANTTGAAAATATTTCTCCTAAAGTACTTTTATCTAACACATATCATTTATATCTAAGGCCAGGTGAAAATACAATTATTAAGGCTGGTGGAATTCATAAGTTCATGAGTTGGAATAATAATATTTTAACTGATAGTGGTGGCTACCAAGTATATTCTTTATCATCAAACAGAAAAATCAATGCCGATGGAGTTAATTTTAAATCTCACATTGACGGTTCTTATCATTTTTTTAGCCCTGAAAAAGCAATTGATATTCAAAGAAACATTGGGGCAGATATTGTGATGGCGTTTGATGAATGTACGCCTTATCCTTGTGATAAAAAATATGCTAGAAAATCTATGGACTTGACTCATGACTGGTTAGTCAGATGCATCAATAGATTTAAATCAACTAATTCAAGATATGAGTATGATCAATTCTTGTTTCCTATTGTTCAGGGAAGTATTTATGCTGACCTAAGAAAGCAATCAGCTGAAATTATTTCTAATCATGATATGCCCGGTAATGCAATTGGTGGTCTTTCAGTTGGAGAACCTCATGATTTAATGTACGAAATGTGTCATGAAGTATGCTCAATTTTACCATGGGAAAAGCCNAGATATTTAATGGGTGTAGGGACACCCACAAATATTATTGAAAATATTGCTCTAGGCGTGGATATGTTTGATTGTGTAATGCCAACCAGAAACGCTCGTAATGGGATGTTATTTACAAAAAATGGAACAATAAATATCAAGAATAAGAAATGGAAAGACGATAATAGCCTAATAGATGCTGATGGAATAACATTTGTAGATAAACTTTATACAAAATCTTATCTTAGACATTTGTTTTCTATAAATGAATTTTTGGGTAAAGAAATTGCAACTATCCANAATCTAGGATTTTATAGCTGGCTGATTGAACAGTCAAAAAAAGCAATCAGGGAAGACAGATTTTTAGAATGGAAGGATAAAATAGTAAAGGATTTAGATAATAAATTATGATAAGGATATTAGATTTATATATAATCAAAAAGTTTTTAATGACTTTTTTGATGATGTTTTTACTATTTATCCCCATTGGTATTTTAGTAGATATNTCTGAAAAAATTGATAAGTTTAAAGAACATGAATTGTCATTCACTGAAATAATTGAATACTATTCAGACTTTGTTTGGTATTATGGTTATTTTCTATTTCCAATTTTTGTTTTTTTATCGGTTATATGGTTTACATCAAAGCTCTCAAGTAATTCAGAAATAACCGCAATACTCAGCTCTGGTATTTCTTTTAATAGATTTCTNAAACCTTATATTATTTCTGCTAGCATTATTTTTATTTTTTCAGTNATCTCTGGTATGTTCATAGTCCCNGANAAGAATAAAAGCTTTAATGAATTTCAATATAAGTATCTNAGTAAAAATAAAAAGGATAGAAACTTATCTAATTTGTATAAACAGATTTCTGANAATGAGTATATCTATGTTAGTTCATTTAATCCAACAAGAAGTCAAGCNTATAATTTTTCANATGAATTATTTAATGAAAATAAACTTCTTGAAAAGATAACTGCTAGAAATATANGNTGGATTGAAAACGATAGTATATATAGACTAACAGATTTTTTNAAGCGNACTTTCAATGATGATTTGGAAATTATTGAATCAAGAAGAATTTATGACACAATATTTAATTTTAATATTAACGATTTATCCTCTTTAAAATATCAAGCTAAGGCCCTAAACTTTTTTGAATTAAATGATTTCATAAAAGAGGAAAGAGCAAGTGGTTCTCCACTTTTGAATGATCATTTATTAGAAAGGAATAGAAGATTAAGTATCCCGTTCTCAGTGATTATTTTGACTTTGTTGGCTGTTTCAGTTTCATCTTTTAAAAGAAGAGGCGGTATTGGATTAAATCTTGCATTTGGTATTTCACTAGCATTTATATTTATATTTTTTGATAAGTTTTTCTCTGTTCTTGTTATTAAATCAGACCTAAATGCTGCTTTAGGTGCATGGGCTCCGAATTTTGTCTTTTTACTGATAACAATTCAAATAATGAAAATCGCAAAAAAATAATTTTTTATATCTAATAAATGTATATTTGATTAAGTNTTATGGAGTATTTAGATTTTGAATTGCCATTAAAAGAATTAAAAGATCAACTAGAAAAATGTAATGAGATTGGTGATGAAAGTAAAGTTGATGTAAGAGATACCTCAAGAAAGCTCAAGGAAAAAATAGAAGCCAAAAAAAAGGAAATTTATTCAAACATTACACCATGGCAAAGAGTTCAATTATCAAGACATCCATCCAGACCTTATACACTTGACTACTTAAATTTTATAACTGAAAATAATTTTTTGGAGCTTCACGGGGATAGAAATATTTCTGACGACAAAGCTATGATTGGAGGTTTGGGCAAAATTGATAATCAAACGTTCATGTTCATTGGTCAGCAGAAAGGAAATAATATAAAAACTAGACAATATAGAAACTTTGGTATGGCTAACCCTGAAGGCTATAGAAAGGCTTTAAGATTAATGAAATTAGCTGAAAAGTTTAACATTCCTATTGTTACTATGATTGATACGCCAGGTGCATATCCTGGTATTGAGGCAGAGGAAAGAGGTCAAGCAGAGGCAATTGCAAGAAATNTATATGAGATGTTTAANATTAANACTCAAATTATTGTNATTGTTATTGGTGAAGGTGCTTCAGGTGGAGCNTTAGGTATTGGTATTGGAGACAAAATTATGATGCTTGAAAANACTTGGTATTCTGTAATTTCACCTGAATCTTGCTCGTCTATTTTGTGGAGAAGTTGGGATTANAAAGAAGAGGCTGCTAATGTTTTAAAATTAACTCCAAGTGANATGAAAGAAAATAAATTAATTGATAANATAATTAAAGAGCCNNTNGGTGGAGCACATCAAAATCGAGAAAAGATTTTTAATACTGTCAAAAAAGAAATATTATCCACATATCTAGATTTAAAAAAGAAAAAAATTAAAGATTTACTCGATCAAAGATTACAAAGATTTACTAGAATGGGAGTTTTTAATGAATAGTCTATTACTATTAACAAATTCTTCATACTTATTAACATTCAGTTGTTCGTTTTATTGTTTATTTAAATTATTCATTAGTTAGAGATTTTTTTAAGTTAGATATGTGAAAAGAGTTGAAAATTTAAAATCTTCATCAGTATCAAATATTCCGCCTGTATTTTCAATGCAAAAAGGGAAGTTGCCACCTCAAGCTGTTGATCTAGAGGAGGTNGTNCTTGGAGCCATGATGATTGATAAAAAAGGTGTTGATGAAGTAATTGACATTCTCCANCCTGACGCTTTTTACAAAGAGAGCCACAAAATTATTTTTAATTCTATTATAAACTTATTTGATAAACAGGAACCAATCGATATTAAAACTGTTTCTCATCAGCTAAAGAAAGAAGGTAAACTAAATACTATTGGAGGAGATTATTACTTAGTTGAACTTACTCAAAAAGTATCCTCATCAGCACATATTGAATTTCACTCCAGAATAATACTTCAAAAATTTATTCAAAGAAGACTAATTCAAATCTCAAATGAAATTATTGAGAATTCATATGATGAAACCTCTGATGTTTTTGATTTACTTGATGATGCAGAATCTAAAATTTATGATATATCNCAGGGNAATTTAAAAAAGAACACTCAGACTGCAGAGGATCTTGTGATCCAAGCAAAACAAAAAATTGAAGAAATATCTAAAAAAGAGGGGCTCAGTGGTATTGCTTCNGGTTTTTTTGAAATTGATAAGCTAACATCTGGATGGCAACCAAGTGATCTTGTTATTATAGCTGCTAGACCAGGTATGGGAAAAACAGCCTTTACCTTATCGATGGCAAGAAACATGTCAGTTGAAAATAATATTCCTGTTGCTTTNTTTTCATTAGAAATGTCATCNTTACAGTTAATTACTAGATTAATNTCCTCTGAGACAGGTCTTAGTTCTGAAAAATTAAGAACTGGAAAACTAGAAAAGTTTGAATGGGAACAATTAAATGTAAAAGTTTCTAATTTAGAGAATGCTCCATTATACATTGATGATACCCCATCATTATCAATTTTTGAATTAAGAGCTAAGGCTAGAAGGTTATCTTCTCAGTATGGTATTAAGCTAATAGTATTGGATTATCTTCAATTGATGACCATTGGTTCTAGCCAAAAAAGTGGTAATAGAGAACAAGAAATTTCAACTATTTCAAGAAATTTAAAAGCTTTAGCAAAAGAATTAGACATACCAATTATTGCATTATCACAGCTTTCTAGAGCTGTTGAGCTTAGGGGAGGGGTGAAAAGACCGATTCTTTCTGATTTAAGAGAATCTGGTGCTATCGAACAAGATGCTGATATAGTATCTTTTTTATATAGACCAGAGTATTATAAGATGGATGAATGGGATGATGAAGATCACTCACCAGCTTTAGGTCAAGCTGAATTTATAGTAGCCAAACACAGAAATGGTGGTTTAAATTCAATTAAATTAAAGTTTATTAGCACTCTTGGTAAATTTGAAAATTTAAGTTCTTATGATAATCCTTTTGAGTATGAGTCAAAAATTAATCAAGACCAGAAGATAAATCCAGATCAAGCATTTGAAAGTGGAAGTTATAGGTCAGATGATGAGGAAAACCCTTTTTAGGTCTCTAAATCTTTAATTATTTTAGAAAATTTTTCAGGCTCATTCATTGCTAAATCAGCTANAACCTTTCTATTTATTTCAANACCTTTAGTTTTGAGTTTATTGATTAGNTCNGAGTAACTTAAACNGTGCTGTCTTGCAGCNGCATTTATCCTTGTTATCCAAAGAGATCTAAAAACTCTCTTTTTATTTTTTCTATCTCGGTATGCGTATGAAAGACCTTTTTCAACTGCATTTTTGGCTATTGTATATACATTTTTTCTTCTTCCGAAATACCCTTTAGCTTTTTTTAAAATTTTCTTTCTTCTTTTTCTTGAAGCTACTGAATTTGATGATCTTGGCATTTTAATTATATTTTTGGCTTGGGTGTCTAAANAGAACTTAATACTTTACCCTTAACCTGTTATACAAATTATTTTAATCTCAATTGTTTTTTTATACTTCCCAAATCGCTATCATTTACTAGAGTTGAATGAGTAAGNTTTAACTTTCTCTTTTTTGATTTTTTTGTAAGAATATGATTTTTGAAAGCATGTTTTCTTTTTATTTTTCCAGAACCTGTAACTTTAAATCTCTTTTTTGCNCTAGATTTAGTTTTTTGTTTACTCATTTTAATTCTTTTTAGCTTTTTTTGGGGACACAAACATAATCATTTTTTTTCCTTCTAGCACAGGTAATTGCTCAACTTTTCCATATTCTTCTAGTTCTTGTGCTAATTTTAGCAATAAAATTTGACCTTGCTCTTTAAAAATTATTGATCTTCCCTTAAAAAAGACAAATGCTTTTAGCTTTGCACCTTCTTCCAAAAACTTAATTGCATGTTTTTTCTTAAACTCATAATCATGAATATCAGTTTGTGGTCCAAACCTTATTTCTTTTACAATAACTTTTTGTGTTTTTGCTTTAAGATATTTTTCCCTTTTTTTCTGATCATAGAGAAATTTTTTGTAGTCGAGAGCTTTACAAACTGGTGGTGTAGCATTTGGAGATATCTCAACTAAATCTGTTTCTAATCCNTTTGCAATTGAAAGTGCTTTATCAATAGGATATATACCTATTTCTACATTATCACCAACAAGTCTTACTTCAGATGCTTTTATAAACTCATTTATATTGTGGGGATTTTTTTTAATTATTCTCCCTTGACGTCTTCCTCTTTTTCTTCTTAGTGCTGCTATGGCTTTAAATTTAGATTAATTACTGTATGATTTTTCTTCTTCTTCTTTTATAAAGTTAATCAATTCATCAATATACATTTCTCCGATCTCATCACCACCTAAAGCTCTGATTGAAATACTATTATTTTTAACTTCTTTGTCACCAACTATACCCATGTATGGAGTCTTATTCAGTTCACTTTCTCGTATTTTTTTTCCAACAGTTTCATTTCTGTTGTCTAAAGTTGCACGAATTTCTGCTTTTTCAAGTAAACTTGAAACTTTTTTAGCATATTTCTCGTGTTTTTCTCCNACGCTAATAATCATAATTTGATTTGGAGTAAGCCACAATGGAAAAATTCCTGCTGTATGTTCAATTAAAATGGCGACAAATCTTTCTAAACTTCCAAATGGAGCACGGTGGATCATGACAGGTCTCTCATCCTTGTTTTTTTTGTTTTTAAATNTTAAATCAAATCTTTCCGGAAGGTTGTAATCAACCTGGATTGTTCCTAATTGCCATTTTCTGCTAAGTGCATCCTTGACCATAAAATCTAACTTTGGACCATAAAATGCTGCTTCCCCATATTCAATTTTATAATTTAATTTTTTTCCTTTTGTTGCNTTTATTATTGCTTCTTCAGAAAGTTTCCACATTTCATCAGTACCAATATATTTATCATTATTTTCTTTGTCCCTCAGAGAAATTTGAACTTCATAATTATCAAAACCAAGAGTATTAAAAACATATAATACTAAATCAATNACTTTTTCAAATTCTTCAACTAGTTGTTCTTGAGCACAAAAAATATGAGCATCGTCTTGAGTAAANCCTCTAACTCTTGTTAAACCATGTAATTCTCCACTTTGTTCATATCTGTAAACTGTTCCAAANTCAGCATATCTTTTAGGTAAATCTCGGTAACTCCACTGCTCAGATTTATATATTTCACAGTGATGTGGACAGTTCATGGGTTTTAATAAAAATTCTTCATCNGAACTCGGAGATTTAATTGGCATAAAACTACTCTCTCCGTATTTCTGAAAATGACCGGAAGTTTCATAAAGTTTTTTATTTCCAATATGTGGGCTGATAACCATTTCATATCCAGCTTCTTTTTGAGCTTTAGTTAAGAAATCTTCTAGTCTTTTTCTAAGTTCAGCGCCTTTAGGTAACCATAGTGGTAACCCCAATCCAACTTGTTTTGAAAATGTAAATAATTTAAGTTTTTTACCGATAATTCTGTGATCTCTTTTCTTTGCTTCTTCAACCAATTGTAAATATTCTGTCAAAAGTTTCTGCTTTGGAAAAGAAATTCCATAGATCCTAGTTAGCTGCTTATTATCTTCGTTACCTCTCCAATATGCTCCTGCGACATTCAATAATTTTACTGCTTTAATATGCCCTGTTGATGGTATGTGGCCACCTTTACATAAATCTGAGAAATTAGCATGATCGCAAAAAGTAATTTTTTCATCTTTCAGTTCGTTTATGAGCTCTGTTTTATACTCATTATTATTTTTTTTATAGAAATTTAAAGCTTCCTTTTTTGATGATTCTCTTAATGTAAATTTGTGATCTTTTCTTGCTTCCTCAATCATCTTTTTTTCAATCTTTTCAAAATCATTTTCTGATATGGATTCTTTACCTAAATCAACATCATAATAAAAACCATTCTCTATTGGTGGACCAATTGTTAACTTNGAATCAGGATAAAANTCNAGAATCACTTGGGCAAATAAATGTGCCGAAGAATGCCAAAAAGCACTTTTACCCTTTAAATCATCCCAAAAGTGAAATTCAATTTTTCCATCTTTATTTAGTTGGGTGCTAGACTCAATTTGTTTTCCATTATATGAAACACTAAGAAGTTTTTTAGAAAGTGAATTACTAATACTTTCAGCAATTTCAAAAGGAGTAATTCCTTTATCGTACTTTTTAATAGCTCCATCTGGAAAAGAAACTTTTAACATTTTGTTTTATAAATCTTTATCAAAAATATGGTTTATAATAGACTTTATCCCCGAAAACAATGTAAATATGGAAAGAATNCANACAATTAGCCCAATAGCTAAAACAAAATAATACCACTGGTGACCNATGTTACTAAAAGCTTGATATAAAATNACTGGACCAATAAACATTAAAAATAAAGTGAATGCCAGTTTTTTAAATCCAGATGTTAATTTATTTTTTTTCAATTGAAATGTAACTATAAATCATTAANCCAANACCAATTAAAATAAAAGGAATGCTAAGCCACTGTCCAGTAGAAAAAATTCCTAATTGTTCCTCNAGACCACCTTGACTTTCTTTTACATACTCAACAATGAATCTAACTACAAAAAGAAACATAAGAAAAAAACCAAAAAGAAAACCTTTGAAGTCTTTTAATTTTGTTTTATTGTAAATTAAAACCAGTGTAATAAAAAGTATTATATACCCAAATGCTTCATATAANTGAGCAGGATGTCTNGGTAGAATTTCNCCTCTGTTTTGAAAAATAACTCCATAATCTGAATTTGTAAATACACCAACAATTTCAGAGTTAAAAAAATTACCTATTCTGACAAGAGTTCCGCCTAATGCCACCGCAATTACAAGCCTGTCAAAAATCCAAAGAACTGAATCATATTTATATTTTACCTTGTATAAAATTATTGATGTTATGATTCCAATAGTAGCACCATGACTGGACAAACCACGAAAGCCAACAAATTCCCAATCAAAACCATTTATTTTAAATGGCAAGAAAATTTCGAGTAAGTTGTTTTGAAAATATTCCCAATTATAAAAGAAAACTTCACCTAATCTCGCACCTATTATTGTACCTAAAACCATATGAACTAAAAAAGGATCTAAAAGCTTAACATCTTTATTTTCCCTTATATAGATTCTTTTAAGAATCATATATCCAAACCAGAAAGCAAAAAGAAACATTAAACTGTACCAGTATATAGTAACTGGGCCAATACTTATGAATTTTTCACTTAAATTATGTTCAAATATAATATCACTCATCTCTAAGTTTCCTTCAAATATATTAATTATGATTAAGGTACTGGATCATCTCCACTTTTACCCCAAGGATGACATTTCGAAATTCTAATTATTGAATAGTATAGGCCTATAAAAAGACCATGTTTTTTTAAACTTTCGATAGCATAATTGGAACATGTTGGATTGAATCTACAATTGGCACCTAAAGCGGGTGAAATTATCGTTTGGTAAAGTTTAATTATAAAAATAAATGGGGAGATTACAATTTCCCTCATATTTTATCATTAATTTTTAACCCTAATTCATTTAACTTGTCTCTGATATAATCAGATTTATCATAATTCTTACTCAGCCTTTCTTTTTCTCTTAATTCCAAGATTAGCTCTAGAATTTCATCAAATTTTTCATTTGATGAACTGTCATCATCAAGTCCTAGAATTTCTGCNTAAAATATTTTGTAAAACTTTAATAAAATTTTTTTATTTTTTGAATCAATTGATTTGGTTTTATTTTTTATTTCAGAGACTGTTTTATGTAAATCAAATAATTTGGCAATTAATTTGGGTGAATTAAAATCATCATTTAAAGCCTCGTAGCATTCATTAACCCATGCGCTAGCATTAAAATCATTTTTTTTACTTTCATAAATTGTACTTATTTCTTCATTAAGATTTTTTATTTTCTGAAACCCTTTTTCAGCTGCAAGTAATGCATCATTAGAAATATCTAAAGTATTTCTGTAATGTGCTTGATACATGAAAAATTTTAATGTCATTGGACTAAACTTTTTAGAAAATGCTTTGTTACTTCCATAAAAAATCTCATTAGGAAAAACTGAATTACCTAGAGATTTTGACATTTTTTTTCCGTTGAGTGTAAGCATATTAGTATGAATCCAATAGTTTGCAGGATTATTTCCATAAACAGATTCAGATTGAGCAATTTCACAATCATGATGAGGAAATTTTAAGTCAATTCCACCTCCGTGGATATCAAATTGTTTTCCTAAGTATTTATGGCCCATTGCTGAACATTCAATGTGCCATCCTGGAAACCCCTCTCCCCAAGGAGAATTCCATTTCATTATATGTTTTTTTCCTGCTTTTTTCCAAAGAGCAAAATCTTGTGGATTCTTCTTTTCATCGGATCCTTTAAGTTGCCTTGACTCATTTATTAAATCATCTAAATTTCTATTGCTCAATTTTCCATATTTATACTTTTTATTAAACTCTTTGATATCAAAATAAACAGATCCATTTTTTACATATGCAAACCCATTATCTATAATTTTTTCAATCATTTCAATTTGTTCAATAATATGACCAGTTGCAGTTGGTTCAATGTTTGGATTCAATAGATTAAACTTTTGTAACGTATTTNTAAAGTCATTAGTATACTTTTGAACTATTTCCATGGGCTCTAATTTCTCTAATGCAGCTCTTTTTGAGATTTTATCCTCTTGAGTATCATCTTCAAGATGCCCAACATCAGTTATGTTTCTAACATATCTGACCTTATATCCTAAATGTTTTAAATAACGGAAAATTAAATCAAACGAAACAAATGTTCTACAATTTCCAAGGTGAACAGTATTATATACAGTTGGTCCACATACATACATACCAACCACATTTTTGTTAATACTATTAAAAACTTCTTTTTGGGATGATAGAGAATTATATATATTTAAATTTTTATTCGACGAGGACATCGTTAAAATTTTAGCTTTGTTAACGAATATAATCTAAAAATTCCCTTTTTATTAATTTATCCTTGAATTTTCCNCCAAANTCACCTGTNACTGTACTGCAATCTATATGNCTAATNCCTCTNGAATTNACACACATNTGTTTNGCATCAATAACACAGGCNACATCTTCAGTATTTAAAAATTCNTGNAGNTTTCTNACAATTTGNATATTNANTCTTTCTTGNACTTGTGGTCTTCTTGNATAATAATCTACNATTCTATTCATTTTTGANAGACCAATNACATTNCCATTNGANAANTANGCAACATGNGCTTTTCCATANATNGGNAANAGNTGATGTTCACANGTNGAAAANACNGTAATATTNTTTTCNACTANCATTTCNCCATANTGATATTTATTATCAAATGTTGATGCTTTNGGTAAGTTNTTTGGATTNANNCCNCCAAANANTTCNTTAACATANGCTTTNGCAACTCTNAANGGNGTNCCTTTTAAGACTGTCATCAGTCATNTCCATTCCAAGGGTCTTAAGAATTTCATTTACATTTTTCTGTATAATAGAAATTTTTTCATCATCAGAAATTTCAAATGCATCGTCTCTTAGTGGAGTTTCAATTGAAAAATTTTTATGATCAGAGTCGATTAGCTCTATTTCCTCAAGAAATTTATTGTATTTCATAGTTGTTTTAAGTTATGCAAAGATATAAAAGAATTTATTTAAAATATGATATTGTAAGAAATGATGATATTTACTTTTTCATTGATAATTGATGCTGAATCAGTCAGACCTGAATCGAACAGCTGATAATTGTAATTCAATTTTGAATTTACAAGGGCAAAGTCGACTGTTGAGGATCTAAAATTATAGCCTAATCCGAAAGATGAAGCATTAAAGTAATTTTCATCTATACTCTCATAAGGTGAGTTTATAATCTTATATCCACCTCTTAAACTAAAATTATTGATTTTTATTTCCGTTCCAATATTGTAATCCAAGACATTGGTTAAA
>FUFK010040685.1_pt1 | contig 14050 bp, 15 predicted proteins | sample 1021851 | NCBI WGS metagenome assembly FUFK01 (sample SAMEA51879418, study PRJEB19060) | metagenome | reverse complement strand
ATTAAGACCATCAGCAAACTCAAAACAAGTCAGTCTATGATGTGAAAACTTAGGTGCTAATGTTTCAGTGGAATCAGGTTTGAAGTATACACCCTCNTCAGCACCATCAAAGAAGGAGAACTGCCAGAAATATGTACCACCAGTTACTTTAAAAATTGCTGTTCTTGGAGGAACTTGATCCTCTGTATTAATACCTTTGGCAGCATATGTAGTAGGATAAGGAACATACTTAGGTATAATCTTAGTTCTTCTAAGGTCAGTTCCAACCAATGAACAACCTCTTGGAACAATAATACCACCCTCAACAGAGTTATATTTGTAGAGAACATTGTTAGGAGAAGTTAAGTCTAGGTTTGAGTTTGCATCAATAGGTGCAACGTTTGTGTATAAAACATCACCAGGTCTATTGTCTACGACATACTCAGCAGGGTAGAGCATGATACTAAAAGCATCAAACTCGTCATTACTTAAACCAACTCTATATGAAAATCTTGCTACTTCTAAGAATGCTCTTTGCAAACTTTTAAACGGACGCAAAGCAGAGTTACCCCTATTATCAATCGCATCAGATGCGTCAAAATCGTCTGGGTTGACATATATGATACGTCCTGTTCTGGACGTAATAATATTCTTTAGTCTAGTTAGTGACATTACCTATCCGCTTTGTTTGTATTTATTTAACTGCCGAATGTTCGGGGAGTGAACGCAGTCGAAGCATCTTCAAACCCAATAAGGGAGAAGGTGTTGTTTTGTGTAGTGCTGTTGATAATCAATCTTTCACCAGGACCAACAACAATAGAGGTATTTTTTGCTACTGCATGGTCAGCATTAGTTGCACCTTGAATAATGTAATTATTTTCTAGAGCAGTAGTTGCAACAGCAACACTACTTACAGTCACAGTAGATCTTGTCGCAGTAGATAACTTAGGGTTATCTAAGAAAGTATCTGAGCCAGCAAAGTCTGCTGAATTAGCACCCTTAATAACGTATAAGTTATTACCACTGTAACTACGAACATAACCGTACGCTCCAGAAGTTTGAGCAGTAACAGTATATGTGATACTGTTCTGAACAAAGGTAGATATAGAGTTAGTCCATGTTCCTTCTACATCATAGATATAGAATTCATTGAATGTAGGAGTTGTAGTTGTGGTAATGTATGCTTCAGATCCACCAAAACTACTGTTCGCTGCAGTTCCAGTAACAGAGTTATACCAGTATATAATGGCAGGTGTTGCACTAGAGAAGGCATACTGAATATATGCACCACTAGAACCAATGGTGCCATTAGTAGTTTTACCAGTGGTGTATTCAGTTCCGTCATCAGCGTTTCCTGTTGTTCCGTCAGAACCCCACTCACCGTTGATAGTCGTTGATAATGCAAAAACATGACCAGTGTTAGAAGAGTCAGCAAGATTAAATCTATATGATCTATCATTAAACAATGCAAGACCATTATCAGCAGATATCAGACGAAGATCATAAGTTCCACCTGATGTGCTAGAGAATACAAATTTATTAGATGCAGTTCCCACACCACCAGTTGATACCGTAGCTGATGCTCCTGCACCGTTTGAAATACTGTCACCGTCAGTAAATTCTGATCCAGATCCATTGATAGTAGAAGGACCTATATGAAGAATAGTTCCGTTGATGCCATATACTACTGCTGTAGTTGTATCACTACCAGAACCCTTAGTAATAGTATTACCAACAGAGAACGTACCAGTAACACTTTCAGTTGTAACTTGTCTGATAGCAAATGTTTTTACAAAAAGTTCTACATAATCAGGAATAATTACAGATTCAAATTTAAACTTTGATTCATTATCAACACTTGTAATCTGAAGACCACCTGAAAAACCTTGTGCTGCAGGGTCAAAGGCAGTGTCAACTGTCATCTTATATGCAGTGATGACGTCATACTCATGTAATTTATATGCGTTTGCTGATCCATCTACCACTAACTTCTGATCAAAATTCTTAAGAGCAACAGAGTAATCTGATGCTGTTCCATCATTAGCGACATTTACCATCGTGCTTGCAGATTTATCAATAGCAGACCCATAGAGCAACGTATTCGTGTTCGCTGCGGGTTTGTTTTGTGCAAGTAAACCTTGATTAGCCATTTTTAATTAAAATCCTGCGTAGAAAAATTGTTGTTGTCTTGTTCGACCAGTTAAGTTTGCTGCACTAATACCTGCACCAAATGTAACATCATCAAATGAAACGTTCTCAGTAGATAACAGAGTTGCATCAGAGTCAGGGAATCTGATAGTCCTGTCTGCTGTCATATTATCTATAGAAAGAGTAACACCACCTAAAACGTTTGCTCCTGAACCTTTAAGGACTGGATTAGTAAGTGTTTTATTTGACAGAACCTGTGTGGCAGCTTCTGTAACGATCGTATTAGGAACTCCTGTGCTATTTAGGTCTGCAGTAGGAGGGATCTGAACTGTTACGTTAGTAAAAGTATTTGAGTTAGCAACTGAAAATGTAATCTTCTTTGTAGTATCCGTAGGATCTTGTAAGATTAAACTTTCAATACTTTTATTCTGCAATACTTGTGTTGCATCAGTGAAAGCAAGTGTACCTGACAAGTTAGGAACAGTCAAAGTTCTATTAGCATCTAATGCAGTAGTATTAAACTGTGCATAATTTGTTGCTACTTCAGCGTCTTTTGCTAATTTAAGATTAACAAGAGTCTTGCTTAATACTGTTTGTTCTGTTTTAGTATCTAATAGTGTAGATGCAGTTGCAGTTGGTTCAGCAGTTGTTGTTACAGTTCCTGCGTCAGGAAGGAAGTATGACCTTCTAGCGTTTGATGTAGCAACCCAGTTAATTTGAAATATTGCTTCTTCAGTGCCATCAGTAATAACGAGATTATCCTCGTCAATAAGAATGGTTTTGTTTCTCAGTGTTTGCTGCGTGTCATCACCAATCAAAACTGTACCATTACCAGAGGTAATAGCAGGGAGCGTGAAGATACGGGTGTTAGTTCCCGTTCCAACATTACTCACCTCAAATCTTGCTTTAGGTCCTTGTGCATCTTCTAAGATAAAAGAACCATCATCAATAGTAAATAGACCCGTAACTTTAACTGTTCCCGTTCCTTTCGGTGCGAAAACAATATCTGTATTAGTAGCAGTATCATCAACAGCAGTTACAAATAATGAAGAACTAGTTGCAGTATTACTAACTCTACTGAAATATAAACCACCATCACCAAATGCAACACCGATTTGATCGTACGCTGATTGGTATAGTCCACTGTCTCTGTCTAAATCAAAACAAAGACCAGGCGATGCCTTAGTTCCTTGTGCTACTCCACGAAAGAGTTGATTTACTTTTGCTTTTCGGTTGGGAATCAATGGGTCAGATACGACCACGGGAAGAATTGCTTCACCCGACAGGTTAGCATCTGATATTGTATCCAANTTGNGANATNTTNCNGGTTCCCACNNATAATCACACTTANTATGCTACANGNNGTATTTATACAAGAANNTCANCCNCCTGTNAGGTCTATNTNTTCNTCNTCTTCAGTTTCTNCTTTTGTCNNATATGCCCANTCNTCTGTATGTCCTACAGACCACCANTTNGGTANNGTTTCTACNGCATANTTTTGTGTNCATACNTTAAAGTCAGGTCNNTTNANNTTATCATTNTCAACTAAACTNTTATCANAGAACTGACATCTNTTNTTTGGTTGTGCNGCAAACTGTCCGTTGTCTAATGCNATGATATTNAATGTCTTNTGTTCTGGATCATGNTCTGAGAAGTTNNNATCNAATACAGAGAAGTCAGGNTGTGCNGTNTCAATAGTAAACTCATACTCNCCNGNNTGCATNTTCTTATCCTTACCAAAGAACTGACATCTNCCTAGTATNGGTTTNTCTACAACTGTNATATTATANTCAAAACAATCCCANAGTTCTAATACATCTANTGGNAACTGATCATCCCAATCNATATCTNNTTTCCATACAAATGCACTGAGTGGTAACTTATCNAANAGTGCACCNTAATCAGTNAGCAATGTNTCAAAATACAATGCCTTTGCTTGNATACTTCTNACTGAGATCCANATNCCNGGTGTNAGTTCTCCATGACCTTTTTCTAGATCATAAAGATATTCTTTTTTGACCCAGACTTTTCTGGGAGGTAGGGGATGAACTAAGTATGCCATTATACAAAATTTAAAAAGTGCGATAAAGAATATCTACCTAGACCTTCATCTTTATATTGATCCTCCATAGTGATAGGAGTGACCCCATGTAAAGTTGTGCCAGGAAATGCTACTGCACTATTATGTTTACAATTAATCGTCAATTTATAATCTTCAAAAACAAAATCACCACCCTCAAAACGTTTAGGTTCTTTCCACAACCATGAAATTATACTGACTACAGTATTGTCATGATGTGGTAGATAATATGCACCGTCATCATAATAAGAAAGTAAAGAGTGATCAATATCAGGTCGTAGATACTTCCATTCTTTAATATGATCACTATTGACTATCAAACCAGGTTGAAATAGTTTTCTAGAAAGACATAGAATATTAGAATATTCTCTCTTCTGAAAAACATTATCTACAAAGTTTCCTTGTTTTTTAGTTCTTGCTTTTCCATCCTCTGATAATGAGGGATTAGTATTTGCGTTCAATATGTATGAATTAGATTGATAGTAATCTAATTCTTGCCATATTAATGTTAATTCATCTTCAGTGTATAAATCCTCTATAATTAAAAATGGAAAAGGATCTGTATTCACATGTATATTCATTGATGAGGATCGTACTTACGAAGTATGTAAAGGGCAATAGCAGCACCAACTGATGATGCACCCAAGACGATTAAGAATAGTGGCATGGTATTTTTTGTATTTTAAAAAGGGGGCACTGTTTCTAACGTACAGATCTTTTGTACTCCCCCCATCCCAATTTCTTTTGTAATACTTTTAATCTTTTTCTGGCAGCACGAAGTGCCTGAGGTTTAAGGTGCCTCTTCTTTTCTTTTTTTGAGTGGTGTTGCCAGTTCGGTAATTTCATGGAGGTTACAGTATTCATTGAAAGTAATCTTCATTTCCTTATTAGTTAGATTAGCATGTTTTGCTGCTTTTGGCAAGTTCCATTTGCAATGATACAACATTTCCATTGCTTTTTTTGTCTCAGGACGCATCTTTCTCCATAAATTTTTTACGGAAATCTTCTACTTGATCTTGAATTTCAGTAGGAACAGGAGCGATTTCATTTACAGGAACAATCATAACAGATGCACCATCAGGTTTAGTAATTTTCCAACAGACACGTTGCGTCTCTGTCAGATCCATGATGAAATGAAAGTTTTCATCTGCTTGATCTAAAGTAATGCCAATAGGTCCAATCATAATACTATTTAATCATCGTGGTCATCCCAAGGATCTGATAATCCTTGATTTGCAAAGAACCCTTTATATATTCCGTATCCTGCCAATAAAACAGTAATCACTGCGACAGAAATTGGAAATGTAATATTGGGATTGAGTGTGTAATGTGGAATAATCATTCTGTTTCTGCAAAACAATAAGTAATCAAATCGGTGTCAACACAATCACAAATGCAAGAAATAGTTTCTGTGAAGTCATCTGCTCCATCTTCATTCCATTCCCATTCAATTGTTTTGTCGTATCCTTCTTTATCTAAGATTTTAATAGATCTCTTAGATAAATTAATGAAGATATGTTCTACCTCCGTATCAAGCATGGGGTCTCCTGTTGTTCTGCGGAGGTGCATTGCACCAAACCAAGTATGGCATCCGCGTATACACATATAGTATAGCACTAATTTAGGTAAATTGACAACCCCTTTATATTAACAACTCCTGTAGCAGTGATATTCGCTGCCATAGAGGTAAAGCAACTGTAAGGACCACCTGTTGCATTGATTGATACAGGACCTGCTTTAGTAATTGTATTATGTGCACCCGCAAGAACTATATTTGTGTATGATATACCATTTTGATGTAGAGCATATCCTGCTTTATTCATAACAATATGTCTAGGAATAGCATCAGCAGCAGATCCGCCTGGTGTCATATAAGTTTCCATAGATCCACCAACTTTTCTAAGAATTCCACTCTTTGCCTTAGGAATCTTAGGAGGAGGAAAGTTGATAAGTTCTGTCAAAGATGGAGTGTTGACTTCAATAGAGTTATCACCAGTAAGTATGATTTCACCACCTGCAATGTTAGTTGTTGTATTTGAGACCTCAAAGTTAGATCCAGTAATTTTTGTAGTAACCGCACCAATATTAAATTCAGAACCTTGGAAGTTATATGAAGCACCTGTAATACTCATATCAACATCAGAACCAAATGTTAATGAGTGTTTCTTAATATCTTCTTCGTTAGTAACTTCACCAGTTTTAGGATCTACCATTTTAGGGCAACCTTGAGCATTAAGCATGAAGGATCCACCAACAGAGATATGACAATCACCTGTAATATCTAAATGATAGTCACCTTCAATATTTTCGACTTTATCACCATCAATCGCTTTACATTCGTCACCATGACATTCTTCTGTATGATTACCAACGTATGTTATGTGATCTGCAACTAGAACATCATCTTTCTTTTCTGACTGCTGTTTTCTATATTGTGCTAACTTCTCTTCTATCTCATCATCAGTCATATCTGGATTTTCTTGACGCAATGCTCTTTTGAAAGTATATTCAGCGTATGCTCTTTGACTTATTTTGACTGATGAATGAGTTGTTCCATTTTCTCTACGAGTAATAGTTGCCGTACGACCTGGTGTGCCAATGTATAATTCAGATGCACCATTTACTTGATTTTTAGCACTAGTCAAATATGGGTCTGCACCCTGCAGAATATTATCAATTAATCCACCACCCTTACTATTATCACCACATTCACCTCTATTTCTTCCTCGAATCTTATTAATATTTGCAAGTTCCTCAGGTGTACAGTTAGTTGTACCAAATAAAGGATACCAACCTTTATCATCCTTAGCACCAGTAAGTTTACGATCACAATTACTTGAAGCAAACTTAAGGAATAATGCCATCAATCCAGATAGATTAGTTATTCCATTCTTAAAAAAGTCTTGTAGATCATTAAAAATTGATGTTCCGTCTTCCCATGTTTTGATAAGATCTTGTGCTTGTGAAATTCCATTAACAATACCTTTTACACTACTTACGATTCCAAGTGCTTTGTTAAGAATATCTTGAACTGCACAAACAACATCATCAATAACCTTTTGAACACTATCAAGAACCATTTGTGCTTGGTCAATTATACCATCAAGGAATGAATTGAGAGTATTGAGAAGATTATCTATAGGAGATTGAATAAGACTTAATAGATCTTTATCAACAATACAAAGAGAACTCAAAACCATTTGCACTGCTTTTGTAATAGCAGTAAAAGTCACAAATGGTATACCAGTTGCACTAGCTAAAATAGATACAACATTTAATTGTTCAGCAAGATTTGACAATGATTGTCTTACAGCACTAACAACTTGAGTGAATATAGCACTCAAGAAATTTTGTATCTTACCAGTTAACTGTCCTGCAGTTACAATTTTTCCCGTAATTATATCAAGATAGTCACCATCCTCATTCTTAACAAGAGTTCCTGCATTATCAGCCATATCTTCAACTAGATATGACAGTTTATATTCAAGTGATCTCCAAGGACCACCAACACCATTAGCAGCGTGTATTGGTTTATCTGGATCTCTAGGTTTTACTGTATTGCTTGAACTACCACTAATACCTGTAGCAGTTCCAAGATTAGCAGGAGAACCAGGACCTCCAACTGTCCCTGTTTTCATACCAGGCATTACAACAGTGTTATTCTCACCTTGTCTTAGGAAACCCTCCTCTTTAGTCACTGCCATTGTAGAGTTTGGTTTTGCAGGGTGCAATGCAGAAGCATTAACACTAAGACCAGGTTCCATTGCTTCACCTGTAAAAGCAAATTGCTGTTTTATTTTTGTATCGTTTGATTTCTGAACACGAAGAACTCCCATGACAATAGGCATCTGTGCTTGATCGCCATCCATAAAGAATCCCATGACGATTGCACCAGGTTGAAGTTGTCCAGAACTTTCACCTTGTCCGTCATTACCTGCCTGAGAGGTGTGTTGTAAACATGTTGCCCACGGTAGTTTATCTGTAGGGAGTGATGTAGTTGTTCCTCCCCGTACGTTAGTGTAATATCCAAGCACACGAACTTTAACCCTACCTAATTCCATAGGGTCTTCGTTGTCTTCTACCTCACCAACCCACCAGAAAAATCCATCTTTTCCAACAAAATTGATCGTAGGTTCATTTACAATACCATCAATGGTTTGCATATTTTTGAGATCGCTACAAGTTTATTTAGGGTCGATACAGCGAGTGAATTTATAAATGCCCTCACTACCCCATACCATGTTACCTTTATCATCATATCCTTGATCCATACTATCAAGTCTATTCCCGTATAGAGTAATCTCAGATACAATTTTATATCCTTTGGCACCAGTGCATTTATCACCAACTAAGTGTCCATGCCATGCTTCACCATCGAATGTAAACATCATATCACAGTTTTCTGATCTTGTCCAATCTAAGTTATAATTTTCAAAGATTAATTTATCAAAGGATATTACATTTACCTTATGATATCTTTCTCTGTAAGGTTTATTAGCACCGTCTCTCCTATAAAAATTTTTTGAATGATAACCACCATCTACCTTCTCCCATATAGTTTCAACACTAGAAAAATGGTGAGGTAATGATTGTGCTTGATATCTATTCGTCCAGTGTCCTATAATATAATCGTCAATCAAAACCATCTCCAAGGTAACATTGACATACCTAACATATTTAAGACTGGTTCAAACGCTAGTGCGATTAATGTAAACATTAAAACTTCTATGAAAAATTGTTTCCATAAGGGTTGTTTTAACTTCCATTCTTTAAACTTATTTGGTTTTCTTGCACGTTCATATGCTCCTGACTTTTCGCCAATAAGATCTGTCCACCAACTTGGATCTACAATATTTCCTAATAATTTTAAAAGTCTAATCATCACACACCAAAGCGTCCTCTAGTTTTCTGATAGTGCTCGGCAAATTTAGCGTCTGACCACACTTCATTAAACATGAATAATTGTGCAATATCACCTTCATAGTAAACATTGTTTCTAGATCCATTTTCACCACCTGCTTCAGAACCATCTCCAATGAATCCCCAACGTCTAGTTCTTCGTCCAAAGTAAGAGTGGTTTACAGTTCGTGTTCCGTCTGGTTGACCATCACTATAGAATTTTACTTGATTGTTAGAAGATGATACAGTGCAACCTCCAAAATGCCATTGACCATTATTATGTGTGGCATCACCATGAATATCCCAATATCCTCCACTATCAGCATAACCAGAGAACTGTAATTTACCTCCTGTACCAATGTTCCAAGAAATAACTTCTGATCTATCCCAGTCTAACCATGACCAGTTTCCAGAATCCCAACCACTTCCAGAACTAGGACTTCCATATGATGTTCTAAACCAGATACCAATTGTAAAATTATTCAGTCTTCCATTATTGTTAGGACCGTGTTGTCCATTCGGACCATAGTTTAGATCATTGATCCAACCATATTGGTTACTACCGTTAAAATTCCAATATCCAATTGAACCATCCCCAGTTGTAACTGCATTGTAACTAGGACCATTAATCATGGTGCAGTTAGCATTACCTGCATTAGGGTGAGCTTCTTTGGATAACCAGACATTACCACTAATTTGATCAGGTGCACCATCCCAGAAACATTCGATCTGTGCGGTTGTATCTAGGGTTTTATATGGTGTTTTTGCACCTACACCCGTACGAAGACTAGGAAGAGATAAAAGAGGCATGATTAATTATATGTCGATGTTTGTCCTAATACGATATATGAACTTGAACCTGTCTTAATAATAGTATATGTATAAACGTCATATCCAGATGTTCCACCCCTCGCAGAAGGAGTAGCACCTTGCCACTTAATACTTTGAGAACTACCGTCAATACTTAATGCGTTACTATATCCCGATGAACCACCTAATGTGCTAATTAATGTATATACTGCTACTTGACCAGTTGCCATCATTGAAGAAAGTGATGTGCTACCATTTCCACGCACGTTATGACTCCAGTTTCCAGAACTGGCAGTTGTAAATACTTTTACCGAACCGTCCATCAAATCAATATTACTAACAGAGTTTGATGTTGCTGCAATAATATGTGCAGTCTCCATCAGTGGAGTTGATAGTAGTTTTACACCACCCGAAGTCACCACCTCAAGTGCTGCTGTTGGTGAATTAGTACCCAACCCAAATTTACCACTTGAGTCAAAGCGAGCTCTTTCAGTGCTATTGGTATCAAAAGTTAAATTGGTTGCAGATTTAACCGATGTAACATTTACGGTTGACATGAGAATATTCTAATACTTTGAAAGTATTTATATCTCAATCATCATATACTAAACATTCTGGTTCGTCTGGGTGCATTTCACAGAATAGTTCTAGTGCATTAGGATCATGGTGATCTCCTGCTTCAATCTCATCGTGATGATGATCTGCATAGACTTCAAGTTCATGTAGTTCAACCTTAGCATGTCTGCGTGCTGCAGGTGATGCAAGTGGGTTGTCTAGAATTGCTTGGTCTGCTTGGATGTGTTCTTCTATTGTTTTCATATTGTACCTCGTTGATACATTAGTATTTATAATTTCATTCTACAAAATTAGGGTGTTGATGTCAAGTTACGCTATGTAAGTGCCACTGTTTTGTGTGAGATTAGGGATATCTGAGTCTTTCATCAGTGCTAATTCAGTTTCAAAACTAAGACCTACGTTCTTATGTGCTACTGCAGCAATCAACCATCTGCCACTATACTTAGCATCTCGTTTAGGTGTATCTCCCTCTTTGTAAGTTGTTGGTATGTTGACATTGATACCTGAGCCAGCATATAAATCAAGATTACCAGGCACAACAATGGTCATCTGACACTGTTTCAATGACTCAATACGCATCCATTGATATGCTTGTAATTCAACTAATTGTTCATAATTTCTTTGAGGATTATTCTGAAGTTTAGGATCGAAGATTTGATTGGGAATCATTGAGTATCTAACTCGTTTAGGATAATTAGCCCAATTTTTAGATATATTATCCATTCTCTTCTGTGGATTGATAGAGTTACCACCATTCAAATGTGCCATTCTCTTCCACAAACTACTCATACTGTATCGGTAAGCATCAGCAGATAGATCAGTGCTTGTGCCCATTTTAGACCTAGTGATAAACACAGGATCAAATCCCACACTATATCCTGACCAATTACCATGTCTCAAACCCATCAAGAAATTTTTCTCTTTTGGAAATGAAATCCTATCAATGGTAAACTGATCTATTTCCTGACCTAACATTCTTTTTGGAACATAATCATAAGTATACAGTTTTGGTTTATTTTGATTCACATCTGTATCTGTTTCATCTTGATCGACTATATCTTCGATCATAGAGTCTAATGACTTATAATTAAATCCCAGTGCAGTCTCGTAAAATGCAAATGCATTTTGTAACGTACCTTTTTTACTAGATTTACGAATGCTTCTCTGAGACATCCAATAAATTAAATCAAATGCTCTCCAGTTTGGGGATATAAAAGATTGTTTATTAATTGTATTTTCAATAAAAGTTTTTTTCTGACTCTTTATAAATTGTTTACCTAATAATTGTTTGACAATATTTCCTGCATCACCTTCATTATTAAAGATAACTTCAGAATTACCAAAGATATTCGTTGTCTCATTAATCATATATTCATCAGAAACACAATTAATTAAGTATGTTTCATTTGTTTGTAGAGTTCTAACTCTAGATTCAATTTGGTATGATCTAAAATAATAGTTTCTATCTTTGATAGAGGTTCTAATTTCAAGGAAAAATAATTCTGATCCTGTCAAAGCTCCTATAACTCCTCCAGAATCTTCTAATATAATAGTGCATTCCATACAGGCGGAGGAAATACTTTCATAAATTTCAAATCCTCTTAAGAATGAATCTAAGTTGTATTGTCCATCTGGTGTTTGCAATCTTTGTCCATCTCTAAAAATAGATAGGGCAAATTCTATCTGCCCTGCATCTTCTCTAAGTAACGATCCTGCTCTAGTATTATTTTTACTCATGAGAATATGCCTCTAAGAGGGTTGTTAAAGGAATTTAGAACAGCAACAGCAGTTCGTAATACTGTTCCTGTTGTTCCACCAACATTAGCAAACGTACCACCACCTGCTTGAGCACCAAGAAGTGATCTAATCGCTCCCTCAGCAGTTTGAATAAATTGACGGTTAGAACCGTTTTGCGATTCAACAGCTGCCAATGCCATTTGCACAATTTCAGAGGTTTTTGCGTTAATTTCTCTCCTTGCCATATTTCTCTGTTCAGTAACTTTTCTAATTTTTTGTTGTTCAGAAGAGTTAACTGCATGTTGTGGTCTCTGTTGAGAGAAGAAAGGTGAAGAACCTTGAGGTTTATCAAATCCACCCATGAAATCACCAGCCATTCCGAGTCCACCTAGGTCAAATGATCCTCTATTAAAGATGCCACCTCTTCCAGAACCCATACCATCCTTAAAGAATCCACCACCACTTAAATTAGATGAAGCAATTAAGTTTCTTCCTCCACTGCGTTTATCTGATGTTGTTTGTTTATACTCAAAAGAACTTGTTCCTGGTTTTCCTAGTATAGGAGTTTTACCTGCACCTTTACCCTCAAAATCATAGTGACCACTACCTTCTCCATGACTGTATCCATACTTCCAACCAAATCTAGAAGCATTGTTTTTCATCCATGTTTGTGAAGAACCAGAAATGTCAAGACCTTCTCCATACAAATGAACTGAGTTTTTGTGACCATCCACTTGAGCATTTTTTGATCTTGATCTACCACTACTTGCAACATCAGATCCTTTTACTAATCCTCTTGATGCTGTCATCATAGCTGCGAACTGCTGAGCTGCAGGTTGAGAGAATACCAAAGGACGACCGTGTTTGTCCTTAACACCACTAATACCCCATCCAGAACCTGTATCTGGATGTGAAGTTGGAACAACTCTAAATGATCCTGGTTTGGTTTCTGCTGTCACACCATCACGTTTTTGCTCAGTAAACATATCGTGACTATCTAATGTAGCAGCTGAAGCAGGTGCCCCACCAAACAATTGTGATAATCCAAATGACCAATCAAATCCCTTTCTAGAATTTAAACCTGATGTTGCCATAGGAGCTACTAAACCTTCGTTTAGGAGGTATTGTCCAACACCATTACCCAAACCTTTGTTCTGCATCAAATTAACAATAGTAGGTCCTCTACGTCCTACTTGATTATACCAAAGACTATCCTTTAGTTCGTCTCCTGCATCTTCATAATTACCTTTTTTAAATGATGTCATAAATTTAGGAAATCCTTTATGCCATCCAGGACCCATATTATAAGTTAGATCAATTAACGCTGCCTTCTGCTGAGGACTAGATTTTCCATAACCAGAAATGTTTGTAGCAGCATGTTTATGATCCTTATAATCTTCATTGAACAATTTATCAGCAAATGCCCTACTGATAGTAGTGGGGAAAGTNTCTGTAGGTTTAATTAAATGACCATATCCAATAGACATTCCACGACCATCAGGTTCAGGGTACGCTGTTGGATTAAATCCCTCATGAATCTTAATCATTTTCCTAGCAAATTCATCATATCCACCACCTTCAGCAAAAAATCCTAGACTTCTTGCCTCACCCATTCTTCGTTCTGTNAGTCCTTTATCTACCCTTGTTGCAGGAGTATCAAANGGAACAATGAATGCATCTCCACTTCCCTCCTTTTGAGCAACATATTCAGTTCCATGTCCAATAAAATCAGGTTTGGAACCGCCTAGTGATACAGGATACCCTGACTGAGGACCAGAAATCCAACCACCCTTAGCAAAACCATCCAAATAACCGCCATAA
>FUFK010044054.1_pt1 | contig 14055 bp, 4 predicted proteins | sample 1021851 | NCBI WGS metagenome assembly FUFK01 (sample SAMEA51879418, study PRJEB19060) | metagenome | reverse complement strand
TCGGATTATTCGTGCCGATACCCACATTTCCAGAAGTATCTAACGTTGCTCTTATAGTTCCATCTGTAACTAATCTTAATGGATGGTCTGTTTGTGTACCAACATAACCTTGGTCATCTAAAGCTCTTAGCATAGTAGTTACAGTATTCGTTGTATCTGTGACTGCTATTTGTGGGTTAGTAGCATCTGCAACTTCTAACTTATATGCTGGATTATCTGTGCCGATACCTACGTTGCCTGAACTATTAATTCGCATGCGTTCTGTTGTTCCACCTGTTTGAAACGTAATATTACCATCAGATTCTTGTGCTCGTATAAGAAACTGAGTTTCACTATCATTATAATAAATTAAACCACCATTTGAAGCACCAGATGTATTTAATTTAATCTCAGCTTGACTAGAATTAAAAATGTGTAATGTTCTACCTGGGTCATCTGTGCCGATACCCACTTTACCTGTACTATCAACGGACATCCTCTCTGTCACACTACCACCAGTAGGTTGTGTAAAGAAGGCCAACCTAGCAGCATCATTTGCTCCGTCCCTCATCGCATGGATAGCTGCGGCTGAATCACCATCATTTGCAAAGTTTATTTCTGCAAATTCAGCATCGGATGTTTTCTTACCATCGAACTGAAGTTGTGCCCTATTACCTGTACTATCTATACGGATTTGTTGGTCTGACGAACCAAAAACTTCAAGTGCAACAGTCGGATTATTTGTGCCAACACCTACTCTATCTATAACAGATAAATTACCATGTGGAATATCTAAACTACCAGAGACATCCATCGAACCAGTTACTCTATGGGTGTCCCCACTATCATCTCCAAATTTATTTGACCCACTAGCAAAAATCACACTAGCGGAGGTGAACTCCGTATGAAATTCTCTAGCAAATATTGAACCGCTGGTGGAGATATCACCCGTAGCGGTTATTTGGGTAGCTGATATTTTTGTTGCGGTCAANGTGTCACCACTAAAAGTTAAATCGCTATCCTCACTAAGTAATCCATTGGAACCATAAATAGCTACACGACCTGATGTCTGATTATCGGCGGTTAGGGTGTTGGCTCTAAATCCGTGAGCCCCAATATCCAAATCTCCGCCGGCAGTCAAAGATGTTATGCCATCAATTGTACCCCCATCGATATCGAAATTACTCCCCTCAATTTCATTAGACCCAGCGGTTAGTTTACCGCCAGTTGTGAGGGTTCCTCCTAAGGTTAGGTTACCTTGCACCTTATCAACGACAACCAACGAACCGAATGAACCTGTGGAGGTTATACTTCCACTTATATTAGGAGCGTTGACAACCGTTGAACCACTTATCAATGCATTTGCCACAGGCCCTAAAGTTCCCTCTAGTATTCCGTTTAGATGTGTGGCATTTAAACTACCAAAGGAGCCAGTTGAGGTTAATGAGCCAGTAATATTTGAATTTAGGGTGAGTGTTCCCTGCACCTTATCCGAAACGGCTAAGGAACCAAAGGAGCCAGTTCCAGTGATTGAACTACTATAATTAGCTATTAAACTTCCACTTATTCTCGTTAGATTACCCATTTTAACCCTCTTTTAACTCTTCGATTTGTTTTTGTTGTGATTCAATCTTTTCGGATAGTTCTTTGATGGCTGATATGTAGAGTGCGTCCTTAGCATTAAGCTGACTTTGATATTTAGTGCCATCAAGTATATCTGAATCCAACTCACCATCGGCTATATCAACTTTTTTGTAAAGATTCATATTGTCAACCACCCCACTACCGCTCTCTATTTCCTGTGCTATGAATCCATATTGGGTTCCAGTTCTACCAAATCTATTATTACCCCTACCCTCTTTCCACTCAAATGTTCGTGGTTGTAAATTCTTTAACACATCTAATCCACCTGTGAAGTCCTGAATATTTTCCTTTAATCTTCTATCAGATATTTGTTGAATATCCGTACCTGTGGTTGAGAGATAATCACCATCATTTTGTATTTGAACTATCTCGTGGTCTGTAGCAGCCGTTGACTGGTCTTGTGTTGCTCTTGCTTCATAACAAATGCTATATCTGTCAAAATTTACATTATAAATGACTCCAGCGTAAAAGCCCTCCGCAGCGTTTTCATTATGCATGAAAACCCCAGCACCACGCTGATGTGCGTTTTGTACGTTTAATATTAATCCTGCGCCAACCCAACCAGTAGAACCATTGTTTTGAACTAATAGATTACATCCCGATGACGAAGTTCCATTATCGATGTGGAGAACATTAGTTGGATTTAACGTGCCAATGCCCACGTTTCCGCCCACAGGATTTAATGATAATTCATAGAACTGACCTAAATTACTTCTATCGGCTGATTGTAAAAACATTGGATATGGGTTATCACCTTGACCTATATCAAGAACAGAATTTAGTCCCGCAGTTCCAAATCTTGCAATCGCGGTGGGTGCGGTGCTGGATGTCGCAGGATTACCAGCGGCTCCATGCACGTGAAGAGCGGTTAAAGGGCCGGTCACCCCACCCATACCAATATTTCCAGTATGGTCTATCCTCATTCTTTCACTTGTTCCAGTACCGTCGTTTACTTCAAAACTCAAAGTCGTTTTTTCTTGGCTATTAGCTTGAATAACTGCTTTTATATCAGCACCAACAAAACCTCTATTGTTGCCAGTAAATCTTAATATAGTACCACTACCAACGGTACTTTGACTTGTATCTAATGTAAGTGCCTCATCAGCGGAGCCATTTGTTGTAGTTCGGAGTTGCAATTTACCTATGGGATTTGTTGTGCCGATNCCNACGTTGCCAGAACCAGATTGTATAATGACTGATACACCAGCACCACCTGATAGGTTGGCATCATAAAAAGAAAAATTACCTTTATTACCACTATAATCACCAACAAAAAATCCTGCACTACCCGCACTAGCCGCATATTTTGCACCTGCACTATTACCATCAGCCGCATCAAAGAACACCCAATTATGGTCACTATTGTATATGTGTAATCTGTCACTTGGATTATCTGTGCCGATACCTACATGGCCTGAACTTGAAACAATCATTCTTAAAGTACCAGCTGTAGAGGTAGTGTTAGCTGCAGTAAAAAATTGAAGTAATGTTGCACTATTGTGGTCTCCAGAACCACCACCTATTTGAACATTACTTGTAGTATCAGAACTATACATACCAATCATTCGGATTGCCTGCTCATCACTATCGTAATGTTGGGAAAGAATACCTGTTCGTTGTACAGTATTATCGGTATCAGTATCGGTAAGTTGTATCTGTGAATAATCAGTACCACCAACCACTTCAAGATGTGCAGCTGGCACAGCTGTGCCGATACCAACTTTGCCTCCACCTGGGTTAATACCTAAAGTTGTTGCAGAGTCGTCAGTTAGCGTTCCTTGTATTGATGGATTACCACCTGCAATACCAAATCTTAATTTTCTGTTTTTAGAATTGTAATCATATTCAACAGTTGTAAAGTCTGCACCTGATGAATCATCGTAAACTTCAAATTTTGTTGTTGGATTATTCGTGCCGATACCCACGTTGCCAGAACTATTAATTCGCATGCGTTCTGTTGTCCCACCTGTTTGAAACGTAATATTACCATCAGATTCCTGTGCTCGCATAAGAAACTGAGTTTCACTATCGTTATAATAAATTAAACCACCATCTGAAGCGCCAGATGTATTTAATTTAATCTCAGCTTGACTAGAATTAAAAATGTGTAATGTTCTACCTGGGTCATCTGTGCCGATACCCACTTTACCTGTACTATCAACGGACATCCTCTCTGTCACACTACCACCAGTAGGTTGTGTAAAGAAGGCCAACCTAGCAGCATCATTTGCTCCGTCCCTCATCGCATGGATAGCTGCGGCTGAATCACCATCATTTGCAAAGTTTATTTCTGCAAATTCAGCATCGGATGTTTTCTTACCATCGAACTGAAGTTGTGCCCTATTACCTGTACTATCTATACGGATTTGTTGGTCTGACGAACCAAAAACTTCAAGTGCAACAGTCGGATTATTTGTGCCAACACCTACTCTATCTATAACAGATAAATTACCATGTGGAATATCTAAACTACCAGAGACATCCATCGAACCAGTTACTCTATGGGTGTCCCCACTATCATCTCCAAATTTATTTGACCCACTAGCAAAAATCACACTAGCGGAGGTGAACTCCGTATGAAATTCTCTTGCGAAGATTGAACCACTCGTAGAAATATCACCTGCTGCTGTTATATTTCCACCAAAGTCTAAATTACCCTGCACCTTATCGGCTACCACCAATGAACCGAATGAGCCAGTAGATGTTATGGAACCGCTGATATTAGGTGCGTTTACAACTGTGGAACCGCTTATTAAATCATTAGCTACAGCCCCTAAGGTTCCCTCAAAAACACCATTGAGATGTGTGGCGTTAACGCTACCAAAGGAAGCGGTCGAAACCAATGAACCACTAACATTTCCACTAAATTCTGCGTTACCACCCTCCGACATATCCAATGATAAGGCGGTTATGGTCGATGATGCATCAACACCCTTTAATAAAATATCATTATTATTACTGATTGATTTTATAACTAAGTCGGATGAGACCCTACTAATTCTACCAAACTCTGTTCCATTATCCTTTAATTTTATATCGGCTCCATTAGCATCAAGCACAATATCTGTTTCGGCATCGATTGTTAATTCACCTGCTGAAGCGAGATTACCACCTAAGGTTAGATTACCCTGCACCGAATCAGCGACGCTTAATGAACCAAATGAACCAGTAGACGTAATACTACCACTAATACTCGCGGCTGTAACACTTGAAGCATTGACAACAGCGGAACCACTCAACAATCCCTTAAAATCGGAACTTATATCGCTATCTTCAATAGTTCCGTCTTCGATTTCGGCAGATTGTATTGAGCCAGACTCCACAACTAAAGCTGAAGCTGCTGGTTGTTTTCCCAAATAAGGCATTAAGTAATCTCCATCAATGACAACGAAACATCCAATGAACCTGAGGTATCGGATTGAGCCTGCACAACATCGGTAGTTTGTAAAACTATCTTATTACCAGCCATAACCTCCAAAGCCGAACCGACTGGTATTGGTGCCTGTTTTACAATGAAAACATTTTCGTTTGTTTCGGTATCATCCGTATCTGTGTTTACAATCAACGACCCACCGATAGCACCTGCTGAGGTATTGGATAAGTTAGCCCCAATCAAAACGGAAGTTGTATTGGATGGGACGGTGTAAACCGTGACCGAACCAGTTCCTATGTTTTGTTGTGTTTTTAGTTTAAATGTGTTTGCCACTTATTTTATCTCCTAACTCTATATAAATATTAGTTTTCTAATTCTTCAATTCTTTTTTCTAAAGCTTCGTTCTTCTGTGATAATTCTTGTACGGCTTTGACCAACATAGGTATGAAAGCTGACTCACCGATGTGTTGTTCCCCATTAACTTTATTTTCATTCCAACCATCAAAGCCATTTTGGATTCCATCATGCTTATCAATAACTTCCTTAACTTCTTGAGCTATGAATCCGTGATAGGTTTTACCTTTCTTACCTTTGACTAACTCCGTAGAGTCCTTTTCGTAATGAACAAAATCTGGTTCTAACTCACCCTTTTCCTTAAATTCATATGTGACAGGTCTCAAATCATTAATAAATGATAAACCAGCTTCAGATATTTTAATATTTTTCTTTATTCTTTTATCTGAACTACTGAATACCGTTGTTGAACCTGCTGTTAATCCTACATATGAACTACCATGACCATATGTAAATTTACTGTTGCCTTGTCCTTCTACATCATTACCGACAACAAATTCTGCATCACCATTAGCAGCTGATGGTCGTGTGAATTTACCTATTAGAACATTATTATCACCCGAATCTAATCCGTTACCACTAACCGAGTCTCTTCCTGATGAAGCACCAATAACAATATTATTTACTCCTGTCGATACATTGAGGCCTGCTTCGCTACCAATACAAGTATTATTATTATCACCAGCTGCTCCTATTGATTTACCGGCACTAAAACCAATCAACGTGTTGTGAGTTGAGGAGGCATTAAATGATTGACCAGCGAAATTTCCTAATGTTGTATTATATGAACCATTTGTTATCGAATATCCTCCGTAAGCTCCTATACATATATTACCATTACCCGTTGTTAATCCATAAAGAGCTTTTGTACCGATAGCTATAGAATCACTAGCATCGTGACGAACATTTCCATTTTTCATCGCTTGATATCCCATAGCTATAAGAGTATTCCCATCAGTTACGCTTGCTCCTGCCTCAAGACCAACAAATGTCGAACCGCTTCCTGCTGTCAAATCATATCCTGCTGCATGACCTAATACTGTGTTTTCGTGTCCCGTCATTACACCAGCAGCAACTGCCAAATCTCCAACGATGGTTGCTTTTCGTGCGGTTGTGGTCTCTTTACCCGCTGCATAACCTATGAATACCGAGTTACCATAATCAGCAGTTGGGTTATAATCCTCAGCGGCTTCGTAACCTATGGCTACTACCTTATCACCCTGCTGATTGCTAGAAAGAGCGTTATATCCCACCGCAGTGTTTTTTTCTCCATTTGTTACCGCCAAACCAGCCTGATATCCGATAAATATGCTTCCGTTTGCGCTGTTGTTGTTAACAGCTTTGCCTGAATCATGTCCTATAAATATACAGGTATCTTGTGTGGTCAGCGCTGCACCAGCATCCTGACCTATGATAATATTCTGATTGCCAGTGGACATCACCAACGCGGCTGCTTTACCAAGAACTATGTTTGAATCACCAGTTGTCACGGCCGAAGCAGCTTGGTGTCCAATCACAACATTATTAAACGCTCCGTTCAATACTCCGTCAAATGTCAGATTACCTATAGCTATGTTTCTTGATGACTCAGCATCGGCATGAGCACCACCACCTGCGTCCTGACCGATAAATATATTGTCAGCCGATGATAATGAATTTGAGCCCTCATCGGTTTGAGCAAACGCATTATGACCGATAGCTATATTACTTCCGCCTGTTGTGTGTTGTGCTCCGGCTCCTTGTCCAAAAAACGTATTTGCATCACCAGTGGTTAAAGCATTACCGGCATTGTGACCAAAAAGAGTGTTATAAAGAGCACCACTACCTAAATTGGCACCTGCACTATTTCCAAATACCGTATTATTAGTACCAGAATCATTATTAGATAAACTTATTTTTGAGTTTATATCCAATGTTAATAGTCGATTTGTATTTGGTGTGTTGTTGTTAGCATTTGACATCCTTATGTCTAATGCTCCGTTGGCTGAGTTATTAGCTGTTATTGAGAAGTTTCTAGCACTCCCATTAGTACCTGCTACCTGAAATGATAATCCACTAACTCCGTCAGACGCATTTCCTCTGATTGATAAGTGACTATAACCATCACTAAAAAATGTATTTGTGCCAATGCCCACTTTGCCGTCAGATGCGATACGCATCCTTTCTGTTATATCGTTAGCGGCTGAGGTTCTAAAAGTTATTACACCATCGTCTTTGTTACTTGTATCAGAACCTGCTAGAAATAACATATCAGCTACTGCAGTACCATTCCATTGTCCTTGCAGATTATTCAATGCGGCTCCTGCGCTACTTCTATTCGCACTACTAATTATAGCATTTGATGTATCACCTGTGCTTTTTATTAATATACCCTCATCCCCACTATCGGTGTGAATGTGGAGATTGTTATTTGGATTATTTGTGCCGATACCCACGTCACCAGTGAATGAACTTACTCCTGTTCCACCAGTAACAATTGAACCAAAAGAACCAGTTGAAGTTAGTGAACCACTTACCCCTCCTTCAGGTGTAATTGATAATGAGGAACCCGTAGCTTCTATAGAGCCAGTAAATCTATGATTGTCGTCTAATGTATCACCAAACTTATTAGAACCGCTAGCAAACACCACACTAGCTGATGTAAATTCCGTATGAAATTCTCTTGCGAAAATAGAGCCTGATGTTGATATGTCACCTGTGGCTGTAATCGTGGTCGCTGATAAATTGGTAGCAGTTAAAGTAGCTCCGCTAAAAGTTAAATCTGAATCTTCGGATAGTAATCCATTTGTTCCGTAGATAGCAACCCTACCTGATGTTTGATTGTCAGCGGTCAATGTATTTGCTCTGAATCCATGCGCACCGATATCTAAATTTCCCCCAGCGGTCAGAGATGTTATGCCATCAATTGTTCCTCCATCGATATCAAAATTACTTCCCTCAATCTCTACAGAACCAGCGGTTAATTTACCACCCAATGTAAAGGCGCCGATGTTTGTCGAATTCACAGTAGTTGATACAACGTTACCAAAAGATGCGGTGGATATTAATGAACTCGTTATATCACCAATCGCTTCTATGCTCGAACCGCTACCAACTATTTTGACCGTTCCGAAAGAACCTGTTGAGGTAATTGAACCACTAATATTTGGAGCATTTTCAACCGTGGAACCACTAATCAAAGCGTTTGCCACAGGCCCTAAAGTGCCCTCCAATATCCCATTAAGGTGGGTAGCATTTACACTACCAAAAGAACCAGTTGAAATTAATGAGCCAGATACATCTCCAACAAAATCTAAGGATGAGCCTGAATCATTTAACGTTAATCTTCCAAACGAAGCGGTTGATGCGTAAGGTGAATTAATATCCGTAAAATAACTTAACTTAGAGGATGAAATCTGAGCGCTATCGGCTATGTGAATATTTTCTATCGAATTTGTTCTTATAAATTGTGATTCACCTGTGATTATACCATAAAATTTTGTATTAGCATCCGGCGCCTCACTAAAAACTATTCGTGAACCACTCATCGTATAGGCTTCATTGGCGTGTTGTAATACACCACCTAAAGTTATCAAAACATTAGCGGCGTCAGGTTGTTGCTCTGTTGCACCAACACTACAGGTGAATTCTGTTTGACTACCATCAAAAGATTGAGAAATCTCATCCATCAATGCGAATTGTCCACTATTCGTTGGTGTTCTACCTATATATGGCATTTAAATAATCTCCTTATCCTAAAGCTATTGCTAATGCGGTCGCATCATCAACGGTTGCGAAACCTGAGCCAGTAAACGAACCTGAAAATGACCCACTTGCTGATGATAAATATAAACCACCTACAATTTCGTTATTTCCCTGAGAATCCACTTTTAAACTAGCGGATGTAATTGTTAAACTACCCGTTGATTCGATTGAGCCAGTAAATCTATGTATATCATCTTGCGTATCACCTAATTTTGTGCTACCACTGGCAAAAATAATTGATGCACTTACAAATTCTGTGTGGAATTCTCTGGCTGTGATTGAACCTGATGTCGAAATATTGCCACCGACCTCTAAGTTACCTGTTACATCTAAATCTGTAAAGGCTAGTGTCCCTTGCACTTTATCAGCAACCACCAATGAACCAAATGAACCTGTTGAAGTTATCGAGCCACTTACGTTTCCAGCCTGAATTGTGGTCGATGATATATTTGTAGCGGTTAATGTCGCTCCGCTAAATGTTAAATCTGAATCCTCTGATAGTAATCCGTTGCTACCATATATTGCTACACGTCCAGAAGTCTGATTATCGGCGGTGAGAGTATTTGCTCTAAATCCATGTGCGCCAATATCTAAATTTCCTCCAGCAGTTAAGGTTACGATATTACTCAACGTACCACCAACGGCGTTAACATTTGTTACGTTTAGAGTTCCAAATGAAGCTGTTGAAATAAGTGAGCTACTAACATCTCCTATCAACTCTAAAGTTGAACCGCTACCATTTATTTTTACGTTACCAAATGAACCAGTCGATAGTAATGAACCACTAACGTTGGCTGCGTTCACAACCGCCGAACCACTAATCAATGTATTTAACGCACTACCTAAAGTTACCAAACCAGTTGCTGAGGTTATTGAATTTTGTGTAGCGGTTTGTATGGTTCCAAATAAATCTGTGCTTGTAACTTTTCCAAATGAGCCAGTTGAAATTAACGAACTAGTTAGATTACCAACTATCTCTAACGCTTTTGAACCCGAATCATTGATAATCGCTCTTCCGAATGAACCTGTTGAGGATATTGAACCACTTATCTTAGTTGCGCTAATATTTGCTAGAATGTCACCATCATCTTTTACAATGACATCGCCACCATCAGCATTTAATTCTATATCTCCAGCCACATCAACAGTCAAATCACCTGTGCTTAAATCTATTTCGGTTCCGTCTATCGTAATATTATCTATGGTGACTCCACCATCAAACTTAGCCGATGGTGCTTCGAAATCGACGCTTGAAGTTATTGTCGTTCCTATGTGTCTGTATTTGATGTTTGCTACGCTTCCTCCGTCACCAAATAAAATACCTGACCCATCTATATCTGAACTATTTGTGCTTCCGCTTGACACCGTTATGGTCGCCGCCTGAACATCCAATCCAGCGACCGTATTGTTTGTTGTTGTACCGACAACAGTTAAGTTACCTGCGATAGTTACATCACTACCTGAGAAAATTGTTTCCTCAACCTTAACCCTAGCATTAGTTGAGACAATCTGAAAATCATTAGATGCGTGGTCAGCTGTTAAATTACCACTTATTGTTTGACTACCATTTACATCTAAATTACCATCAACAATTACCCCACTCAAAGTTCCAAAATTACCTCTACCAAACGATGCGCTTGATAATGATGAGCCAGTTATATGACCTATCATTTCTATAGCTGATGCTGAATTGATTAATATCAATTTACCAAAAGAGCCAGTTGATGTTAAGGAACCGCTCACATCAGCAGCGTTCACAACCGCTGAACCACTAATTAAGGTATTAAGTGAACTTCCTAAAGTGACTAAACCAGTAGCGGATGTAATGGAATTCTGAGCTGCTGTTTTTATTGTTCCATATACTTCCGTACTATTAATGTTTGTGGCGTTTACTGCGCCAAATGAAGCCGATGATATTAAGGAACTAGATACATTTCCAATCATCTCAATCGCTGGTAATGAACTCGAACCAGCTAAAATTATTCTACCAAAAGAACCAGTTGATGTTAGTGAACCACTAACTTTTGTGGACGATATGTTTAATAGTGAATCACCATCATCCTTTATATTTACGTCTCCTCCATCAGCATTTATCTCAACATCACCATCGACATCTATTGTTAAATTGCCTGAGGATAAATCTATTTCGGTTCCATCTATTGTGATATTATCAATCGTTACCCCACCATCTGCGTCTAATGAACCAACTGATACCGCGCCTGGAGTGACAATCGAACCAAAGGATGCCGTTGATGTTAGTGAACCACTAACTCCCCCTACAGGTGTAACCGATAATAAAGAGCCTGTAACTTCTATCGAACCAGTAAATCTGTGAACATCATCCTGACTATCACCAAATTTATTACTACCACTAGCGAAAACAACACTAGCGGATGTGAACTCTGTATGAAACTCCCTTGCAAAAACAGAGCCAGATGTCGAAATATCTCCTGTGGCATTTATCGTTGTGGTCGTTAAAGTTGTACTAACTAAATCTGTAGCTGTGACATCCGTTGCGTTTACATTTGTTGTGTTGAGTGTTCCAAAAGATGCGCTTGATATTAACGAACTTGAAACATCTCCAATTAATTCTAAGCTTGAACCACTTCCATTAATTTTAACATTTCCGAATGAGCCAGTAGAAATGAGTGAACCACTTATGTTTCCTGAATTTATATTGGTAGCCGTTAAAGTATTTCCTGAAAATGATAAATCACTATCCTCTGTTAATAATCCATTACTACCATAGATAGCAACTCTTCCAGAGGTTTGTGCATCAGCAGTTAAAGTATTCGCTCTAAATCCATGTGCTCCAATATCTAAATCACCACCAGCCGTCAATGTTGTAATGTTTGTAAGTTCACCTCCAGCAGCGTTGACGTTTGTGACATTAACCGACCCAAATGATGCGGTTGAAATCAAAGAGCTAGATATATTACCGATAGCCTCAATGCTTGAACCGCTACCTAATAAATTTACAGTTCCAAATGAACCTGTTGATGTTAGAGAACCACTTACGTTGGCGGCGTTGACCACCGCTGAACCACTAATGAGAGCATTTAAATCACTACCTAAGGTAATCAAACCTGTGGCTGATGTTATAGAATTTTGAGTAGCAGTTTTTACTGTTCCATAAAGTTCAGTAGCGTTAACGTTAGTAACGTTTGCTGCGCCAAATGAAGCGCTTGATATTAATGAACTACTTACGTTTCCAATCATTTCTATCGCAGAAGCTGAACCCACTAAGTTAAGTTTACCAAAAGAACCTGTAGAGGTTAAGGAACCACTAACATTAGCTGCGTTTACAACCGCCGAACCGCTTATTAAAGCATTTAAAGAACTTCCTAAAGTTACCAAACCTGTGGCTGATGTTATAGAATTTTGTGCGGCGGTTTTTATCGTTCCATAAAGTTCGGTAGCGTTAACGTTAGTAACGTTTGCTGCACCAAATGAAGCGGTGGAAATCAACGAACTACTCACATCACCTATTAATTCTAAAGTTGAACCACTACCATTAATTTTTACATTTCCGAATGAACCAGTCGATAGTAATGAACCACTAACTTTTGTTGAGGATACGTTTAATAATACAACGTCATCATCCTTAACATCTACACTACCACCATCAGCGTTCAACTCAATATTACCATCTACATCAATGGTTAGATTACCGCTACTTAAATCTATTTCAGTCCCATCAATTGTTATATTATCAATCGTAACACCACCATCAGCATCTAAACTTGTTGCTGTGGTCGCCCCTAATGTCGTAGCACCTAATGTGGATTGACCTGGTACAACTAATGAACCAAATGAGGAGGTTGATATTAACGAACCACTAACCCCACCACCGACAAATTTAACAAAACTGGCGCTTAACTCACCTCTAAATGAACCACTAATATCACTAGCTAACTGTGCTGAACTACTAACTAATGTTCTTAATCCACTCTCATCTTGCCCTTGCGAATTTTGACCTGTATGGATAGCCCAACCCATAAATTGGTGACTTGAACATTGATAATAAATTATTTGTGGACTATCTTTGTCAATCTTTAAAGTGATTACATTTCCAGCGACCGATACGTGACTGCTTGGGTCATATTGTGTTGTTTTAGCAGCATCAAAGTAAAATCTTATTGGATGAGAGGAGGCCCCACTATAATCAAATTTATAATAACCCTCAGTTAAATATAGGAAAGGAGTTTCAACCCCATCAATAACATATCCATTACCTGAACCGCTATCATAGTATGGATGGTTTGTTGTTTTGGATGCGGCTAATGCAGTAAATGTATGAGCACTACCTGGCGCTATGACTGGTCCCTCTGATGCTCTAGCTAAGTAATTAAACCCTTTAACTGGCTCTCTACTTAACTCAAAACTGCCTGAACTCTCTATTGAGCCTGTAAATCTATGAACATCATCTTGGGTATCACCAAATTGTGTCGAACCGCTTGAAAATATTATTGATGAATTTACAAACTCTGTTCTAAATTCTCTAGCTATTATAGACCCGCTGGTTTCTATATTGCCAGATACTTGTAAATTACCTGTGGCTCCTATGTCCCCAACTACTCTCAGGCTTTCACCATTTAATTGGGTGGTTCCAATACCAACTCCACCATCGGCATAAATCGTGCTTAAAGAAGATGTTCCAACTGAATCTATGGCAGAGCCAGAGTCTACTAAAGTTAATCTACCAAAAGAGGCAGTAGATGTTATAGAGCCAGTTACATTACCTACTTTTAAACTACCTGTTAATTGTTTACCTTTGATAATAGCCATTAATATTCCTTAAGAATTAAATTTTCCGTGTGCAATAATCTCATCACTAGCCTCTAATTCGTAACCTATGCTATCCGTATCAATCTTTAAGTGAAATAATACTGCGGTTTTTTGTTCTATTTCTAATGCGTCGTGTTCCATATATTGTCCATTGATAAAAAATGTAAAATCTG
>FUFK010048519.1_pt1 | contig 14057 bp, 19 predicted proteins | sample 1021851 | NCBI WGS metagenome assembly FUFK01 (sample SAMEA51879418, study PRJEB19060) | metagenome | reverse complement strand
CAAATAGAGGTTTAAATTCTTCAAATCTTGAGCCATCAGTAATACGTCCAATAACCTCCCTTACATCAAGAGGTCTTTTTAAATCTGGGTCCACTAACCCTAGAAGATCTTCGGTATCTAGAATTGGATCATCAGCTTTCATAGTAGGTTCTTTACCTTCTTTCCTCCAATTTAAGTGAGACACAACTTCTCTTCCTATCCTAAGAGCATCCATTTCGTCTTCGGCAAGATAATCAGCTAACCCTGACACTTCCGCATGCATTTGCCCTCCACCAAGAGTTTCATCATCAGACTCTTCTCCTGTAGCCATTTTTACAAGTGGCGGACCTCCAAGGAATACTTTAGATTGCTTTTTGATGAAGATATTGTAATCAGACATACCAGGTTGATAGGCCCCTCCAGCTGTTGAAGATCCAAAAACAATTGATATAGTTGGAATTCTTAATTTTGATAGTTCTGTAACTTCGTAGAAAGTTCTACCTGATTCGGCAAAGTGACCAGCACCTAATATAGTTCCAGCTGCACCTTTTTTGCCTTTGCCTCCTCCCATTCTCAAATCACCACCAGCTGACTCCACAAATTGAACATAAGGAATTTTGTTTACCCTCGAAATTTCCATTGCTCTAGACCATTTTTTTCCCGAAAAAGCATGCATTGCACCAGCCAGAACAGTAGGATCATTTGCAAAAATAACTACTTCTGTTCCTGCTACTATTCCGATACCTGCAACCGCACCTCCACCAACGGGATAATCAGATGCGTAAGCAGCTAAAGAGCTTATCTCTAAGAAAGGTGTATCCGGATCTAAAAAGTTCGCAATTCTATCTCTAACAGACATTTTGCCTCTAGCAGCAAGTCTCTCGTGGTGATGCATTCCTCCACCAAGTTCAACATAATCAAGCAAGTCTTCAATGCCATCTAGTTTTTCTAACATAGCATTTTTATATTGATGAAATTCTTCAGATCTATTGTCGATCTTAGTTTCCAGGGCAGGTGCTAAAAGGGTATTTTTCATATCTTGACTGTATAATGCTCTCCAAAGCGCTATTTTAAAAATCGTCCAAAAATGGGTTACCGAATATTAACAATTGAGAGTTAGTAACAAAAGGATATTTTTATAAAATTACTTATGCAAGCCAATCGTTTCCATATAGGTATGGTGATGGAAGAGATCAATAGAAATTCTTTTGACCCCGACCTATTAAATGAATCAAAAAAGAAAGCAAAGGGTATCGAACAAATTAGTTTTGCTTACTATATTATCCTTAGAGCTGAAAAGATTGCTTCAAAAGAGGAATTTCCTCTTAGAAAATTTTGAATTTATTGAATGTATAAAATCCTTATTTCAATTAAAAAATTATAAGAATTTATATATACTCAATAGAAGTGCTTGGAGAGAATTTATGAGTAATACTATTGAGATAAAAGAATTTGATGCTGTAATAATTGGAGCTGGATTTGCAGGAATCTATCAACTTCTAAAACTTAGAAGACTCGGATTAAATGCAGTTATTTTAGAAAAGGCCGATCAGGTAGGTGGAACCTGGCACTGGAATAGATATCCTGGCGCAAGATGTGATATCCCATCTCTTGAATATTCATATCAATTTGATGAAANCTTGCAACAAGAATGGAATTGGACTGAGAAGTATTCGGCACAACCGGAGATACTAGAATATTTAAATCATGTTACGGATAGGTTTGAGCTAAGAGATGGTATTAAGTTTGAAGAAGAGGTGCAGACCGCTAAATTCAATGAAGATAATTCAAAGTGGACTGTTACAACTAGTAAAGCTAAATACCAAACAAAATTCTGTATTTTTGCTACTGGTTGTCTGTCTGTTCCTAATAAACCTAACTTTGAGGGTATAGAAAACTTTGATGGAGAATTGCTTCAGACATCAAATTGGCCTCACGAAGAACAAGACTTTAGTGGTAAAAAGGTTGCAATTATCGGAACAGGATCTTCTGCCATACAGTCGATACCTATAATCGCAAATCAAGCTGAAGAACTATATGTTTTTCAAAGAACACCTAATTATTCAATCCCTTCTAATAACGGACCTATGGATAAGGATATAGAGAAGGAAATTAAATCAAGATATTCAGAATTCAGAAAAGAAAATTACTCGAATGGATTTGGTATTGCAGGTATTTCAGATGAATCTTTAATTTCTGAAACTGAGCTTGAAGAGGTGCACCAACAACTTGAAGAAAATTGGCAAAGCGCAGGTCTCGGATTTTTTGGAGGATATGCGGACATCCCTATAGATAAAGACGCGAATAAAGTAGCCGCCGATTTTGTACGAAATAAGATTAAGCAAATTGTGAAAGATCCTGACACTGCCTCTTTGCTTTGCCCTGATTATCATATTGGTGGTAAGAGACTATGTGTAGACACAGGTTATTTTGAAACATTCAATAGAGAAAATGTTCATTTAATAGATCTGAATGCAAATCCAATAGAGAAAATCAGCTCAAATTCAATTGAAGCTGATAAAAAATATGAAATAGATACTTTGATATTAGCGACTGGTTTTGATGCCATGACGGGTGCACTTACAAATATTGATATTAGCGGAAGAGGAAATATCAAATTAAAAGACCAGTGGGAGCAGGGTGCCAAATCTTATTTAGGAATAGGTATTTCAAATTTTCCAAATCTTTTCACAGTTACAGGTCCGGGTAGTCCGTCTGTCTTATCAAATATGATGCCTTCAATCGAGCAGCACGTTAACTGGATAACTGATTGTATAGATTGGATGATTCAAAATGATAAAGCTGTTATTGAATCTTCTGAAACAGCCGAAGAAGAATGGATGGCTTTGGTAAATGAAATAGCAGATATGACAGTATTTACGGATACTAAGTCTTGGTACAACGGATCCAACATTGAAAAAAAGGCGAAGGCATTTTTGCCTTTTATTGGAGTGCCTGTTTACACGGAAATGATCGAGGAAGTAGTCAATGAAGACTATAAGGGTTTTATATTTGATAGGATGAACTAACGACTATACAAAAATATAAGTATTAAGGAGCATTGCTCCTCCCATAAATACGAGGCAAGCGGCCTGAACAATAGTAGGTATCACTACAAACATAACAAGAGGGTTAAAATTCATCTTGTTCATATAGTCTTCTTTTCTCCAGTCTTGATAAGTGCTTTCATCAGCCTGTTTTTTCACGATTTTTAATCTTGACATAATTTATATCCTTGAAAGATAGTCATCTAACCTTTCTTGATTCATCAAAAAGGTTTTTTTGTAAGACTCAGCTTTAGCTCTGATTGAGTTAATATTGGAAGAAGATTCGACTTTTATAACTCCTACCATGGCCATCATATTGTGTGGAGTGCATTGATAGACATAGACACCTTCTTCAGTCAAAGTAACTTCTATATCTTGATTCATTGCCCCTACCCAAGGCTCAGCTCCTTCTGGAATCATACCCTCTACCGAAGAAGAGTTGTGAGCTAAGTCAGTTGCGACAAATTTTACAGTGTCACCTTTATTAATGGAAAGAACTGCTGGCTCAAAAACCATCATCCCTTCCTTGCCAGCATTAAGCATTTTCACAACATGTTCTTGTGAGAAGGCTGAGAGGGTGTATAGAGTGAGAAATAGTGTAAATGCGAGTTTTTTCATGCTCACATTATATACTAAACTTATTAGTATGTATAAGTCATATTTATACTATATCGAAAGTTAAACCAGCTTTTTTAATGAGCCTATCAATTAACTTTTCACCCATAGATGGTGCAGGAGTATAAATGCCACCTGCAAGATCTGGACAGTCTTGAACAAGGCACAGGGCACTTTCAGCAATCATTTTTGATGTTGACCCATAACCTGGATCCATATCTCCAGTAACTCTAGCCTCTATTGATTTTTCCTCAAGATCTGCAAAAAACAAGATATCATAGTTACCTTTCTCTCTAGACTCCTTTGAAGGCCCCTCACCGGGTTGAGGTAGATTATCACCACCCATTGGATTTCCTGAAGACATTGCTTTAGCCATCTGTTCTCCTTCATCACCTTCTCCAGCGATCATCATCTCGTCATAGCAAAAATCTACGCCATATGCGTGATCAAACAATGCATTTGATCTGTGTATATTTTTGGTATTGATCGGAGCCATGACAAATGGTGACAACCACATATTCATTTTTTCATCTAACAGAGGCTTTGAATCATCAAGCTGTGATGGCCCTTCAAATCCCTCTGTTAATGAAAAGGGATTTGCGAGTACTTTTATTAGTTCAGGTTTTTCTTTGAGAGTTGACATGGTCGCTCCTAGAGAGGCAATTGTTCCTCCGGAAAACTCTCCGTTCATCGCTTTAACTCTTCCTCTAACATGTGGAGCTGGTTTTCCAAACTTCTCCTTCGCAGCGTTTTGCACAAAATAGACCCCCAAATCAAAAGGAATGCTGTCAAAGCCGCACGAAAATACAATTCTTGCTCCAGATTTTTGGGCAGTTTCTTTATGAGCATTTATCATTTCATACATCCAACCGGGCTCTCCTGTTAGATCAACATAATCAGTGCCATTTCTAGCACATGACTCAACCNATTTTGANCCATAAAGCTGATAGGGACCTACCGTGGTTAATATACATCTGGCTGATCTTGTCATCTTATCCAAAGAATCAAGATTAGAACTATCCACTTCTAATATTGATATGTCTTCATTGAGTCTTAAGTCTTTTTTTACCTCGAGAAGCTTCTCAATATTTCTACCGGCAATTGCATATTTTATGGAATGATCATTTCCATACTGATCATGCATATATTCTGCTACTAATTTACCGGTATAACCACTTGCCCCAAAAATTACTACATCAAATTCTCTATCAGACATTTTTTCTCCCTTATTCTGTGAATAAAAGCATTTTACATGACATAATCTATGGATAAATACATAGGTTGCTTGTTAATAGGATTAAACATGAAATATCTACACACAATGCTAAGAATAAAGGACGAAGAAACTTCTTTAAAATTTTTTGTTGATGCTCTGGGTCTTAAAGAAATAAGAAGAATTCCTGTTGAAGAGGGCAGATTTACGCTTTTCTTTTTGGCGGCAGAGGGAGATGAAGATTCTCAGATAGAACTTACTTATAATTGGGATGGTGATGATCTAGGTGAAGGATCCAGAAACTTTGGACATTTAGCTTATCAAGTAGAAAATATCTATGATGTTTGTCAAAGACTTCAAGAAAAAGGAGTAGAAATAAATAGACCTCCGAGAGATGGAAGGATGGCTTTTGTTAAATCACCAGATAATATTTCTATTGAAATATTACAAAAGGGAGATGCACTTGAGCCAATTGAGCCCTGGCTATCTATGGAAAATATTGGAACTTGGTAAAATTGAAGGATTATTTGAACTATGAATAAATATATTGCCTTGTTGATTGCATTTTTTCTTTTCGGCACTTTGCATTCAAAGGATTATGAATTTGAAAGAGGTATGGGAAATTTAATAGGCAAAGAAACTTGGTCCAGATGTTCTGAAAAGTTAGCATCCAAAGAGGCAAAAGAGTATGAGCTTTCGTATGAAAGATCAACAACAATGCCAAAGTCTCCATTTGCAGGTGAATACGAACCTAAGTTTCTTCCACCAGTAGGATTAGCGGGATCAAAGCAAATTTATAATATGGATGTCTTAAATGAAAACGTTAATGATGGTAATCAAGGAACTCAGATGGATGCCTTTGGTCATTTTTCTCATACTCAAGAAAAATGGGATGGAGAGTCTGATCTAAAGGCAGAAGATGCGAAATATTTTGGAGGTTTCACTCAAAAGGAAGTTAAACCTTCACCTGATTCGCCTCTATTAAAGCTCGGAATGGAAACTGTTCCACCCATTATTACTAGCGCGATTTTATTAGATGTAAGGAAGCACATATTTAAAGGTAAATCTATGGAAGCAGGCCAATATGTAACTGTAGAACATCTCAAAAAGACTATTGAATTGTCCGGTTTGTCTGAGAGAGGATTAAAGCCTGGTGATGTGGTGCTTATAAACACCGGATGGAGTGATCATTATGAAGACCCCGATATATCCAAAATTTATTATTCTTATGCTCCGGGTATTTCGTACGAAACTGCCAAGTTCTTGGGAACCAAGAAAGTTGTCGCAGTTGGTTTAGATACGCCTTTTGTAGATGCGGTGCCAAATCCTAATTCAGAGAAAATCTTTAAGATGCCTGGAGGAATGCCTGACGGATTAGGCTTTCCAGTTCATCATTACTTTCTTACTCAAGTAGGTATTTATACCTTAGAAAACTTGAAACTAAATAATTTAGCCAAAGATTCAGTTATAGAATCTTGCATTATGATTCTACCTTTACTTTCAAGAGGGAGCGCAGCATCACCAATAAGACCTGTCGCCATAGGTGGGTAAATTTATCAAATGATTATTTAATGGATCAGGAGTTATAAAAAAGAGGGAGAATTTTTGTGAGATTTTTAAGATTATTATTTTTTGGGGTTCTTTTAATTTTTCAATCGGTACTCCTCTCTGAGATTATTCCAATTGGTCCCAATGGAAAGCCTGATTTAAATGGAGTATGGCAAGTAATGAATAGGGCTAATTTTAATTTGGAAGCTCACTCAGCTTCGGCAGCTATGCATCTTATCGAAGGACCTGTAGTTCCTATACCGCATCCAGATATTCTTGCATTAGGGGCAGTGGGATCTGTGCCAGGTGGATTAAGCGTCGTAGTTGGGAATAAAATACCTTACAAAAGAGATGCTTTAAGAAAAAGAGAAGAAAATCGAAATGATTGGTTAAATAGAGATCCTGAAATCAAATGTTATTTACCTGGAGTACCCAGAGCAACTTATATGCCCTATGCCTTCCAAATATTCCATAGTGAGGAAGCAGTCTTTTTTGCTTACGAATACGCAGGTGCTACAAGAAATATATATCTGCAAGATCCTGGAGAGCCACCAGTAGACTCATGGATGGGACAATCTTGGGGGTATTGGGAAGAAAATACTTTTGTCATAGAAGCTACTGGGTTTAATGATCAAACCTGGTTTGATAGGTCAGGAAATTACCATTCAGATAAACTTAAGGTTACAGAAAGATATACCCTTTTAAATGAGCATTTGATGGACTATGAAGCTATGATTGAAGATGAAGAGGTTTTTACAAGACCATGGAAAATACAGATGAAGCTATATAAAAAAGTAGGGGATGATGCGCAATTACAACAATTTAAATGCGTTGAATTTGTTGAAGAGTTAATTTATGGAGAGTGGCGTGCAAAATAAAATATTTATAACAATTCTATCTATCCTCTCGCTCTCAACCTTTTCTGAAGAATTTAAAGTTAAAAAAACTTGGTTTGGTGACCCTGATATTCAAGGAATTTGGACCAATGCAAGTCTAACAACTTTAGAGAGACCTGATCATTTTGATGCACTTGAGATAAGCGATGAAGTAGCTGATTATGCAAAGAAAGCAAGTCAAGATTTTAACGAAATACTTGATAATCCTTACGAAGAAGGAGAAACGCCAGAATCTGGTGGGGATGTAGGTGGTTATAATGTTGCTTGGATGGATCCTGGAAATGATTTCATCAGACTAAATGGAAAATATNGAAGTTCGATCTTAACTTATCCGGAAAATGGCAAATTACCCAGAAGACTAACTAGATGGGCAATAGAAGGCCCATCAATTTACAGAATGTTTAACAGCGCAGATCATCCAGAAGAAAGAAGCCTTGGGGAAAGATGTATTGTTGGATTTGGTTCTAGTGGAGGACCGCCCATGTTGAATGTCCTTTACAATAACCACTATCAAATTGTTCAGTCTCCTGGCTTTGTCATGATAATGGTTGAGATGAATCACGACGCCAGGATTATAAGACTTGAATCAGAGCATAATCCCGATGAGATGCGTCCTTGGCTGGGAGATTCCATAGGATGGTGGGAAGGAGATACCCTTGTTGTCAAAACTAAGAATCATCATCCCCAACAAAAATTCAGAGCTGCTATAAGGCATCAAATCNTGATCATGGATGGCGCAGAGGTAACAGAAAGATTTACAAGGACAAGTGATAATGAAATTTTATATGAGTTTGAGGTTAACGATAAAAAAGCTTACCGAGACATTTGGAAAGGAGAGATGCCTTTAAGGGCAACCGATGCAAAGATCTATGAATATGCTTGCCATGAAGGAAATTATGCAATGGCCAATATACTGGCTGGTGCTAGAGCGGAGGAAAGTCAATGATAAACCTTATATGTAAATCAATTTTTTTAATATTTCTTGTAATATTAAGTATTAATAGTTTCTCACATCACGCTTTTACAGCTGAATTTGATGCAAATGCCCCAGTTAATCTTACTGGCGAGGTGATTAAAGTTGAATGGATTAATCCTCATGCCTGGGTTCATTTAGAAGTTGAAGAAAGCGGCAAAAAAACTACTTGGATGGTCGAGGGAGGAACTCCTAACACTTTGATACGAAACGGCATAACGAAACAGAGCATTAAACCGGGAACGGTTATTGTGGTAAGAGGTTATCAAAGTAAAGGAAAACTTTGTCTTCCACGCTGTATAGCAAATGGAAGAGATGTAACCTTTCCAGATGGCAGAAAGGTATTTATGGGATCTTCCGGTACTGGAGCCCCTAGAGACGGAGCTGACCCTAGAGAGAGAAGGTAGTGAATAGGCTTAGAATCGCCATTTTTTTTAATCTCACTCTTCTTATTTCTTCCAATTCATTTGCTGACGATGACCATCATCATTCTGATATGCATGATGTTATGGCTCATCTTTTGACTCCAGCATCTGAAAAAATATGGAATGCTTCGGGTTCTATTATTACTAAAGAGGGCGAATTAAGTCTGGCACCAACTAATCAGGAAGAATGGAATGAGGTTATTTTTGGTGCCAAGGTGATAATGGAGAGCACTTTTATCTTAAATAGACCAGATCGTGCAAAAGGGAGAGAAGACTGGGTAAGATTTTCTGAACTTCTTGAACCAATAGGCAAAAGAGCTTTGAAAGCTGCTGAAAACAAGGATTCTGAAAAGCTTTTCGTTGTCGGCGCGGATTTATATCAAGCATGTGTCGCTTGTCATAATGTTTATATGAGAAATTAAATTTCATGTTTAACTTCATTGACTGGCTGGCTTCAACTTCAGGAAGTATTGCTCTTCGTGAGTCACTCTATATGTATCCTTGGATAGAGTCTGCTCATGTTCTATTTATAACTATATTTTTTGGTACATTACTTTTTGTTGATTTACGGTTGACAGGATATGGATTCAAAAATTTATCCATCAGTCAAATGAATGCGAAAATTCTACCCTTAACACTCATTGGTTTTCTTTTCATGATTATCACAGGCCTATTGTTATTTTATGCGCTCCCTGTGAGAAATTATCAAAATTTATTTTTTAGGATAAAGTTATTTTTGATGTTGCTCGCAGGTCTGAATGCCTGGTATTTTCACAGAACTATGAATCGACAGAGCAAGGCCTGGGACAAAAANAGCTTCATTCCATTTAGGATGAAGGTTTCAGCAACAATTTCTTTGGTTCTATGGGGACTGGTGATCATATCTGGCAGGATGATCGCCTACAATTGGTTCGATTGTGATAAGCAACCTCAATCTGAGTTAGTCAATTTTTTAATTAGTTGTACCGTGGATCCAGAAATTTACGAGTATTTAAATGGAATCTAATCAACTACTGGAAATTATCTATCTTCTCGAAGATAGCTATATTGGTGAATATGTAAGAGGTTCGTTGTGGCTATTTCCAGTAATTCAGTCTTTTCATCTTATAGGCCTGGGAATTTTAGGTGGTGCAGTGGTTATCGGAGACTTTAGACTATTGGGAATTTTAATGAAAACTGAAACCACTAGCTATGTAATAAGAGTCACGAAGCCTTGGTTTAATTTTGGACTTTCTATTTTGATTCTCACAGGCATCCCACTTTTTTTAAGTGAGGCAGTGAAATGTTATTACAGCCGAGCTTTTTGGATAAAGATCTCGTGCCTATTAATGGGAACGATATTCGTTTATTTCATAAGGAATCCAATAGTCCTTTCAAGAGAAGAAAGCTTTTTCATGAAAATTTTGGGAGTTCTGTCCTTTTCTATTTGGGTTGTTACAGCTGCATCGGGACGCTGGATAGGGTTTTCCTAATCCAAAGAGAAAGCAAGTATTGCATTTCCAGCCATCTGCCCGTGTTGACTGTAACCACTGTTTACAAATACCCAGTCATCAACAATTACTGGTCCAGCTGAATCTATGGAACCTCCAACTGCAGGCATTCCGTTTACAGTAATAAAGTCTCTAAGGGTATCGAACTCCCATAATTTAGAACCATCTTCGCTTGCATGTGCTGAAAATCTACCATCCAATGCTCCTGCAAAAATTACATTATTTGTCATTGAAATAGCAGCTGAGAAACCAGTACTGCATTTGCCTTCTCCATGCAAAGCTTTTCGAGATTCGCAAATGTCATCTAGCCGATATTCCCATAAGATATCTCCACCTTCAAAATCTAGAGCATACAGTCCTGGTTTTGCATCATTATCATAGTCTCTGTTGACTTTTCTATCCGATACGGGAACATATAAATTTTTATTATCAGTTGTCATACCAAAGTGAACTCCTCCGAGTGTACCTCCATTTCCAACTTTACTTTTCCAAGAGATCTCTCCTGTATTTATATCAAGCCTAAAGACCCAGCCTGATTTTTGGCCGGCAAGAAGAATTTTTTCTCCTTCCTGATTTTTGGACTGGATTACCGAAGCACCAAAATCAAAGTCAGGACCCTTTTCTTCTGGACAGACCAATCTTTTTATACCTGGTATCTCACAACCCATATTATAAGCATCACCTTTAAGTGTTTGAGTTGCCCATATTTTTTCCCCTGATTCTAGGTTCATTGAAATAATAGCATCGCTATAATTTGAAGCAGGACTTTGTAAACTTTGACCAGTTCCAAAGAAAATTCTTTTATCTTCTCTATCAATACCAGGGGCATTCCACACAGCTGATCCTGCTGGAGCAAACTTTTCCATTCTTGTGATTAATGTTTTTCCAAGACTTTTAGATTTCTCTTCAATCCTATGCGTCCATATTATTTCACCAGAAACAGTATCAACTGCTGCTATCCCCCCGCTTGTTTTACAGCACTCATGTCTGGGGTCTATGGCAAGTACTGTTTCAAAAGTAGATATTGGAACTATAAGATATTTTCCGGATTGCACTGGAGAAGCTGAGGGAATATTTGATTCATAATCAACGGGAATTTTTGATGCCCAAATCAATTCACCGCTTAATAAATTTAACTTATAAACTTCAAAATCAGAATCAACTAAAAAAATTGATTCACCATCTATTTTATTTAAGACTGGTGCATTTCTAAGTCTAGCCTTGGATGAGAATTTCCAGTAAGTACAACCGTTTTCTCTATTTAGTGCATGTAGAGAATCTGAATCTGATAATAAAATTACTTCTCCTATAACGATAGGTTGAGCTCTAACATCTTGTGAGCTAATACCGAAAGACCATTGTAGTTTCAAATTCTTAACATTATCAGCGTTGATATTAGAATGTAGCTGATTTCTTGTGTTGAAATTATCATAACCCCAACTTGGCCAACTTGAGCTTTGTTTAAGGTCTCTTTTCTCTATGACATGAGGACATTTGTAATTAGACGAGCCTGTCATAGTCTCTAAGACTTCATTTTGTGCAAGATATTCTGAGATAGTCTCTATTTCTTGTATTGATAGGTTGGAAGCTTGCTGCTTCATTTTTCCCTTTTGAAGAACATACATTAGTTCTGACTGAGTTAAATACGTCATTGAAGAGAGCGAAATTAAATTCAGTCCCTCATCTTCATGACATGAAGCACAATTTTCTTTAACCAACTTGCTTGCATCGGTAAAAGCTAATTGAGATACAAAGAAAAGTAATAAAAGGATTCTTTTCATCTAAATTAATTTAAATTTTTTTGGCCGGATTCCTTTTCTATCCAAGACAGCGCAAGATTAATTTTTTCTTCTAATTCAGTTACGTGTTGCGCAAGCATGCCTGATGCGTCTGTTACATTATTCATAGTTTCGGCATGTTGAATTAAGGTGATGATATTGTTACTAATTTCAAGCTGCTGAGCTTGTAAATCTTGAATTGTACTTTCAAGAATTTCTATTTTTTTTTCTAAATCTAATATCTTAGCTTTTAATAAATCTTCACTCATTTCCTAGTGTAGCTAGATTTGGACTAAAGCCTCCTTTAAGTTTCCAGTTTCCATCTTTGTTTACAAGTAAATAAGTCACATCACCTGTTAAGATAATTTGATTATCCTTGTCAAATCTTGAAAAATTAACTTGGACCATAGAGGTATCATCATCATTGTATAGAACCTTAGAAGTATTAATCTTTGAGTAAGACCAACCATCCTTTTTTAAACCATTAAAATTTATTGCATCGCTATATTTTTCTTCAAGGACAGTATTNTTCCCCATGATGTAAATGAAAGGGGAATCTGAATTTTTGTTAATGGCTAAAATATCTTCGTTATTAAAATCCCGAAAAAACTGTTTTATGGCTTCTTCAGGCCCAGCACTTAAATGGCCTATAAGAAATATGTTGATTATAAAAAATATTTTTTTCATTTTTCAAAATGTGCGATGCATTTAATTTCGATTTTAAGGTTTGGCTGAACAAGAGCATTCACACCAATCAATGTTTGAGAAACTTCGGGCTTGCAACCATAAATTTTTTCTCTTTCAGCAAAGATCTCTGAAACGTTTTCCATACACTCATTCATATCCGTTACAAACCATGTTTCATCAATTATATTTTCAAGAGAACCGCCAAAATGATCTAAAATTTTTGAGATATTCTCATAACATATGATCATCTGACTTTTAAAATCGGCCGGAGTATTACCATTCTCATCGACGGCAATTTGTCCTGCCATGGTTAACACATTATCCACCTGTACCCCTTGAGAAAAAAAGTCTNCGTAAGGTCCTTCTCTTAATAACTTCTTCTTCATTTAGGCTCCTAAAACTATTACAAGGATTATTCCAAAAAATAATGCCAAGAGAATAGATTTGAAGTCTTTTTTAATCTGTTTCATAAATTTCTCTTATTTTCATCTAGCTCTGATACTTTTTTTCATACCACAACTGGGGCATTTGTATTTATATTTTAACGAAACAGCAGCATCGATATAACTATTAATTCTTTCAAGCTTAACATCGCATCGAGTACAGTAATAAATATTCTTGTAGTGTTTTTTAAACCAAGACAAAATTTTCTTAAACATAAAGAATTAGATCAAGTAGGGCAACGTGTAAATGTGGCTTCTAGTTAAGATCATTATCCTTTTTTCTATATTCCCAGAATGTATCTGCGTGCAAAAAAGTATCGTTAGCGTAATCTCTAATTTCTTTAAAGTTCATATCAACCGCATCAAATACTTGTTTCCACTGACCCTGTTCTCTTTCAAAAGCTTTGCTCAAAGCTTCTTTTATTTCCTCAACAGATTTTTCTAGGTTTTCAATTCTACTTTCAATTTTTTTAATATCACTATCCATTAATTATCTTCCTTTGTTATTTGAGATTTTTACCACGTTTTAACGTGCTTCACAGTTATTGAGGTTAGGTCTTCGGCATGGCTGAGACTTATCCATTAAAATTTCTTTATTAATATCATCAACATTTTTAATAGTACTTGCGAAATTGGAAAATTCATCACAATTAAAATTTCTAATTCTTTTTTCGTTTGCAATTCCTTTCATAATTATGAGTTGTTCATCAGCGTGCAATTTTGAAAAGCCAATATCTGTATTTGGGAAACAAAGAAAGAAATTCGAATAGGCTGCTTGACTTCTTCCAATCTCTGAAATATTAAAAGCGCAGCCAAAGATCAGTAAAGCAAGTAAGAGGGTGGTTAAAGTTTTCATTTAAATAATCTATTTCCAAATCTATCTAGCCAGCAAATTGTGATATAAAAAACATAATGACAAAGAAAATTATAAACAAGAAAAAACTCTTACGAACTGGCACTCCT
>FUFK010069935.1_pt1 | contig 14058 bp, 25 predicted proteins | sample 1021851 | NCBI WGS metagenome assembly FUFK01 (sample SAMEA51879418, study PRJEB19060) | metagenome | reverse complement strand
ATCTATTATTTCTTCTGCGATAGCATCAACATTAATCCAATACTTTACTTTATATTTCATTATAAAGCTTCTTCAACATCAAACTCAAATTGATATAAAAGGTTGCCATCTTTATCTGCACCAACAGCACCAAATTCTTGAACATCATTTGTTAGATGAACTGTAAATGGAACATCATCGTAAGTTACAGCCGAGTTATCAGCAAGAGCAGTAGTAAGTGGTGGTTCTATTGTTACAGTAGCTGCATTAGACGAACTTGTAACATCTGAAACAACCATATAAACTTTATCGTGTGATGCAAACTTAATAAAATCACCAGCTTTAAATCTTCCAGCACCATCACTAGCAAAAGCGTCCATAGCAATAGTCGTATCTCCAACTGCGTGGACTCCATTAACTAATACTGTGCCTGTTTCACTACCTCTAGCATCTTCTATTTCTGGTGGGATTATTGTAAAGTTTTCTTTTCCTGATCTTTGTTTGACAATAAAAGCCATAAGTTCTCCATAAACATCTGACCTTTTTGCTGTAATTATTTTTGCAGTAAAAGCAAATCTTTGACCATCAATTTGTCTTGCAAGTTTTTTACCTGAGTCTGATTTAGATAAAATAGTTTTTTGAATAGATTTAATACCCATCGTTTGAAATTTTGCGTTTGATATTGGAAAAGCACCTGACATTAAATTATGTTACCTTGACCCCTTTCGTTGACAGCTTGATTTATAAGTTGTGATATAGTTCCTCTTGACCTTATAAGTAAATCTTCAAATCCACTTGCATCAACAGTATTGATATTAAAATTTACACTTACAGGACTACCACTTGTCCCTCTTGCTGATTGAGTGATTTGTCCTGATGAATTTGGTATAAACATTTCAGCACCTCTTTCTCCTACTATCGTTGGTTGTCCTTTTCTAACTGCACCACCACTTGCAAAAAATGGTAATTTAAAACCGCCAGAAAATAAACTGAATGCACTACCAAGTGCTTGTTTTTTATTATTTCTATCTATTAGACTTGCTTGTTCTTTTAACTTTTTGTTTTGATTATCTAAAAGTTTTTCTTTTGCTTTATTTAATGCAATATCTATAGCCATTCTAATACCTAACTCAATAAAACCAGCTAATATTCTAATTAAAGCATCTTGTGCAATTCTTTTTAAACTATCTCCAAGATTTTCACCTAACACTATTGTTCTTGCAATAGCTTCTGATGATCTTGTAATTCCTGTATTAACACCCTCAACTATAATATCTCTTATCTGACCCATTTTAGTTTTCATTTCTTCTATTGCTTTTTTGTTAAGTTCGTTAAATTTATCTATAGCTTTTTGCGTAGCAGATGGAATTTTTACAGATAATTCGTGTTCGAACTCTCTTATAACAATTAATGAATTGTCAAAAGTTTCTTTGTACTTTTGGTTCATTATTGCAAGTTCTCTAGCTGTATCTCTTAGTGAAATATTTTTATCTACTGCATCAGATAATCCCTCAATAGTTTTATCTATTTGTGCGTTAAGTTCTTTAAATGTTAAAGCTGTTGCCGCTACAGATGCCGCAACTAATCCAAGACCAACACCTGATAAAGCCGCAAGACCTCTCAATCCAGCAAGTACAGGAACAATAGCTTTTCCTAATGAAATCATAAAAGCTACGATCTTGACAGCTATTAGTATTTTAAAAGCAGTAATAATTAAATCTACATTTTCTTTTAAAATTTTAAAAATATTTACTAAACCCTCAACTGCTTTTGCAAGTGTTACACCAAATCCTATTGCTATTCTTTCAATAGATTCCGAGTTATCAGATAAAAATTTGTCTAAATCACCAAACTGTCTTTTTAATTGGGAAAAGAAACCAGCATCTAGTAATGTTTTTTTGAAAGCAAAAATTTTATCACCTAACATTGATAAAGTTCCACCTAAAGTTTGTGCTAAATCATCTGTCGCTTTTCCAAATCTACCACCTCTACCAAAAACTCTTTGAAATGCTTTTGCTGTTTCTTCTATTGAAACTGTTGCACCAGCTTGAAAACCAAGCATATTTCTTACACCTTTTTCTCTAAATAAATCTGCCGCACCAATACCAGCACTAAATGATCTTTGTATTTGTTCTGCTGTAGTTCTAAAATCTAACCCTGTTACAGCCGCAACATTACCAGTTATCTCTAACATATTCTGTAAGTCTTTTGCGTTATCTGTAACTGTTGCTAATATACCTGAACCTGATTGTATTTCTTCTAGTGAAAAAGGAACTCTTGATGCAAACTTAACCATATTGTCAAAAGCTTTTGCACCCTCATTTGTATCTTTTAATAAAAATTTTAATCTTACTTGTAAATTTTCTAGTTCTCTTCCTGTGTTTGCAAGGTTTCTAATTACTAAACCAGCACCCAAGCCAAGAAAAGCATTTTTTAAATTAAATACAGCACCTCTTACTTTTGCAAGACCACCTTGTAATCCTTGTAATGCTCTTGTAGCTTTATCTCTTGCTACTATATCTATGAATAGTTTTTGACTTGCCATTATTTATATTTCCTTGCTTCTGCTAGACTAGATTGTTTTTTATACTCATCTTGCTCTTTTTTCAAGTAAGCTATCCAAAGATTATAATGGCTAACAGGCATATCTAATACCTTTTGAATTGGAAGTTTAAGTCTATCAGCAACCACTAACAAAGAATATATGTCAGGGTCGCTTTTTACTTTTTTTCAGCTTCCTCTAGTGATGTGTCTGCAAGTATCTTGTTTGCTATTGATGCAATAACATTTGAGTCTGCTTTTTTCTGTAAAGCGAGTTTATCTAATGGGTCAAAAGCTTTTACTAAATCACCCTTGTCATTCTTAACTAATAACTTCATCATTAATAAATCAACAAGAACTGTTAAATCTTGAAAGTNACTAGATTTCTTAAATATTATGTTTTTTTGTTCAAGTGTTAAAGGTTCTGAATAAAATATAGATGGATTACCTTGCTCATCTTTCCATTCAGGTACTTCAATAGTTATTGTTTGCAGAGTATCAAAATGAGTTTTGACTCTATCTATAACTGACATAAATTAATATTAGACAGTACCTCTTGTTAATGTTCCTGTACCTTGAAAAGTAACTGATCTANTAATTACTGCGTCCANAGCATTNNNTACTGACATTCCAGTAANAATCCCTGNNCCNGTAAAACTTTCATCNCCAGAANNNTTNCCNTCNGGTAANAAAACAAAANNTATNGAACTTCCTACNGTTAANGTTTGTTGTGGNGAATCAGTTTCATCATAGTTCATTTCTAAAGTTCCTGAAAATGATGNTCTTCCAGCCAAGAATGATTTAGTTGCATCTGTCAAAGCTGTATCTTCTACAACATCTGCGGTAGTTTCAAGTGTAAAACCAGTAATTTCGCCAATACCAGTTCCACCAGCTTTTACTACACCTTCTTTTCCGTGATGTGTTGCCATTTTTTAGTTTCCTTTTTACTTGTTGATTGTTTATCTTGTTCTTGCTTCCAACCTAAATCTATAAAATTTTCAAGTTGAGTTTCATTAATAGTTATCTCATTGCCGTCTTTATATAATTTAATGTCTTTAGCCATAAGTCCTTTTATTAGTTTTCTTCTTCCTCGTCAATATCTTCATCATCTAAATCTTCATCAAAATCTTCTTCTTCATCAATATTGTCATCTTCTTGATCTCTTAACTCTGCAAGTAAATCTTTTATTTCCTCGCACATTAAAGATTCTTTATCGTGCAATTTTTCTACACTATCTATCTTTTTTTCTATTTTATCAATTATTTTATCTTTGTTCATATTATCTCCTATGGTGTTCCAGCTTGAAACTCGTAAGTACACCTAATAGTCATTCTTATACCACCTATTGGAAACAATGTACCCTCGTCTGTTTCTACAGATATAACTTCTGTATCAAGTGCATTACCACTTCTTGTAATATCAGATTCTAAGGCAGTTTCAATAGCAGTAATCAACTCATTCCTTTTTGTATCAATATTGACTTCTGCACCTTTTACAAATCCTAATATTAAAAAATCAATAGTACCAATCCTTGTTTTTGCACCATCACCTAATTCTTGATCTTCTCTAGTTTCTTCTGATGTTTGTACTATTACTGCTGGATATTGTTTGTCTGATAATTCATCTAATTGAAAAGGTTGTCTTGTAGCTTTTTTTATATCAGGACTTGATATGGCTGATATAACTGTAAGTAGATTAGATGCGATATTTTCTCTTTTACTCATATTGCTTTCTCAAATTGTTGTTTTACAAATCTATTGAATTGCTTACTTATAATCTTTTCTGTTCTATCATTAAAGCCAAAAAACTCTCTTTTTGGTTCATTCAATACTTGATTAAATAATGCTCTTTGTGCCATCTCTGAGTTAGAAAAACCAAGTGTTATTTTGTTTTTGCCTGTTTTCTTTACTGTTCTTGGAGATGGTGTTAATGCACCTAACATTCTACCAGAATAAAATAAATCTACTTTGATTGGTTTTCCCTCTCTTTGTAATTGTTTTAAATAACCATCAGAATATGGTTGAAACTTCCTATCTCTAAAATCTATACCTTTTTTGGTTTTCGTTCTGATAATATCTAATAACTGAAAACCACCTTGTAATATTCCTTTATCAATTATCTTTGGAAATTTTCTCTCTAATCTTTTAAATCTTTTTTCAATAGCTTTAGAGTTATTTCTAATTTTAACACTTAAGGCCATTATCTATTCAATCGTCTATATCCGTGTAAAGGTTCTCTTTCATTAGATACGATTGACCCATCTGCCGTTGAATCATACTCAACACCATCTTCTAGTATTGATCTAAATTCTCTATTATATTCTGACATATAATATTCACCCATTCTTTCGAATCTATCTTTTTCTGTTTCAGGTCTAAATTTAGTCAATGCTGGTAGCAAGAATCTTCCAAGAAATAAATATACACCAGCCCTTTCAAACTGATCTAAATTAACTTTTGTGTTTTCCATCTCAACAGTATTTAAAACTGTGATGTCTGTATAAACATTTGTTTTGTAAGTTGGAAACCACTCTATTCGTAATTGTCTAAGAATATCATTTGTTGTTTGTGCAAAATAATTTGTAGCTTCTGTAGAACCTGATGCAATACCAAAATCAAATACATCAGGTTGATACTTAGTTACATCACTCGCAGTTATTACATTTGCTCCTGTAAAATTAGCCATAACATTTACCTATGAACCAATCTACAATCTTTTTAATTTTTTTTTTTAGTTTTTTTAACATTTTTTTTTCTCTTTGGTTTTAATTGTACTACTTTATCAGTAATGTCTTTTATTGTCGCCTTCTTAATTTCTTTTTTTACACCATCGACAGGAAAAAAACCATTTCTTTCAAAATGAGCCAAATTAGCTTCGTAATATTTTTTGTCCTTAATGATTATTTTTCTGCCGTTTGTTAATTTAATATCCATAATTTTCTCCTTGTTAAAAGTGAGGGCAGTTTCCCACCCTCACAAAGTATCCAATTATTATTGGATTGATGAGTCTGATTCGATCTCACAACCATTAGTGTCGTTTAATTCACCTACACCATAAACTGCTGTTGCAACAATCTCGTCTGCTCTTAGAGAAGCATCTCTTTGAGTTTCGATTTTTAAATCTTGCATCATTGCTAGTCCTAGTGCGTCTGGGTGAAATACTGCACCTTTGTAATCTCCTGTTGTTCCAGGATTATTACCTGATGAGTCCGCCATATTTGAAGTTTCAAATATATTTACACCAGCAATTTGACCTACTAAAGATGATCTTAAAATCTCATTACCAACACCTGGATTTGGGTTAGCAAAAGTATTTGTAAGACCTGATTTTAGGTCGAATGCTACTTGTGGGTGGATTACCGCAGATAAATTATCTCCTGGTACTGCATTTGCTCTTAATTTTGCAACTGCTTGGAAGATTAATGCCGCAGACATCGCTGTAGAAGCTGAGCCAACAGTAGTTGAAAAACCACCGAATAAAGCTGTTAAGTCTGTGTCAATTTTTTTTGCAATAGCTTCTCCAAATAATCTACCAATGTCTGCCGCTACATTTCTTGGAGCCGCATTTCTTCCTAGATCAGTTAAAGTTGTCATTATTCCGTGTTCTGAACAAGTAATTGTTTTAGAAGTTGGGTCTATTGCTGTGTTAGATAAATCAGATGCTTCTGATACTGCCGCCGCAGATACTGCGGAGTAGATCGGAACTTCAACTGACTTTCCACCACCAGTTACTGCATAGTTTCTTACAAGTGGTCGCATAATCGATCTTTCACTTGCTACGAACAATGCTTCTGCCACTATCTCTGTGTATAGTTCCGATAGTGTAGAACTTGTGCTTTCGTTTGCCATTGTTTTGTTTCCTTATTATTTATTTGTTAAGTTTATTTGAGTAGGTCTTGAATCTCGTTCTTTACGATATTCTGCATATCGCTTACGATCTTCTGGCTTACTCATGTCTAAATCCTGAATATTAAATGGTTTTACAGTTTTACCTTCGACAGAACTCTGGCTTCCTACTCCAGACTTGCCGCTTAACGAAAAATGCGGGTTTGCCTTTAAAAACTCTTGAACTTTTTCTTCAATTGTTAAGAGTTCTCCTGCTTGGTTATAACGAATGTTATTATTATTATCAAGAACTTCTATACGATTATCATCACTTAATCTTATTTGGTTCTTTACCAAATCAACAACTTGTTGAGGATTTATAGCATTATTTTTTGAAGCAACTGATAACAAAGAATTATCTATCTTTTCTTTTTTTATTTCAGATTTAAACTTTTGTATTTCAGCTTCTTTTTCAGCTATCCTTTGTTGCATAAGTTTTTCAAGATCAGCTTTTGTTTTGGCATCAGCTATTTGTTTCTGCTTTATAACTTCTTCCTCTGCTTTTTTCTGTTCATCTAATTGTCTTTGATATTTAGCTTTTTCAGACTCCAATCTTGACTTGATGATATTATTGACTTGTTCTTGATTGAACAATTGTTCCTTAGGTTGTTCAACTTTTTCTTCTTTAACTTCTTCTACTTTAGTTTCTACTTTTTTTTCTTCTGACATTTTATTTTCCTTTCAATGCTTCATCGCAATTATTATACATGATTGTTTGATCTACTGGTTTTTCTTTGATCCATACATAACTATACACTTTTCCATCTTGTGTACATTTTTTACCCAGTTCTATTTTTGATGTGCAAGACATTGTTAAGAAAATCAATGTTGCCATTGTTACTACTGTTTTCATTACTTTTGCTCCTATATTATTAAGTTGCCCTTATTGTCATACCAATCTGGATTNACATAAGTCCATTGATGTCTGCAATTGTANCCACCTCGAACAACTAAAGGGTCTCCACTTTTTTTTCCTGACCAACTTCTTCTGCTCCAGAGTCTACGCACTTCATCAATCGTAAAAAGTCCATTTCTTGAACCTATGTTTCTGTTTATTAAATCCTTACATATTTGTCTAGTAGTAGGTATAATATCCCCAAAATACTTAACATGAGTAAGTCCTGCGTCTAATGCTTTTTTTGTATTTACTTGTGCATCAAATTCTCTAAGACCATCATTTAATAATTGACTAGAGTACCTTCTCATGTTTTCACCAGCTCTATCTCTACCAAATTTAGATTGCAAAGTTGCTATTGCTTTATCAACTCTTAATTGCATTGATTTTACATTTTTATTTTTCTTTACAAAGTCCACTAATTTTTGTGCTTCTTCATCATCTGTTTTACTATAAATNCCATTTATAGTTCTTCTAAGTTCTTCTTCTAGTTCAACAAAATCTCTACCAGTTAAAACATTNTGATAAACTTTATCTGATAATCTNTTAGTAAATGTGTTTGATATATCTTTNAATTGTGTAAATGTTTGTAATTTAAGATTTTGTACNAGTTCTAAATCTCCTTTTGTTAGTTCAGAAAATTTTGCAAGGTCTGCTGCTGAAACTTTATTTTCTTTTCTTGCCCTCTCTAAAATAGCTTTGAATCCTCTTTCAACTCTTTTTGCTTGTTGATTAAATCCTTTTCTTGTGACACTATCTGCCCATGATAGATATTCTTTTGATAATATATTTCTTATCTTGGGTCTGATTGCTACTGCTGCTTGTAACTCAATAAGTTTTCCTTGTTGTGTTGGCAGCTCTCGTCCTGCAAGTCTTACAACATCATCTTCTATTTTATCTAATGTTCTTTGGAGTGTTCGGTAATATTCTTGTTCAGCTCTATCTAAGTTTTTTATTCTATATAAAGTAAATCTTCTTACTACATCTGACATTATACTTGCTCATCATCAACATTTTCTTCTTCAACTTCATCTTGAGTAAATTGACCTGCTTCGGCTTGGCTATCTATTTCTTCAAATGCTTGTGTAAGTTTTTCATCATTATCTATAACTGATCTTACTATTTCTTTATCAACTTCTTTGTTGAATGTTGGAGATTGTAAATTCATAGCTTTTGCCATTGAATAGAATTGAAGATCATAAGCATAATCTTTTAGATTGAAACTATCTGGATAATTTATTTCACCATCAAAAACTGTGTTTTGAAACATTGCATAACATCTAAATAATTGTTCTTCTGCTATTTCTAAATTATCTGCTTTTTCTGAAAGTCTTGCATTTAATAATTCAAACTCTGTTTGTAATGCTATACCAGATGACACTTGTTGTTTTGTTGTTCTTACAGCTCCAGTATGTGCAATTCTATTAATGGCTTCTACTTTGTGTTTTATCGAATCCATAATAGATTGTAAATTAGCCCCAGAAGGTTGAAGTAAATATGGTTTTAAATTTGAATCTATTTCTTCTGGCATTTCAATAATTGCACCTGCACCAGCACTTGCATTTACGCTTGGTGTTTTTACTAACGAAGGGTGATTTGATAAACGGATTAGTTGTTCGATTTCTGAATAGTCATTGTAAATTGATTTTTGCAAATCTGAAATATCTGTCAAATCGGACATTCCTAGTCCTCGTTTATGGCTTTTGGAATTGTATAAAATAACTGCTGGTATTTTTCCGATTTGATTCTCGGCAGTATCTATTATCGAGGGTTCTTGTTCGTCTTTTTGATAAAGAGTATCTATTCTATCTGGATACCACATTCTCATATAAGTACCGCCTTCTTTATCAACTTCTTCTCTTACCTTTAAAAAATCAAGATAATATTTTCCATTGACCTCTCTTTTGAAATTCCAATCTAAAACATTTTCTGGAGTTACAATAGAAATGTATGGTCTGATGTCTTGATTTAATTCATCTGCTTTTGTTCTTGTTTGTACTGCTGGTTTATCTAATACTAAAAAACAATGTCCATATATTGAAGCATAATTTTGAGCTTGTTTTATTACAGCATTAAAAGTATTTCCTTCTAAATCTGCATCTTTTAGGAATGCCTGCAAACTAGGTTCTTCTGCCATTGAACCAAAATCTCTATTTGGTTTGACTCTAAATAAAAATGATGAATAGATTTGTACAATGTTTCTACAATGATTATCTAAAGGAGTGTTTGCAAGTCTTTGATTAAACTCATTATCAAGTTCAAGATTATATCTGTTTAGATATTGACCAATCATATAGTCATATCCACCATTATACGATCTTATGTAATACTCCCAATTGCTAATATTTTCTTTGTAATCTTTATGAGTATCTAGAACTTGATCTTTGCTGTATGCCATAACTTCCTTCTTTTACATTCCATCTTTGAGGATTACTAATTGAACTCTTAATTGTCAAAGGTTTTAGATAATCTACTAAATACCCAAGAGCATCGTTCATGTGGTCAAATCCTTCCTCTTTATCTGGAATATTTGTGTTTTCTTTGTATATCTGCCTTGATAAACCTTTTATCAAGGTTTTACAATAATTACTAATAAAAATATGTCTTTGACCATTTGTATCTTTTAATTTTGCATTAACAGCATTTATTCTATCTCTTACAGAAGTGTGTTTATGTTTTGCTTTAACATTAAATCCTGCGTTTTGTAAAATTGATAAATCAGTTCGTCCACCAGCTGATGTTTTTCTTTGCCTACAAGCTGGATCAGGGTAGATAAATATAGGTACTTTTGTTCCGTATCTNTCTTTTATTTCTTGGCACATCTCATCAGTATTTGATCCATAAATCACTATTTCATCAATAAAATATAACTTTTCATTATGTATTTGTGCAACACAAGCACTCATAGGATCGACATTGAAATCAAGACCCAAGTGCAAAGGTTTGCTCCAATCAATCTTTTTATCTTTTACATTCTCGTATTGATGAAAGTTATAATAAACTTGTCCTGCATAGTTTTCGAAAGTTCCTTCAAATTCTTGTCTAAAAGTTCTTTGATCTAGGTCTGATTTAGCTTGTTCAAGTTCTTCTTTTTTAACTATACCGCCATCTGCTGTTGTAAATTGAAAAGATTCCCATTCATGATCTTGTTTTCCTTTAAGATACATTTCATAAGACCAATTACCATATCCTCTTGGTGTACCAGTAAATAATACTTTTGCTTTTTTATCTGCACAACTAGCTCTTAATACTTCAAACCATGTACGTTTATCTATGTCCGCAAATTCATCTAATATTAAGAAATTAAGTCCAGTACCTCGTAAAGAATCAAAATGATCTGCACCTTTAAGTGATATTGTGCTTCCTGATTGTCTAATTCTTATTGTTAAAGTTGTTTCGTTTATATCCTCAATCCAATTAAAAGCGTTAAGTATTTCTTTTAGATCAGACCAACAAATGTCTTTTGCCATTTTAAATGTCGGTGCTACATACCAGATAGTTTGTTTTGGTTTAGCTGCATATTTCATCATTTCAGTAATACACAGATAAGTTTTACCAAACCTTCTACCACTAATTAGAACTCTAAATCTTTTGTTGCTCTGTGATATTTGGAATTGTGGTTTCGTTAATTTTATTCTCATTTATTTNTAAACAATAGAAATTTATTGTTGCTTTTTGCTTATTGACTTCTTTTGCTGGTAGTTCTTTGAAAACATTCATTGATATTTTTGACCCTTCTATCATGCAGCTTTTATAGCTTTCAAACTTTTCGCTGTGCATAAAATCTTGGCTACAATAACCAGTAAGCGAAGAACATAGCTGCATAACTAACATAAATTTAATCATCTTTTTTAAACATATCTGGACTCGGAGATTGATTTTTTATTTTTTTAGCAAATTCATCATATCTCGGTGTTTCTCTTTTTGCGTATAAATATCTCCATAATTTGTTTTCCCATCTTGAAAAAATTGTAAGTAGTATTCTAGCAATGTATCTTTTGAATTTTGTAATCATAATCTAAAACCTTTTTTCCATGATTCTATTGCCCAAAAGGCAGGTGATAAATTTTTCTGTCCTTTTACTTTAGCAAGAATTGGTCTGAATCTAGCAAAGAACATTCTTTGTCTTGTAGGGTTGGTTTTTCTAATTGGTAAATTAGGATCACCAAATCTAACAATTTGAACACGACCAGTTGATTTGTTTCTTACATATACACCAAACTTTTTTGATTTGCTTGGTGTCCTGAAAGGTTTGTTTAGTTTTACATTTCTGCCTTTAAATTTAGCCATATTATTTAATCTTCTCTATCCGTAATATTTTATTGTCCTCTGATAATTCTGCTTTTACTCTTGAACACATATACACAACACGACTACCACTATTCCTTGTTGCTATTCTTCTCTTGGTTAAACACTCAGATACACTTGGCATATAAGTCATCTCCGTTAGTTTCTGTGGCTCTCCCACAAACATAAGTAATGCCATGATCTCTATCATTTTACACCATTCTTCCTAATTAGTTTTTCAACATCTTCTTGAAGTTTTAGAATTTTCTTTTCTGCTTCTTTTAATAAAACTTTTGTATGTATATTCTCATCTAATTGTTTTTGATGCTTTTCAATCAGTTTCGCATTGTGTTCAATAAGCATATACATTTCTAAATTCTTTGGTGTTTGTTCTGCTTTTTTTAGTAAATCAGCTTCCATCAAATCTAATCTTGTACTATGTTGATTGATCTTTTCCTGAATACCAAAATAACTCATTGTGCCTATTGCTACTATCCCAATCAAACTTAAAACAGTTTTCATTGGCATTTGTATTTTTGATTCTTCGCTAATCTTTACTATTTCTTTTCTTGCCATAAAACTTTTCTCTACGTTTATCTGCTTCTATTTCTTTTAAAAATCTTTTTGTGTTAGGATCATCAACATCTTTGCTTACATAAAACTTGTTCATGTAGTCAATAAACAATATAAAAGCTGCTAAAAAAATTAAACCTTCTACCATATTATGTATATATACTAGTTACAAATATAGCCAACAATATTTTTGTTGTATGGCAAGGTCTCCATAAGATATTCAAAATATCTATCGCAATCTACATATCTTCTTGTTGAATATTCCTTTTGGTAGATTAATGAGCTTGTTGTAAATTCTCCAAGAACAAACAATATTATAATTGTAAGTTTCACTAAAATCTCTCTCTTTTAATCCTTCTTGGTCTATATGAATGGCAGATATAATTATCTCTTACGCCAAAACATTTGTAACCTGCACAAAATCTTCTAAATCCTGAATAAAAGGCACAATTACCACACGCTTGTTTCTGTTTAGTAGGTTGGAATGTTTGTGGAAGTCGGTAGTCTATTATCTCGCCATTTGGATAAAAGTTTGATCGTTTTAACATAATGTAGATTCTATTCGGTTTTTAGCAATTTCAAAATAGTTTTTATCTAACTCAATTCCTATAAAGTTTCTATTGAGATTTTTACAAGCAACTCCTGTACTACCTGATCCCATTGTAAAATCTAAAACAGTATCGTTTTCATTAGTATAAGTTTTTATTAAGTATTCTAATAAAGCTACTGGCTTTTGTGTTGGGTGAACACTACCATTTCTTATTTTATCAAATGTAATAAGATTTATTGGATTTTTATATTTATATTCTTTTTTAAATCCTATCGGTAAATTGTGTGGTGCTGTTTCACTCCTTTTTATTCCACCAGATTTTATTGGTTTATCTCTTAAAATTTTTTGTGGATAATAGTGAGTTTTGTTTTTACTAAATATAGATATTAATTCTAATTGTCGCATTGGTTGATATTTAGCAAAAGCCATACCACTTGGAATTTTTTTATTCCAATACCAATCATACTTAAACCATTTAATATTTGACATTCTAAGATTACTGCTAAAAGGTTCACTACCAAACAAAGCTATTGCACTATTATCTTTAATAATTCTTTTTAATTCTTTCCACATTGGCTCAAATGGAATTATGCTATCCCATTTACAAGCTGTTGTTCCATAAGGTAAGTCAGTAAGTATTAAATCAATAGATTCTTCAGATATTGTTGGAAGAATATTCAAACAATCTTCGTTATATAGTTTCATTTTCCTTTACCTTGACCTCGATATTTAAGTTGCTTTTTTGATCTGCCTTTTCTTTTATGCTTATTCATTGTTTTGACTTTTGAAGATGATGTTATTCTGCCTTGTGATGTACCTTTATGTTTTTTTTCATAAACAACGGTAACACCAAATATATTACCCTTTTTCTTTGCCATCTGTGTCTATATCTTCTGCATCTGCTTCAATTATTAATGGTAAAGGTTCTGTNGTTGTCGTTTGATGTAGTTTGTCNGACATTCCAAGATATTGCTTACTTAACCATTTTTGCATATCTGTTGANTCTTTTTTGATAGCTTTGTCCCACATNTTTTTTCTAAGTGATGCTTTACCTTTTTCTCTATTTTCTTGAATATAATTGGCAAAATTCCTAGNTAGTGTTCTTTGTNAAATACCTAAAACAGCAGCTATCTCATAATCAGGACAACCAATCTCACACAATTTTGCTAAGATTTTTAAATCTACTTGAAGTCTTGGTCGTCCAACTGGATTGTGTTCATTTTGTGCATTTGTCTTAATTTTGTCCGATTTCATAATTTTTATTTATACTTGATTTCCCCAACAATCCCAACCATCAACTCGTTGTCTAGCGAAAAGTTCTATTCTTGGTAAATCTCCACAAAGTTCAA
>FUFK010062735.1_pt1 | contig 14060 bp, 16 predicted proteins | sample 1021851 | NCBI WGS metagenome assembly FUFK01 (sample SAMEA51879418, study PRJEB19060) | metagenome | reverse complement strand
TCGATTGTTTGGGCCAGGTCGAACAGCGCGATCGGGCCTTCGTATTCATCTCCGTGATTTCCCCCGGTGAGGAGGGCGGTAGTTCCCTCGCCGTTTTTAACCATGCTGATGGGGATCATCACGGATCCATAGGCTGATTCGTCATGGGAATGGGGAAGTTTCAAAAAACCATGCTGCAGACCATCTTGTTCAAAATCGATGGTTGACTTAACCGGGCTGGGTTTCATTCAGTTCTTCCTCAGGGTTGTCTTCATGGTTTCTTAAGGTTTCAATAATCGCGTTTCAACTCGGATCCATGATAGAGGATGTCGGAGAGCCTTTGATTGGCGGCTTCTCGAAAGGCGATCCCCTCCGGTTCATAATCGGATTGGGGTCTGCGGGCGCGGAGAAAGTGCTGAAACGGGTNCTGTCCCCGCACCGACAATGCGTAATCCTCTCCCAGGGTCTGTTTCACCGAGGCGGCAATGAAGGACTGCAGTGCAAGTCCGATACGCCGGTCATCGCTCCGGTTCGGAGTGGAACTGTGGACGGTCCTGACATGATGCAGTGAGATCTGCCCGGGTTTGAGCGTCACGTCAACNGCACGCTCCTTTTCGATGCCTTCAATCGTCTGNCCCCGGGTGAGGATGTTGTTTTCCCCGAAACGGTCATGGTGTTCCAGGATGCCCTGATGATGACTTCCCGGAATCATCTGCATGCATCCGCTTTCGGAACTGGCCTCGCTGAGGGCGACCCAGACGGTGATGCCTTCCTTCGGGTCGATACCGGTGTAGGTTGAATCCTGATGCCAACTGACAAAGGCAGGGGTTTGGGGTTCCTTGATGAAAAGNACGGTTCCGGTGAGCAGGACATCCGGCCCCAGCAGATCTTCCATCACATCCAAAATCACCGGGTGGTGGGCAATTTCATCGAGAAATTTGAGGATGTAGTGGGCGTTGTTACGGTGTTCCGCATGAATTTCCCCGGGATGGTCCCGCTCTGCCTCTTCCAGCAGATTGCGGTACTTTTTTGCCTGTACCCCGTCAAAAGCATCCACGGGAAACAGAAAACCGTCGTTCCAGAATTGCTCAACCTGGTCTGGACTCAGTTGTTTGGGCATTTGGAAATGTTCATTGATTCGGACAGTTTCCCGATTTCGGNAAACAAGGTTTGAATTCAAGATTTTTCACCATTTTAAACAGGAAACTTAAAAAAATAAATCTCAGGAATCCAACTTGTTCAGGCAACTTCAGATTGGTTTCTATGATATCAGTTAAGCCCCAAGTAAGGACCGCATCTTAAAAAAGTGTCAATTGAGAAACAAAATCCTGGAGGAGGCTTGAAAAGTTACTTTTTCAAGCCTAGTCCTTTCATCACTTTACCCTCATGCCTTACACTCCTTGAGGCATTCGGATCTAATACAGGAATGATCTCCCATGCGCCCCAAAGTCTCATTGAATCAAACATGATTTGGACGTCTTCGTACTTATGCGCTTCGATCACAAAAAAGATNCGGTGACTGGGGCTGTTATGCANCCAGCTGAGAATTTTGACTGCACCAGATTCATGAGCTTCGTTGATAGCATTATTCATCGCTTCAGTCCGGCCTTCATGGTTGGCCGGGCATTGTTCCGGGGTATGTTGATGGATGACTTGATATAGCATTTTTTATCCTTTGGTATTTGATGTGTTGAATATCCAATATTTGCCAGATTCCTGATCGAAGATCAATGGGCCGGGCCGATGTCCAGCAACGGAGGGTATAAAAAACGAGACAGACATTATCCCTCTAATTGCTTGGCGATTGCCTCGAGTTTGTGTTTAAGCAGTTTACCTGAGGGAGCAGCAGGAATTTGCTCCATCATGATCACCTGCGAAGGTCTTTTGTAGGGAGCCACTCGTTCCCGCAACCAGTTTTTCAACATCTCCGGATCAATCTCCTTTCCCTGAAGCGGTTCCACGAAAGCGACGACCTCTTCGTTTCCGGGAACCTTGCGCATGACCACGGCACTGTTTCGCACATCAGGATGGCTGCAGAGGATGCCTTCCAGTTCCGGAGGATAAATATTGAAGCCNGANCGGATGATCAATTCTTTGGAACGTCCAACAATGAAGATGGCGCCATCTTCATCAATACGGGCCAGATCGCCAGTGTTGAACCAGCCCTCCTCATTGATCACGGCCTTGGTCGCTTCAGGGTTGTTGTAATAACCAAGCATAACCCCGGGGCTCTTGATCCAGAGTTCTCCGATTTCTCCCAAGGGAACGTCTTCACCGGTTGCCGGNTTGACGAAGCGGGTTTGTACCCCTGGAATTGCGTTTCCAATGGATTCGTCCTTTCGGGGCTGATTATGGAGGGGGACNGCGATGGTCGGCGATGTTTCAGAAAGTCCGTAACCGTTGTTGAGCGGAAGGCCGAGGGTTTTTTCCACCCTTAACTTCAGATCAATGTCCATTGGCGCCCCTCCGGAAGATAAGTACTTGAGACGTGGAGCATCGATTTTCAGTTTGTTGATCTCCGAATATTCCAACAGGCTGGAAAACATTGTTGGAACTCCCTGAAAGACAGTGATCCCCTTGGACAGGGTTTTGAAGAGATGTCCTGCATCGAAGCGTGGAACCAGGTGAATGGTGGCGCCGGCATAAAGTGAAGTCAGCATGCTGGATGACAGCCCGAAAATGTGGGAAAGAGGTAGGGTCACNTAAACATAATCCTCTTCGGTAAATCCCCGCACGTCCTTTGTTGATTCGGAGATGAAGAGGAGATTTCGGTGGCTGAGCATCACCCCTTTGGGGTTACCGGTCGTGCCGGTCGTGTAGATCATTACCGCCAACTGTTTTTCACTCTCTTCGTAAACCGGACCTTGCTTGACGTCTGCCAGCTTTCCTATACACAGTTTTCCTATCAAATCCGCCTCGCAGATTTCACCCCCGTGACGCTCTGCATGGGACATTGCTTCAGATGAAACCTCTACCGTGTAAATCGTACGACGCGGTTGACAATGGACCTGAATGTTATCGATTTCAGAAGCCGAGAGACGGGCGTTGACACTGACGATACAGGCACCCAGTTCACTGCACGCGAACAACAGGGCGACAAATGCACGACCATTTTCGTTGATGACCAAAACCCGGTCACCGGGTCTGATGCCATGCTCGGTGAGTAAGTGTTTGGTCTTTTCCACGGCAATGGCCAGGTCCCTGTAAGTCCAGCTNACTTTGTCTTCAACGATCGCAGGATGATCCGGCTTTGTTNNGGCCCATTCCAGGGGACGCTGGCTGATGAGCCGAGGGAGTTTGTTGATGATTGCTTCAGTAACCTTGTCCATCATCTGGNCTCNAAGCNNGTTTGTGGNGNGGCACAAAGGGCTCCATTTGCTTTCTGAAAAGATAGTTATTTTTGAAAACCTATCTTTGCCAGATTCCTGAACCAAGGTCAATGGACTGGTGAGATCCCAATAGCCTTGGAACGGGANCANGTNCCCATTCCNNNTTCCCAATGNCATGAGAATGANTGGAGAATCCGGAACACCGCTAATATGAGGGCGAGTCNCTGCTAAAAATGAACGTCANAGNGANTTTCGAAGTTTCATCGCCTTGGATCGGAACCCCANGAAAAANCNGAAGAATGCGATCTGAAAAAAATAAAAACCTAAGGAGAAGTTCGTTCCTTATTGAATGCGCCACAGGATCCTGTCAGGATTGGTCCTCAGGTACGTCTCATTTAATCGAAAAGGAATCATAATGAAGAAGAACTTGATTGCCATCATTGCTGGAATCTTTATCAGCGTTCCATCACTGTTTGCATTTCACGATTTGGCAACAGATCATCTTGTTCCTGGAATGCCGGTTGTGTTTATTGCCACCGGACCAAAATTCCCACCTGCGATGCATGATGCTGTCAGGACAGCACTTGGCAGGTGGTCCTCTTCAGANTGTTTTATGTCTCTGCAAAACTCCATAGACGCGGCAGTTGACGCAGAGGGAAGGGGAATGGTCATCATGCGTTGGGCCACAAAAGAAGCCTATGTTCATGANCAAAAGAAAATGAACCCCAAGCTTTGTGCTCCCTTGATCGACTTCAGGAAGAGTCTGGTAAAATTAGGAGGAGTCAAGCCGACTGATCTGAAGTTTTCGACTTTTACTGCAATCGCTTCTTCACCACGTTAATTTTATTGGGATCCAGTTCTTGGATCCCAATTCACCCCCTATAAAAACCTACCTCCTGATTTTATTCCAGTTTTCATGGGAATCACCGGTGTCCCGCCAGTTCCCAATACTTNACCTCCCAGTCGATCTCAGGATGGTCAAGGCTTTGCTGCTCCAGTTCCCTGACCTCACGTTCAAANGCTTGCTGTTGGGTGTCTCCATAGGGATCAAAGCCAAGTTCTTCGGCTTCCCGCCGCATACGTTCTTTGACGTATTTCTTAATGGCTTCGGATTGAGTGGAAAGGATGGTGAGAGTCATCGTTGTTCATCCTCGGATTTCATGATTACCAGGAGATAACAGGGGTCATTTCAATTTCGCCCAGTGTCTTGCATTCCCCGAATGTCGCTTCCAGGGATTCATAATCCGGCGCTTCGACCACAAAGAAAAATCGATGGGCGGATGCATTGACCAGAAAATGGTGAACTTTCACTCCATTTTCAGGCGCAATTTCCATTGCCTTATCCCAGAGTGCCTTTTTCTCTTCGTCTTTTGAAAAGCAGGTTGCACCGGTATGTCTGTGTTCAAGATGCCAAAGCATGATCAATCCATGGGTTGAGGTTAAATCTTTTTCAAATTTTTATGAATCCATCACACTTCCCCAAAGAAGTCAATCTCTGTTGCTTTTAGCCTCCATTTTCTTCAACCCTTTATTTCAGGATCACTTCCGATTTCTTCAGTGTAAATTCAGGGAAGTTTTTCAGTGAAGCTCATTTTCCTGAAGAGCTTGTGATAAGATCCGGTTCAAGGTGATGGGTCTCAGCCAAATATAGCTGTTTTCCGCAATTCATGTCATTCTTCAGCACTTCATTTTTTTTCAAGTTGAGACGTTTGAGCAAATGAAACAGTTGATCGAATTCATTCCGATTGCNTTGTTCGGAGGAGTGTATTTCTGGACCCGTGATATTTTCATCGCGACGATGGTTTTGATGGGCGGGATTGTNCTTCAACTGGCAGTGGAATACTGGACGACGAAAACAGTTTCCAGGCAGACACAGATCATATTCTGGTCGGCGATTCTGCTGGGCGGGGCGACGTTACTCTTCCGCAACGAGGAATTCCTCTTCTGGAAACCCACCATCGTCAACTGGATCTTCTCCGTTACTTTGCTCGGGTTTCATTTCTTCAGCCGTGAAAACCTGCTCAAAAGGATGCTCGGATCCAAAATCCAGCTTCCGGATGTGGCCTGGAAACATTTATCGCTGGGCTGGTCTGCCGGGTTCTTCCTGGCCGGTCTGCTGAATCTGATCGTCGCCTTCCAGTTCAGTCTCGATTTCTGGGTCAGTTACAAACTCTTCGGAGGCTTCGGACTCACGCTTTGTTACTTCGTGATCATGGTGGTNTACCTGTCCAGGTCNGGCTACCTCAACCAACTCAAGACGGTTCCGGAAAAAACCCCGGGAGGCTGAGGCTTCCCTGAAACTGAAACCCATCCTGGAATCACGCTGCTTGCGCTGCACCGGCCCTTTGAAGCATGCTATGGATTTGAAGTTCATCAGCGTCTGCTTCATGATGGATTTCGTCTGATTCCAAACCGTATCCGGAGTTCATCTCCTGGATAAGCACATTCAGTTTCGGAACCACTTCTTTTTCCGCATTTCTCGAGGTTTTGCCTGTGGACATCCGTTCCATCCTGATGGGGGTTAGCTTTTCCGTGATCTGGTCCAGTGCCTTCACCTCGGCCAGGATTCTGGTGACGTCCGCCCCCCCGCTGATGGTCCTNTCGGTCCGTTTTCTCATCTCCGGCCTGTTGGGCATCGCCCTGGCCCGGATGATGGGGCAGAAAATTGAACTGGAACGGAAAGAATGGCTCGGGGTGGTGATCATCGGAATCTGTCAGAACGCCCTCTACCTCGGTTTGAATTTCATAGGCATGCAATGGATCGAAGCCGGTTTGGCGGCGATCATTGCCAGCACCCTGCCTCTGATCGTGGCCATCTTCTGCTGGTTGTTCCTTGGTGAGAAAACAAAGATGATGGGACTGTTGGGACTGGTTGCAGGATTCGGCGGAGTGATCCTCATCATGTCCCAAAGGCAGACTGGTGAAAGCGCCATGTTGGGAATGGGACTNTGTGTGATCGGGGCCGTGGCCCTCGCAGGCGCCACGCTTTGGGTCAGCCGGATGGTGAGTGCCAACAAGAATGTGATGATGCTGGTCGGGCTGCAGATGCTGGTCGGCAGCTTCGTNCTNTTNCCCTTCACCCTGATTTTTGAAACCTGGTACCTTGACTGGAGCCTTCGCTTCGTCACTGCGTTTTTCTACACCCTTTTGGCACCGGGNCTGTTGGCGACCCTGATCTGGTTTTACCTGGTTCANCGTATCGGTCCGGTCCGNGCCTCGGCATTTCATTTTCTCAATCCCTGCTTCGGGGTGCTGGTTGCGGCCCTGATTCTTGCAGAACCCCTGACCTTCCAGGANGGGTTGGGAGTGGTGATCATCATGGCCGGCATTCTCGCCGTCCAGATCAGCCGCAATACCGAAGCCCAAACATAAAATCCTCAAACCTTCGTAAAATCCTATGTCCTACAACGAATCCGTGCTCAAGGAACTTCTGGACCTGATTCCTCAAACNGGAANATTGGAATGGATCGGGATCCGTCCCGGAAAGAAGCAGGCTCTCACCGAATTGAAATCCGTCCGGATGGAGCAGGATTCNGGGCTGGAGNGAGACCGTTTCCGCNGAAGTGTTTCCGGAAAACGTCAGGTCACCCTGATTCAGCAGGAACACCTGCAGGTGGTTGCCAACATCCTCGGNAAATCAGAAATCGATCCCGGATGGATCCGGCGTAACCTGGTCGTTTCCGGAATCAACCTCCTTTCCCTCAAACATCAGTCTTTTCAAATCGGNGAGGCAGTANTGCAGACCACCGGCATCTGTGCTCCCTGCAGCAGGATGGAAGAAAACCTCGGACCCGGGGGCTACAACGCGATGCGCGGCCATGGAGGAATCACCGCGAAAGTCCTCCAGGCCGGTGAAATCCAGATCGGTGACCCGGTGCGGCTCTTTCAAGCTTGAGTGGNAATCATTTCGACGAGAGNGACCTCCCTGGAAGTAATTGCGTCTGAGGTCTTTAATGATACAGATTAGAAAAGGAATCTAATGTAGATTAGACTGATCTGATCAAAATCTTTTAAAAGTAAATCACATAAAATAAAACTTAATTTATAAAANTTGGTTCCTTGATTTTTCTTGCAATTTATATAANGAATTTACATTTTCTTNGTATTTAGGTATTGGAAAATAATCCATAGTAAATCTTGCATAATTTAATTCTTCACCCTTTACTAATCTTGAATATTTTTCCGATAAATTATCTCGATTTTTTATATAGATTGGATAAGCATCAGATGAGCNGTAGCTGATGATTAATGTACGTCTAGGTTTATTAGATTTATTTTGATTTGATGAATGCGGTGTCATGCAGTTCATAAAAATTGCTGTTCCAGCTTTGCCTTCAATGTCGATAGAACTACTGTAATCAATATCATCAACGATCATTCCATGGAAAATTCCATTTTTTGAATGATTCATCAAAGGTTCTTTGTGCAAAGCAGGAAGAATTTTCAGACAACCATTATATTTAGTTGCATCATCNAGATATATCAGTACCGCAAGTGAATCTCTATTTGTCAAAGGATAATAGGATAAATCTTGGTGCCACTCAACTTTCGAGCCAATACTCGGTGGCTTCATATTGAGTTTGCTGTAATGGTAAATTATGTTTGAGCCCAATAGGCATTCTATACAATTTAGAATCTTTAGTGACTCTGAAAAATTTCTAAAATTCTCATAATAAGTGCATGGCTCATATAGTCTTCGAACAAGTTTACCTTCAGGTTCTTGATCTTGCTCCATTTCCATTTTGGATGCATCATGATTTTCTAAACTATTACCTTTTGTAATTTGTTCTATTTGAGAGATAAAGGATTTGATTTGCTCTAANTTTAGTAAATTAGGAAGTNTNGTATATCCATTTTCATGATATTCATTTATTTGACTCGAGGTTAACATAAATTTATTTGTATAAAATTTTCACCATAAAGAATATATCAACCACGAAATCTTGTATCTGGCAACCCCTTTACACCTGGATTTGCTGCAAATAAACTTCCAGCAAAAGTTGTTTTTGATAGCTCTTCTTCTGACATATCCCAACGTGCTGTCGTAATATAAAGTGTGTCTAGATTTCTGCCTCCAAAAGTACAACTGGTCACACGATCTACCGGAACTTCAATCACACGATCNATTTTACCATCNGGAGTAAATCTTATGACACATCCACCTTCCCATCTACAACTCCAAAGACCACCTTCTGCATCAACAGTTGAGCCATCAGGATAACCACGTTCTGCTTCAGCAAAATCTCTACGATTACTGATTAGCCCTTTTGAAAAGTCAAAATCATATGATGAGATCCAACCCGTTAATGTGTCTGTGAAATACATTATCGAATTATCAGGGCTCCAGGCCAAAGTGTTAGAAACACCTATNNCTGTCTCCATTTGATTTAAACTAAGATCAGGATCCAATCGATAAAGTGAACCACTATTTTTTTCTATAGGTAGGTTTGTAGCTTGAGGAGAAATATTATTTTGCATGGTGCCAAACCAAAATCGTCCCATTCGATCAGATGCACCATCGTTACATCGATTTTCTTGTAAATTCTTTTCAGGTTCTAATATTCGTGTAAGACCATCATCATTAAAATTGAAATGATTTATTCCTTTGTGAGATGCTACTAAAAGTCCCCCCTTTTCCCGTACTGCCAAAGATGTAATCATCTCAGGCATTTCCCAAGAATCATAATTTCCTGAATCGGGATACCAACGATGTAATTTAGAGGGCATGGGAACATCCAGCCANTATAAAGCCTGTTCCTGTTGATCCCATAAAACTCCTTCACCAAGATGATCCTTACTATCGAAAACACATTCTGCGGATATCATTAATTTCCTTATGGATTTAATTACACAAAACCGAAATATTTAAAAAAATATTTTTGATTAAAAAATAATGAATTAAAATTAATTTATTAATAATAATTGAAGATGTGAAATATCAATCAAACTTCATCATGAATTAAAAGAGAAATGCCTCCATCTACCATCATGCTTTCACCAGTTATAAAACTGGCTTCGTTAGAGGCAAGAAATAGTGCAGCATTGGCGACTTCATCAGGTTCACCAAGTCTTTTTACAGGATGTAATTGCTCAGTTTCTTTTTTCTTGGCTATTGGATCTGGAAATTTATTGAAATACCATTCATTGATAGGTGTAAAAATATATGCAGGACATATTGAATTAACTCTAATTCCCTTAGCTGCATACTCAACGGCAAGAGAACGGGTTAGGCCTACAACAGCATGTTTCGCCACTGGATAGGGAAAGGTGTGGGGTATTATTTGAAATGAGTGAACAGATGCTATATTTACAATACTTCCTTTAGAGCAATCAAGCATGTGAGGTAAGACAGCCCGCGAACAATACCAAACTGCATCAAGATCCACTGAAAAACATTTTTTCCAATCCTCCTCAGTTATTTCCAAAGGTGGACCAAAAACAGCTATACCTGCGTTATTTATTAGAACAGTGGGTTTGCCAAAATGATCTAGTGTTTCTGATACCATTTTATCAACGGCTTTAGAATCACTTACATCTGTTGTAATTGAAATTGCATTACCACCACTTTCATTAATACTTTTAGCTACATTTACTCCTGTATCAGGATTAATATCTGCAATAACAACTTTTGCTCCTTCCAGTGCGAATCTTCGAGATATGGATTCTCCGATTCCTTGACCTCCCCCCGTTACAATCGCAATTTCGTCTTTCAATCTCATATTCAATTACTAGTAATTGATTGTTTTCTAACTTTTCTGTCAATAATTGTCTGTAATACAACAGAAATGATGATTACAAGCCCAAAACATAGTTGAGTATAAAATGCATTTATTCCTGCCGATACAATTCCAGCATTTATTGCGCCTACTATATATGAAGCTACAAATGATCCTAATATTGAACCTGTTCCCCCAAATACTGAAGTTCCACCTAAGAAAACTGAAGCAATGGTATTTAGCAAAAACCCATCACCTGTAGTGGGCCAAAAATAAAAACCATAAAACGATGTAAGTAATCCTGCAAATACTGAAACAACACCAACTAAAATAAATGATAATATTTTTACTCTTACCACATTTATGCCCATCAATCTTGCACTCACAGGATTGTCACCTACTAAAAATACATGAGCGCCAAACTTTGTCCTATTCAACAAAATTGCAAATAATATTGCAAATAATATCATCCATAATGTTTGTATGGGAAAATCAAAAAGAGGCATTCTTAATAAAGCATGCATTTCAGGATACATATCTTCAGTCAATGGAACTCCTGTGCCGCTCATTAAAACTAATTCCAATCCTCTATATAGAAATGATGTGCCAATTGTTACCACTAGTGATGGGATAGTTAATTTCGCTACTAAGTAACCATTAATTAATCCACAAACGACACCAGTAAAAAAAGCAAATATCAGAGCAACTGGCCAAAAAACATGAGCTTTAACTAATAAACAAAATATAGCTGTGCCTAGTGCCATAATTGATGGAAAACTTAGATCCATTTCACCAGTAATAACTACAAAAGTTAGTGCTAGTGCAATTATNCCAAATTGTGGAGTTGTCTGAGCAAACGCAGCATAGATTCTATAATCAGTAAATACATCAGGTGCAGCAAATATAAATGCAAACCATATAAATAAACCTACACCTATAATACCCATTTGACTTCCATATCTTCTAAATACAGAAGGATTATTATTATTTTCTAANGTTTTTGTTCCTGTCTGCTCAGTCATTAAATCTTTCCAGTTCTAGCAACTTCATAAAGGCTTTCAATTAGTTCTTCCATACTAATGTCTTGTTTATTATACACACCAGCAATTTTACCTCTATCTAGAACATATAATCTATCTACTATGGGATAAACATGAAAAATATTATGGTCAATAAATATTGCTGATTTACCTGCCTTCTTTATATTTTTTACAAATTCTAAGGTTTTTTTAGTTTCCGTTAGAGACAAACCCATTGTTGGTTCATCCAAAATTACCAATTCAGCTTCAAAATATAGAGCTCTTGTAATGGCAACACCTTGTTTTTCTCCTCCTGACATTGTTGCAACTGTATTATCAGGATGGACTGCAGTTGATGTAAATCGCATATGTTCTTTCATCAGTTTTTCTGATTCGGAACGCATTTTTTTTACATCAAGCAAACCTAATGAATTTCTCAGTTCGCGCCCCATAAACATGTTACGCCAAATGGATTGCTTCTCACACAATGCTCTTTCTTGATATACAGTTTCAATCCCTAATGATCGTGCTCTAGAAACAGACCAATCATTAATTTCATTTCCTTTAAAATATATTTCACCACCTTTATCTGGAACATGAAAACCCATTACGGTTTTAACTAATGTGGATTTACCTGCACCGTTATCACCTAACAATCCCACAATTTCACTAGGATAAACTTTGAAATCAACCTGACTTAATGATTTAACTTCACCAAAAGTCTTAGAAACGTTAATTAACTCAATAACCGGTTTATCTCTTGTGTCCTTTGAAATCGTAGTATTCATATATGATTCTATAAAAGTACCCGGGATGTAAATCCCGGGTTTTGTTATTTCATCTTATTTCAACTGCAGCTAACGGGGCAACTGCATCAACATTACTTTGATCAACAAAGGCTCCAGCGGTATTAATATGCAATCCTGAGAAACCATATTTCTTGGTTAAACAGATATTCATCATCGATAAATATCCTTGAAGATACGGTTGCTGATCAATTACTAAATTTTGGTAACCTGATTGGATTGATTTTGCCGTATTTGGGGACATGTCAAATCCAGCAAAAAATACATCACCGGGTTTTAGACCAGCTGCTCGAGCATAAACACCTACGTTTGAAGTCAGACCTCCATGATCTGTAACTGCAATTTTGACGTCGGGATTAGCACCCATTAAACCTACAAATGTTGCTGTACCTGCATTGGGATCAGCATTTGTTGCCCCATCAATTTCTTGATANATGATTTTGGCCCCTGCCTTTTCAAAGGCATCCATTACCCCGACAGTCCTTTGCCCTCGGTCACCACCTTGTCCTTTAAGACCCCAAACAAAGACTTTATCTCCGCTTTTTAAATTTGCTCTTTTTGCTGCTTCAGCACCCAGATTAAAACCTGCTTTGTAGTTTGGTGCTCCAACAAAACCAAAACCTTGAGCAGAGTATTTTTCTTGGCTTTTAGGAAGTGCCGTATTTAATGTTGTAAAGATCATTCCCCTATCATAAGCCCGCTTTACTACTGGTCCTGTAGCATCCTCACCGGCAAATCCATAAGTAGCTATACCATCAACGTTACTTGCAACAGCTTGCTGAATTTGCTGCAACATTAGATTTGGATCCCAATTCGAAAAATAATATCTTACCTCAGGGCCAAGATCCATTTCAGCTTGTCTAAAACCATTATAGACATTGTTTGCAAACACACCACCTTGTGGACCACCAGGAAATGCAGCAATNTTTACCCCACTACACCATTTTGGTTTTGGATCAGTAGCAAAAACTAATGAGCTAAAAACTAATTGAAGACCAATTACTGAACATAAAAATGTTTTAAGAAAAATTTTCATAATCAAATCCATTATTAATTAGGTTTAAAAAAATCATTNAAAAAAAGATCATTTCATAGGCATCTCCAATTCAAATATTTCTATAAAATCATTNAAAAAAAAATTAATTTNTATATTTACTTATCCTGGAAAAAGTTGTGTTTCTATTTTTAAAATCATTCCTCAACTCTAAACCTAAACCAGGACCATCTGGAATCGTGATCTCTCCGTTTTTTATAGGAGGAAGATTTGTAACTATTTCATCATACCAACCATAATAAAATGCTCTTACTATTTCCTGCACATAAGCATTTTTAGTTGACTGACAAAAGTGAACAGAAGCCGTTAATACAACTGGCCCATTACAATCATGTGCAGCGACGGGTGTTTGGTAAGAACTAGCTAATGCTGCACATCGACGAGCTTCAGTTAAACCTCCACACCAACCTAAGTCGAGAATAAGAAGTCCAAGAGAACCCGTATCTAGGAAAATTTTAAAATCATCTGCACCTCCGCGTGTTTCACCTAGAGCGATTCGAGAACGAACAGATCTTTTTAACTCTTTTACCCCTTCAGCATTTGTCAAAAATACTGGATCTTCAATCCATCTCATCCCAATTTCATCAAGAGCCTGACAAATTATCAGGGATTCTGGAAGATTCCACATACCATGAAGTTCGGCACTTAATTGCATTTTATCGCCGAATTCTTTCTTAATAAGTTCGAAAGGTTTTAATGCTCTTTTCAATTCAGAGGGGCTAATGTACTGTCCTTGAGTAGATTCAGCAGCATAATCAAAGGGCCAGATTTTCATAGAATTTATACCCATGTCTAATAAGCTTGCTGCAAGACCTATCGGATCGTTGAGAAAACTATTTAGGTCATCATAATCATCATTATTTTCTTGCTTATCTAAACCAAAATTTTCTGTACTTCCTACTTTTGGGCCTCGAACGTAACGATTTCCAGCACAGGTGTTGTATACTGGAATTTTATTTCTAATCCTTCCTCCAAGTATAACAGAAACAGGAAGGTTGCTAGATTTTCCTAGAATATCCCACAAGGCTATATCCAAGGCAGAACGAGCTCTAAGTTCCAAACCTGCTCCAACAAAACCAACATAAGGTCTGGATTTTAGGTGTACCATTCCAATGTCCTCTGAGGGAAGACCAAGAACTATAGGAGCTAAATTGGAA
>FUFK010065792.1_pt1 | contig 14064 bp, 15 predicted proteins | sample 1021851 | NCBI WGS metagenome assembly FUFK01 (sample SAMEA51879418, study PRJEB19060) | metagenome | reverse complement strand
GACTGCGTGGATAAATCAAAATTGTGAACAGTATGAGAAAGCCGCCTTGTTGTACGAAAACGTTTTTGAAAGAAACCCTCATTTTCCCGCATGGGTAAGATACTATTATGTTTATACCCTTCTTGCATCGAATAAATTAGAAGAAGCCGAACAGTTTGCATTAGAAAATAATAAGTTAAGATATTCCTATTGGGGAACTAATGAAATCCTTCAGTTGTGCCTCGTTTACATTGCTCATAAGAAAAAAGATTTAAAGGGTGCTCAAAATTATTATGATGACTACTTGGCAATGCAAAATCCACTCTCATTGGGTTACATGCAGATGGATCTTGCTGCTGCCCGATCTAAAGAGTTCTTTGATGATTTTCAAAATGTCTTAAAAATATATGGCATGCAGTAATGCACATATGACTTTCAAGGTTTTGTGATACCTGCAATGATGATCTGTGAGCTTGCTTAAGACACTTTGTCTTTAAAGAAAATGATATACGAGACTTACTATNAAAAGCCTTCACATCCTTAGGAACACGCCGATTAAAATAATAGATACCCTCTTTGAGGAATGTATGTGGGATGGATTTGTACAACGATTTTTACTACGGNTTACTTTAAGAGTTTAAATTATGTAGTTAAATCAATGAGTTAAGTCTTATTTTGGTGCCCGAGGAGAGACTCGAACTCTCACACCCGTAAAGGCGGCGGATTTTGAATCCGCTGCGTCTACCATTCCGCCACTCGGGCAATTTAATTAAANTCTATAAATAAATATAACAAGACTTATTATTTNATATCAAGTATTTAATCCAATCTTTGGTTTAGCTAAACATATATATCTGATTTTTATTCCTGGATCTAAACCAATTTCACGATCTTTGGCAGATCCCGAGTTCATTAATCTAGCTGAATTNATACATTCCTTTTTTGAAATAAAATACGTGTCTAAACTAGTTATAGAATGAGATGTTTCAAAACCTATACCATTTAAAACTGAATATATATAAAGTCCCCATACTATTTTCATGATATTCCTATTTTTTTATCTATAACTTGAAATAGACCAATTAATAAAATAAATACGCTTAATCTAATATTGATTTATATTTAAAACCAAAATTTGTTAAGATTATAAAATATGGCCCTAAAAAGTACAAAACTTTTTATTATCAACACATCAAAATCAAATTATTCCATTTACATTTTATACTTTATTGCTTTTATAGAGGCTATTTTTTTTCCTATTCCTCCAGATTTTTTGTTTATACCTCTAGCTATAATACATTATAGGAAAGTTTTTTTTCTTGCTTTTTTAACTACATTTTTTTCTGTATTAGGAGGTATTTTTGGTTATTTTATTGGCCTAATGTTTTTTGAACAAGTAGGTCTACCAATATTAAGTTTTTTGGATTTAAAANATCATTATTCAGATTTTTCAGNTAGTTANAATGAAAATGGAATTCTTGCTGTTTTATTAGGTGGGTTTTCACCCATACCTTACAAGTTAATTGCTATNATTTCAGGAACAACTAATATGCCTATTTTTGATTTTCTTTGGGCTTCAACTTTATCTAGAGGTCTAAGGTTTTTTCTATTAGCTTTTTTAATATATTTTTTTAAAGATTCAGCTATAAATATTATAAAAAATTATTTTTCTACAACTGTAATCATTATNACNATCATTTTCGTATTCATTATAATAGGCTTTAAGCTTTTATGAAATCATTTTTTTTTATAAATACAGTATTGTTTCTTTCTATATTTTCATTACTGTTTGTTTTTATTTTACAATATGAATATGGAATTCTTCCTTGCAAAATCTGTATTTGGCAAAGGTGGCCACATATTTTTAATATTTTTATAGCTCTAATTATTATTTCATCGTCTTCAATACCAAACTATATAATGGTCTTAGGTTTAATAAATATGTTTTTAGCATTTATTTTAGCTTTATATCATTATGGGTTAGAACAAAACCTATGGGATAATGTGTTCTCGTGTAGTGGTGAAATTAAATTTAATGATTTAAGTACTGAAGAAATTTTAAAAAATTTGAATAATACTCCAATCAAGACTTGTGAAATAGAGGCCTGGAATTTTCTAAACTTATCATTGACTGGTTGGAATATGATATTAACAATATTTATCTCCTTGATATGGTTATTATTAATTTATTATCAAAAAAGAAGTCATGAAAGTAATTCGGCATCCCAATAAAGGAAGTCTGTCCAACTATCATGCAAATAGTTAGGTGGAAATTTTCTTCCCTTATTTAATAATTCCTCAGTTGAAGGTCTTACTGGTTTTTTTAAAAGTTTTAATCTAGATTTTTTTATAGATTTTGATCCTTTTTTCAAATTACAATTACTGCAAGCAGCTACAACATTTTCCCATGTTGTCTTTCCACCCTGAGCACGTGGAAGCACGTGATCAAATGTAAGATCATCTTTTGATCCACAATATTGACACCGAAATTCATCTCTCAAAAATAGATTAAATCTTGTAAAGGCGTTAGACCTGACAGGTTTGATATATTCTTTTAAAACTACTACAGAAGGTATTTTTATTTTCATTGATGGAGAATTAACATACTTATCATATTCAGCAACAACATTTATTCTATCCATGAAAACACCTTTTATTGTGTCTTTCCACGACCATATCGATAAGGGTAAATATGACAATGGACGATAATCAGCATTCAATACTAGAGAAGGATTTTTTCCTGCTGATTTAAAATAATAGCTGTGTGTACCCGTAGACATATTATAAGAATATTTTTTTTTATAGGTAATTTAAAGTAAAAATTTAAACATAAAAAAATTCTGCAAAAATCTGAACTTATATATTTAATTTTTTTAAAAATTTTGTAGACTCTGCAAGTCCATCTAATGAAATGCCATGACCAAGTCCTTTTGAAAAATATGTATTAACAAAATACCCTAAAATATTTAAGTTTTTCTTTGCCATCTTTGTCATTTCCATTGGAACCACATTATCTTCATCTCCATGAACAAGTAAAATTGGAGTATCCAAATTTATTTTGGAAACTTTATTTTTTACATTTAAAAAACCTCCTGAAAAACCAACAACTGCACTAATTTTTTTTTCTCTTGATAATAATGTTTCCAATACCATCATTGTTCCCTGTGAAAACCCTACCAAAATGAAGTTTTTTGAACTAATACCAGTTTCTGATTCAATTTCATCAATATAANGGTTAATTAGCTTTACAGANTTGAGTATTTCATTTTTAGCATTTAAATCTAAGCTACCATCATTTTTTTGTTTAATGGGGAACCATTGATAACCTAAACCTCCCATTTCACATTTTTGTGGAGCATTTGGAGAATAAAAAACTGCGTTGGGCAATATTTTTGAAAAGGCATCAGATAATGAAATTAAGTCACTTCCATCCGCCCCATAACCGTGAAAAAAAATAACGATTTCATTATTTATACCTGAAATAGATTTTTTTACAGGGCCTTTTAAAATATCAGTCATTTCGATCCTTTTTNTTTATTTTTCTATAATGATCCCAAAGTAAATGAGCGGCTAATGATTTCCATGGATTCCAGTTTTCAGATATTTTAACTACTTCTTTTTCTGAAGGTCTAACCTGAAAATTAAAAAGTACCTTTATTGATTCTTGCAAAGCTAAGTCACCTGAAGGAAATACATTAGCATGNCCCAATGAAAACAAACAATAAATTTCAGCTGTCCACTTCCCTATTCCTTTTATTTTGGTAAGTCTATTAATAACTTCTTCAGAGGAACTTAAATTTAAATCCCTATAATTNATATTTTGTTTAGCNAGCTCTTTAACATATATGCATTTTTGTCTTGATAACCCAAGAGATAATAATAATTGCTGATCTGCTTTTAAAATATTAAGACTAGAAGTCAGATTATTTTTAGTAACTCTTGTCCAGATACTGTTTGCAGCTGAAGTAGAAAGCTGCTGGCTAATGATAGTTTTCAACAATGCTTTAAAACCCGTACATCTTTTTGATAAGGAAAAATTAGGATTTGAAATAATCAGTTTTGCTAATTTTTCATCTTTTCTAGATAGAAAAGTAAATCCTTCTTGAATATTATGTTTTGAGTATAGAGATATTTCTATCATATAAACTATTAAACAGGAGTTGCATTTTCTCTCAAGAGCTTCCAATTGATGGAGTCTAATATTGCATCGTAACTTGCATCAATNATNTTAGCTGAAACACCAATAGTCGACCACCTCAAGCCATTTCTATCTTCACTGTCAATCAAAACCCTAGTAATGGCCTCAGTACCTCCATTCATGATACGTACTTTAAAATCAACAAGTTTTATATCCTCAATAAAAGATTGATAAGGTCCAAGATCTTTTTTTAGTGCTGCAGATAATGCATGAACAGGTCCTTGATCTTCACCATTATGATCTAAACTTTCTGCAATAGAAACTTGTTCTTGATTACCTAAATTTATAGAAACAACAGCCTCCGATATGATTGAATATTGATTTTCAATTTTTTGCCGTTTCTCCATTGTTACTTTATATCTATTAACAGAAAAATAGTGTGGCATAAGTCCTAATTGTTTTCTTGCAAAAATCTCAAAAGATGCACTTGCTACATCAAATGTATATCCTTTATCCTCTTTTTCCTTTATTTCTTGTAGAATTCTAAAAATACGATCATCACTCTTTTCAATTTCTACACCTGACTCATTCAATATTTTTATAAGATTTGATTTACCTGCTTGATTTGATGCAGGTATAACTCTTACATTTCCAACTTCACTTGGATTAATATGCTCATAAGTTTTTGGATCTTTCAAAATAGCACTTGCATGTAATCCTGCCTTATGAGTAAAAGCTGCTGCACCAACATAAGGAGAAGCTTTATTGGGTACTCTATTCAAAATTTCATCTAATATTCTCGATAACTTAGTAATTTCTTTTAATTTTGTTTTATCAATATTAATTTTAAATCTATTATTAAAATGTTGTTTTAAAATAAGGCTGGGTATAATAGATATTAGGTTTGCGTTACCACATCTTTCTCCCAAACCATTTATTGTTCCTTGTATTTGTCTTACCCCTGCATCTATTGCAGCAAAAGAATTGGCAACAGCATTTTCAGTATCATTATGAGAATGAATACCTAATTTGTTACCAGGTATCCCCATTTTTATAACACTTTTTACAATCTCATAAATTTCATTAGGAAGAGTGCCTCCATTTGTGTCACATAGTATAATCCAATCNGCATCAGATTGATATGCTGATAATAGACACTCAAACGCATATTTTGGATCAGATTTGAAGCCATCAAAAAAATGTTCTGCATCAAAAATGGCTTCCTTCCCTGATTTTACAAGATGTCTTATTGATTCTTCAATATTGATAAGGTTCTCTTGATTAGAAATACCTAAAACCTTCTTTACATGGTAATCATAGGATTTTCCTACTAGGCATACTGCATTTGTTCCAGAATTTACTACTGATGCTAAAATAGTATCATTATTTGCGGATATCCCTACTCTTTTCGTCATGCCAAAAGCTGTAAGAATTGAGTTTTTGATTTTTGGNGGATTTTGGAAAAAATCTGTGTCCGTTGGGTTAGCACCAGGCCATCCCCCTTCTATATAGTCCAATCCAAGGTTATCTAAAGCGTTAACAATACGAAACTTATCTTCATAAGTAAACTGAACTCCTTGCGTTTGTTGACCATCTCTAAGGGTGGTATCATATAAAAAAATTTGATCCATCAATTTTCCGTTAATAAACTACTAGGATTAAAATTTGGTTTTAANGACCAGGTTGTTTCATTTCCATGATCATTAATTGTTACTCCAGCTTTTTCAAGCTTAATTCTTATTAGATCAGATTTTCTATAGTCCTTATTTTTTCTTGCATTTTGCCTCTCTACTATTAATAAATTTATCATTTCATTAATAGTTTGCTTATCAAGGTTATTTTTTGATTTGATGCTATTGTTTGAATTAAAGCCTAAAAAAAAGAAAGAATTTGCAAATCCATCATAATCTTCTTCTTTCAATAGGTTATGCATTTCAGTAATAACTAATGGTATATTTAGATCATCACATAGGGCTTCCAAAATTTTATTTGTTGGAATTCCANTGATATTTAAATCTCTATTATTTNTTACATTAAACCATTTATTTATAATATTTTGCGCTTCTGTTAATTTTCTGTTTGTCCAATCCAAAGGCTGTCTATAATGAGTAGATAATAGGACAAAACGAATAACTGCTCCATCAATATTTTTGTTTCTTAAATCTTCTACTGTTAGATAGTTACCCAAAGATTTTGACATTTTTTGTCCCTCAATATTTACAAACCCATTATGCATCCAATAGTTAGCTAGTGAATTTTTGTTATTAGCACAAATACTTTGGGCGGTTTCATTCTCATGATGAGGAAAAATAAGGTCAATACCTCCACCATGAATGTCAAAAGTTTCACCTAATATTTCCTTACTCATAGCTGAACACTCGATATGCCATCCAGGCCTACCATAACCCCAAGGACTATCCCAACCGATATTATTTTTTGATGTTGGTTTCCAGAGTACAAAATCTAGAGGATTTTTTTTTCTTCTATCAATATCTACTCTATTACCAACGATCATTGATTCCAAATTTTGCTTTGATAAGGAACCATAACTTTTAAAAGTATTTACTGAAAAAAGAACTTCNCCATCCTCTAAAACATATGCATTTTTTTTTAAAATGAGAACTTCAATCATAGCAATCATTTGCGAAATATAATGCGTTGCTTTTGGTTCATGTGTTGGCTTATTTACATTTAAATAATTATTATCTTCGATAAACCATTTTATTGTCTCTGAAGTAATTTCATTAACTGACTTATTTTCTGCGGAAGACTTAGCAATTATTTTATCATCAACATCAGTTATATTTCTTACGTAAGTAACTGATTTTTCACCATATAAATATTTTAACAACCTATATAAAATATCAAACACAACTACTGGCCTTGCATTACCTATATGAGCTCTATCGTAAACAGTTGGGCCACAGACATACATTCTAATATTATTTGAATCTAATGGTTTAAAAATTTCTTTATTCTTTGATTTTGTATTATAAATTTTAAGTTTCAATTTTATACCAACAAAGTTTTAATGATTACACATTAAGTACAACAAATAAGAAAAATTAAAAAATAATAATTTTATTATTAAAGGATTTCCTATTATTAAATTAAAGTGTTATACTAAATATAGTTTACCATACAGCTTATAATGAAATTAAAATTACCAATCTACATTTTTTATATAAAAAAAATTTTTATAAAAAATATTATTANTATATGTTGTATACTNTTTTTATCAGCTTGTAATACTACAAATCTTAAAAATTATAGTTCTAATCCTAATGATCCTTTTGAAGAAACAAATAGAAAAGTTCACGCTTTTAATAAACACATTGATAAAACAACTCTAAAACCAGCTTCAAAGGTCTATGGAAATGTTATACCCAGGCCAATAAGATTAGGTGCAGCAAATTTTCATGAAAACTTGCAAGAACCTAAAAGATTTGTAAACCACCTCGGTCAAGCTGAGTTTATTAAAGCTACAACAGATGTCACCCGTTTTGTTATAAACTCTTCAGTTGGTGTTTTTGGTATTTTTGATGTTGCTTCAAGAATCAGTTTGTTCTCAGATGATACTGAATTTGATGAGACATCTGCGTATTGGGGATTTCCTGTGGGTCCATATTTAGAATTACCATTTGTAGGACCCAGCTCTTTAAGAGGATCTCTATCAATGTTAGTGGATTATACATTAAATCCAATGAGTTTATTATCAGGACCAGCTGAAGGAGCTAGTCTGATTACATTTAGTGCTTTAAATATTCTTAATAAACGACATGAATTTGGCACAATGGTCGATACAATACTATATAACAGTTTAGATAGTTATTATTCTACGAGATCAACATATCTTCAAACAAGGATTAACGAACCACCTGAACCAATGGAAGATAACTTAGATTTATTTGATCCTTATGAAGATTTTTAATAATTAAAAGTATCAGTNAGCTTTAATAAATTAATTATCAATTCCACCACTGAAAACTCTACTTTCTCTGATATCTACTTCTTCTAATGTGCTCAGCTTTTCCGCATCAACAGGACCATCATTTTCTTTAAATAGTCTATTTGCTTGCCTCAATCTTACTCTATCAAGGGCATTTCTAATTGATCTAGCATTGGCAAAATGAGGTTGCTCTTTTCTTAAGTTTATATACTCAGTAAATGCATTTTTAGCTGATTTTGTNAAACAATAATTTAATTGATCCAACATAGCTGACCCAATATCTAGAAGTTCTGAAGTTGAATAATCAGGAAATTCAATATGATGGGCTATCCTTGATCTGAAACCTGGATTACTTTCAAAAAATGTGTTCATTCTGTTTTTATAACCAGCCAATATCACTACTAAATCATCACGATTATTTTCCATTACTTGAAGTAAAATTTCAATTGCTTCCTGTCCATAATCTCTTTCATTCTCAGGCCTATATAGATAATAAGCTTCATCAATAAATAGAACACCACCCATCGCTTTTTTTAATACTTCTTTAGTTTTTGGTGCTGTATGGCCTATATATTGGCCCACTAAATCATCTCTTGTAACAGTAACCANGTGGCCTTTTCTAACATAGCCAAGTTTNTGTAATAATTCAGCCATTCTGAGTGCTACAGTAGTTTTACCAGTTCCAGGATTTCCTGAAAAACTCATGTGTAAGGTTGGAGTTTCATGAGCTAAACCAAGTTTCTCTCTTGCTTTTTCTACTAGCAAAAGTGCTGCGGTTTCTCTTATTCTAGTTTTTACCGGTTCTAAACCAATTAAACTTTTGTCTAAATCAATTAAAACTTGCTCCACGCCAGTTTCAATTAATTCAGCGTGGAGATCAATTTTATTAACGATTTTTTTTTCTTCGAGTATNCTATCTTTTGTCAATTCATTTACCTTATAATATACGATTATTTTTATTAATATCGTCTACCCTCAGGTTTATCTGTAGCATACGATTTAATTGAATACCTCATCGATCTTCCCTTGACTTCCTCTCTTGAAACATGAAANCCNGGTTCATCTTTTGGCCTGTTAACTATAAATGATAATTTAATACTTTCCCAGCCATGNGANGAATCAAATGCAATNACTCTGATATAATAATCACCAAATTGTTTTCTNCACTCATTNACTTCAAAAACAACAGCTGCAGCATCTGGATTATCAAACATTGGATGTCCCCACATTTCCCAATAAGTATTTCTNGGATGTGGATCATCTGTATATTCNACGCTTACTGCCCAACCATTATCTATACAATATTGTACTTGAGTGTGTATTTCAGCATCAGTCANATCAGGTAAAAAAGAAAATGTTCCTTGTCTTAATTTCATAATTTATTCTCCTTAAGATGTAGTTGGTGTTACGACAAAATCAGGAGCATCAGTAGATTCATAATTAAATGTAACTCCTTTCCAAACGTCTAAAGCTTGTTTTAACGGTGTACAATTTTTTGCTGCTCTAGCAAGAATTTCAGGACCATTTTGCAAATAATCGTCCCCTGCATTTCTTGCAAAAATCATAGCTTCTAAGGCTACTCTATTTGCTTCAGCACCTGCTTGTATTCCTTGTGGGTGACCAATTGTCCCTCCACCAAATTGTAATACAACATCCTCTCCTAGGTAGTGTATAAGTTGGTGCATTTGACCTGCATGGATGCCACCTGATGCAACTGGCATCATCTTATTTAAAGAAGCCCAATGTTGATCAAAGAAAATTCCCGTTTCCAAAGACTGAGGATTATACTCCTCTCTCATTACATCATAAAATCCTTTTGTAGTTGCTGGATCTCCTTCAAGTTTTCCTACAACAGTACCAGCATGAATATGATCAACACCAGCCAAACGCATCCACTTGGCTATAACTCTAAAGGAAACTCCATGTGTCCTTTGTCTTGTATAAGTTGAATGACCAGCTCTATGTAAATGTAAAATCATATCATTATCTCTTGCCCAATTAGCCATTGATTGAATAGCTGTATACCCAATAACAAGATCAATCATAATTATTACAGAACCTAAATCCTTAGCAAATTCTGCTCTTTTGTACATTTCTTCCATAGTTCCTGCAGTAACATTTAAATATGTACCTTTAACTTCGCCGGTAGCTGCAGATGCTCTATTAACAGCTTCCATACAATACAGAAATCTATCGCGCCAGTGCATAAATGGTTGTGAGTTTATATTTTCATCATCTTTTGTAAAATCTAATCCACCTTTTAAAGCTTCATAAACAACTCTACCATAATTCCTTCCTGATAAACCAAGCTTTGGTTTCACAGTTGCACCCAATAAAGGTCTACCAAAACAATTTAATCTTTCTCTCTCTACCACTATTCCAGTAGCAGGGCCATTATATGTTTTTATATAAGCTACAGGTAGCCTCATATCCTCTAATCTAAGAGCTTTCAATGGTTTAAAACCAAACACATTTCCAATTATAGAAGCAGTAAGATTTGCTATTGAACCTGGCTCAAAAAGATCTAAGTCATAAGCTATGTATGCGAAATATTGACCAGGTGAGTTTGGTACTGGATCTACCCTATATGCTTTAGCTCTATATTTCTCACATGCAGTTAATCTATCAGTCCACACGACAGTCCATGTGGCTGTNGAACTTTCACCTGCTACTGCAGCTGCTGCCTCTATAGGATCAACNCCATCTTGAGGTGTAATTCTAAATAGAGATATTATGTCAGTGTCTTTTGGTTCATAGTCAGGTTCCCAGTAACCCATTTTTTTATATTCAAGAACCCCTGCTGAATATCTTGCTTTTCCTGTTAGCTTTTCAGATCCATCTGGCATTATTTTTCTCCTACAGTAGTTAATATTATGATTAATTATAAGTTTTGGGATTCAACTCCCCAGAATTATACTGTTTAGCCATTTCATCCATTGACTTTATAGTAATTTTAGAAGCATTTCCACTTGTACCAAATCGTTCAAAACGATCTTTACATAAATTCTCCATTTCTTTCATCGCCGGTATTAGGAATTTTCTTGGATCAAATTCTTTTGGAGTTTCACTTGCTATTTTTCTAAATTGACCTGTCATAGCCATTCTGCAATCTGTATCGATATTAACCTTTCGAACACCCGATTTTATACCTCTTTCAATTTCTTCTACTGGAACACCATAAGTTTGAGGCATTTCTCCTCCATTTTGATTTATCAAGTCCTGTAAATACTGAGGGACAGAAGATGAACCATGCATAACTAAATGAGTATCCGGTATTTTTGAATGAATTTCTTCTATGACATTCATTGCTAAGATATCACCGTCTGGTTTTCTGCTAAATTTATATGCTCCATGACTTGTTCCACAAGCAATAGCCAAAGCATCAACCTTTGTTTTTGATACAAAATCTGCAGCCTGGTCTGGATCTGTAAGCAATTGATCATGATTGAGTTTACCTTCAGCACCCGATCCGTCTTCTTCACCAGCCTCACCGGTTTCTAAACTACCTANTACTCCTAACTCCCCTTCTACAGAAGCACCTACATTATGGGCTGTTTCAGTTACTTTAGATGTAATTTCAACATTGTATTGATAGGTTGAAGGTGTTTTCATATCAGACATTAATGAACCATCCATCATTACTGAAGTAAATCCATATTTGATAGCAGAAAAACAAGTTGATTCATTATTTCCATGGTCCTGATGCATACATATAGGTATAGAAGGATACATCTCAGAAAGTGCTTTAACCATATGACTTAACATAATATCACCAGCATATGATCTAGCACCTCTACTAGCTTGAATTATTACAGGTGCATCAACAGTATTAGCCGCTTTTAAAATTGATAAACCTTGCTCCATATTATTAATATTGAAAGCAGGAACAGCATAAGAATATTCAGCAGCATGATCCAAAAGTTGGCGTAGAGTTATTAAAGCCATAGAATTCTCCTAAATTACCAATAAATTATACAAAATTATTAACCCGATTTTTTTGATCTTTCTATTAATCTTTTTATTAAGGGAGTAAGAATAAGTTGCATTGCAAGATCCAATTTACCTCCAGGAATAACAATGGAGTTAGCTCTACTCATCCAACTATCATGTATCATGGAAACTAAATAAGGGAAATCAATGCCATGAGGATCTCTAAATCTAATAACAACAATACTTTCATCAGCAGTAGGTATCCACCTTGCAATAAATGGATTCGAAGTATCGACAACAGGAACCCTTTGAAAATTTATGTCAGTTTCAGTAAATTGAGGGCAAATGCAATGTACATAGTCATGCATCCTTCTGAGAATAGTATCAGTAACAGCTTCAGTAGTATAACCTCTTGCGTCAGTATCTCTATGGATCTTTTGTATCCATTCTAAATTTATTACAGGAACAACTCCNATCTTTAAATCAGTATATTTGGCAATATTGATATTTTCAAATTTAGCCGCACCATGTAATCCTTCATAAAAAAGAAGGTCAGTATCATAAGGTAAATCACGCCAATCGGTAAATTCNCCAGAAGGAACATTATAGAGTTCACTTTCATCAGAATTATGAACATAAGTACGNGTTTTTGCAGNACCTGTTTCACCATAGTTTTTAAAAGTTTTTTCTAATTCCTCTAATAAATTTGCATCATAAGAAAAATGAGAAAATGTTTGATCTCCAAGAGAATATCTTCGTTCTAATTCTGCTTTCATTTCAGTTCTATTAAATTTGTGAAATGCATCTCCTTCAATCATTGCAGCTGACACATTTTCTCTTAAAAAAATCTTTTCAAAAGTATCTTTTACTGTTGAAGTTCCTGCTCCAGATGAACCAACTACTGAAATGATAGGATGTTTTGTACTCATAAAAATCCTCTAATTAATTACTAAATAATCCACGTTTGCCAAATAATGGTGAAACTTCAGCCTCAGGTAGATCATTGTAAGCTTGCAATCTTGCGATCTCATTTTTTGAGCCAAAAGCAAAAGGTGTTCTTTCATGAAGTTCATCAACTTCTAAATCTAGAATTCTATTNAANCTNTCAGTNGCTGCNCCNCCAGCTTGNTCAATTAAAAAAGCAATNGGNGCACATTCATAAACCATTCTTAATCTNCCTTTTTCATATCCTTTTCTTGAATCTGCNGGATANATAAAAATACCNCCNCTNGATAAAATTCTATGAGTTTCAGCAACCAGNGATGCCACCCATCTCATATTAAAATCAATTCCTCTTGGGCCAGACTTTCCTGCTATACTATCATCAATATAATTTTTCATTCTTTTTTCCCAATGCCTGGCATTGGAAGCGTTAACAGCATACTCTCTGGTATCTGCAGGTATAGAAGTTTCTATTTTTGCATCAATAAATAAATTTTTATTTCTATCTAGTATATATGACTTTACTCCATTACCAAACGTTACAACAAACATAGTTTGAGGACCAAAAATTATATAACCAGCAGCAATTTGTTCCGATCCAGCAGCCAAAAATATATTTTTTGTATCTAGANTTTGCTTTTCCGAAATCCTACGTATTGAGAAAATTGAACCTATTGATACATTCGTATCTATATTTGATGAACCATCTAATGGATCTATTGCTAGTGCTAATCTTCCATCAGTTTCTAGGTCAATTACTTCGTCTTGTTCTTCAGAAGCATAAAATTTTACTGGTGAATTTTTGATTTCAGCTAAATAAGCTTCATCCGCATATACATCTAATGCTTTTTGTTTGTCACCATCAGAATTTGTGGAAGTTTCTTGATTTAAACTAATTGAAGATAGAGATCCAATTGAAATGAGGTAAGATAAATGGCAAGCTACTTTAGCTATTTTATCAAGAATGGTGCCTAGTATTACAAGATCGATAGGCTTTTTTGCAAGTTTGCAGTTCGGCATACCCATGGTTAAAAAGCTTGCCAAATTAAAACTTAACATTATTGATTAAGATGGTTTTAAATATTTATGGTCCAAGTGGCTCTGGCAAAACTACGCTAATCAAAGA
>FUFK010056364.1_pt1 | contig 14064 bp, 14 predicted proteins | sample 1021851 | NCBI WGS metagenome assembly FUFK01 (sample SAMEA51879418, study PRJEB19060) | metagenome | reverse complement strand
TCTTTTGATTTTAATTTTATTTTTTCCTCCGATGGTAAATCATACCAAGAAGAACCAAGAGAGCTCAGTATGTATTTATTTAATTCTAGGAATTTCTTATCCTCGAAATATCCATTTACATTATGTTGATTTGCAACTCTAGTATCTCCCATATTAAAGCCATAGTAATTCAAAATAGAACCTACTAAAGAAGTCCCACTTCTATGCATTCCTACAACCAAAACAATCATTTCAAAAAAAATAGGACTTAATATTATGTGGGCAACAATGTCCAAATATATTTTTATTAATAATATACTAATTAAGCAACTATTTCTTGAAATTAGCTTTTGTTTTATTTTAAATTTATATGAATATCCTTAATAAGTCACTTCAGAAAATTCTAATTTAAAAAAAAGAATTGATTTTTCTCTTTACAATTTTATATTAATGATTCTTTAAATTTCAAATGATAAACAAATCAATTAATTATTTATTNAANAAAAGTTTAATAAAATTTGCTTGGGTAGCGATAATAATTTTTTTATCTTTATTTTTAACTTTTTTATTCTTTCAATTTACAGTTGATGATGCATACATAACTTATAGACATAGTCTAAATTTAATTAATGAGGGTATTTTATCTTGGAATCTGACAGGTGTTAGAGAGGAAGCATTTACTAACCCTTTGTTTGTAATTCTTGGGAGCATTGGAATTAAATTACAATTAAAGCCTGAATTACCAATAAAAATAATTTCTTTATTTATATTTTTTTTCTGGGTTAGACGTCTTATACAAGTTAGCAAGAATGAGAAAAATATAAATAAATATGTTATTTCTTCTATTTTTCTAATTTTTATACCTACCTATATTCATGCATATGCTGGACTTGAAACATTACTTTTTTCTTATTTATTATTTGAGTTTTTAAATTCAGATGGTATTGGATATCCAAAAGATTTATCTTTAGCTCTACTTATGATGCTGTGTAGACCTGAAGGAGGTCTCTTTATCTTATTAGGTATTATTACGCGAATATTTAAACATTTTAAAAATGACTTAAAAGATTTTTCACTAAAACCATCAAATTTTTGGGCTTATTTTTTTTCCTTTATTCTTATTTTTACTTCAATAATAATGATTTATAAATTTATATATTTTGGTGATTTTTTACCAAATACTTTTTATTCAAAATCCCAAAATGATGTTTCTTTATATGTTAATTTAAGCAACCTTATATCTTCATTGCCGTGGTTAATTTTGTTTTTAGTAACCTTTCCTCCAAAGTTTTTAAGAACTCAAGAGATAATTAAATATATTGGGATAATAATTATTTATATTGTTTATTTAAAGTCTAATCTTGCAATGAATTATTCGGATAGATTTTGGTTTCAATTATTTTGGCCAGCAATTTTATATGGTATATGCAAAAAGAAAAATATTTTAGATTTTGAAGGGATAAAATTAAATTTTTCAAGTTTTCTGAAATTATTTTTTAAGAGAATATTTTCAGCATCTTTTCTAGGAATGTCATACCTTTTTTTAAAATGTATGGGAATTTTTGATCCTTTATCAATAATAGGGACAATCGATAAAACAGGAAGATATATAAGAGGCTGGGCAACTTTGGGTGAATCGCTTAATCTTGTATTACCAAAAGAATCAAAAATCTATGTTGGGGAAGCTGGCTTCATTCCATATTATGCAAAAAGAAAAACATATGATCTTCATGGATTAGGTACAAAAGAAATCGCTAGAAACGGTTTGACTCAAAAATATCTTGAAAATGAAGATATTGATGTTTTTATTCTTTATGCTTCTGGCTGCAGAGAAAGTCAAACTTATAAAAAAAGATTATCCCAAGAAATGGGATTTATAAAAAGAAATAATTTTGAATATGTTGGATCAGTTCCCTTTGCCCCAAGTTTATGTCTTAATTTGTACTCAAAAAGTGAATATAAGAAATACTTTTTACAAGAAAATTATAAAAATAATTTCAATGATACATATTTAAACAACCTAACCTCAAAAGATACAGTATTTAAAAACTTTACTTATTCTTATAATTATCTTTTTTCAAAAGAAGGAATAATCCCTAAAGAATTATAAATAATTTTTAATTATGATATTCCCAAAATTATAAGACAGGTCAAAAGCCATAAAAATATCACAATTTGAATAGTTCTATCTTTAAAGAGTATTTCTTCAGGTCTTTCTGTATCAATTCTTGAATCCATATTTAAAGCTTCGTTGGCTGATTCTCCTAAATCACTCAATAATTGATACCTAAAAATTCCATATAGGACAAATGGAACTGTTATTAACATCCAACTTGTTTTTGCCCCATACAAAAGTGGCCCAGAAGCCCACAAAGAATAAGATAGAAATGAGCTTGTAGTTANTAAGACATTTTCTAATCTATTAAGTAAAGGTAAGGAATAACTCTTAAGAACATTTCTCGTTAAATTTCCACTTCGCAAAAAATATCTTACCTCTGCCTTTCTTTTCTCTATTGCCAAAAATAAAGAAAGTAAACCAACGGATAAAATAAACCAATATGATAATTCTAGATTTTCATTTAAACCACCTGAAACTGCTCTAAATAAAAATCCACTTGCAATACAAAAAATATCAATTATTGGTTTATTTTTAAGTAAAGTACAATATAAAAATTGTATTAATAGATAGCCAATTAGTATAAAAAATAATTTTAATGAAGAGAATAAACCAAATAAAATACTAAGGCAAATCAATACAAAAGATATAAAGATTGCCTTCTTTTTTTTTATTTTCCCGGAAGCAATAGGTCTGTATCTTTTAATTGGATGTAATTTATCTTTTTCTATATCAAGCGCATCATTCAAAAAATAAATACCTGAAGATATTAGACAAAAACAAATTAAAGCTATGAAAGTTTGATTAATTATACTGGTCTCAAAATTAAAAGCAAAAATTGGTGCTGCAAAAACTATAAGATTTTTCACCCATTGTTTTGGTCTGGCCGATTTAATTATATATTTCATATATAGAAGAAAATGTATTTATTATCTGAATTATTAGTTTTCATCATATGCTAAGAAGCTATAAATGTAAAAAAAATTCTTAATCAATATAAAATTTTCGATAATAATTATTTATTTTATTAGCAAATTAAAAATAATAAAATATTAATTTAATTTTTAACAACCCAATTTAATTTATCTTAAGAAATAATTAGAAATATATTTTTTGATTAATTATTTATTTATATTTCGAAGAAGAATAATTTCAAATAAATTTTATAATGCTAAATTTGGCTCTAAATACTTAAACTTCAAAATGAAAAAATTAAAGGGAAAAAAAATAATTACAAAAATTCTTAAATTCTATGGTGCTGTAGTATCAACCCCCATTGCATTGCTCTCGAGAAACAAGGTTAATCCTCCAAAAAATGTTTATCATTACGAGTGGATAAAATATTTATCAAAAAAGTACAACTTTCAAGATAAAAAAATTTTAGAAATTGGTTCAAGAAATGTTACACAAACAAACTTGCGAAAATATTTTAATAAAGCGGAATATATAGGATTTGATTTTTATGAAGGCGAAAACGTAGATATTGTAGGAGATGCTCATAAACTAAGCGAATATTTTCAAAATGAGGAATTTGATCTTATTTTTTCATCCGCCGTATTTGAACATTTAATGATGCCATGGATAGTTGCTGAAGAAATCAACAAAATACTTAAAATAGGGGGAAATGTTTTTATTGAAACTCACTTTTCTTTTTCAAGTCATGAAAGACCTTGGAATTTTTTTCAATTTTCAGATCTTGGCTTAAAAATTTTATTTAATGAATGTTTAGGATTTAGGCATATTGAAAGTGGAATGAGTAATCCAATACAAGGTTTCTTTAATTATAAATCTATTCCTAAACTTAGATTCTCTCCAGTAAACGAACTATATTGTCATAGCGAAATATTATGTGAAAAAATTAAAAATATGGACAATTATTCATGGAATGGAGATACCTTACAAAAATTATCAAGCCTATCATCTTACCCCAATAAAGGTCATAAAAAATAAATATAATTTTTAAGATATATCATTATTACAGCAAAAATATTTGCTTTTCTTAGTTTTGTTATATATTTTTTTTAATAATTAATTAGTTTTTCTTATAAAGTTAATTTAAGTATTAAATTTTTTTTAAACATCTAAACAAAAAAATTAGATAAGCAAGATCCTTTTACAAAGGACTTAAAATAATGCTATATCTAAATATATTCCTTTTTTTCTATATATATATATAACATGATTAATAAATCTCTAGATATAGTTATAGTAAATTGGAATTCTAAAAATCATTTGAGAAAATGTATAAAATCTATTTTAAAGTATCCATCAGAATCTCTAGATAAAATAATTATTGTAGATAATAATTCAAATGATGACTCTTTGAATTTTCTTGAATTTATAAATGATAAAAAAATTAATCTTATTAAAAATAAAAAAAATCATGGCTTCGCCAAAGCTTGTAATCAAGGCGCTAAATTATCAGATTCGAAAAATAAATATATACTTTTCCTGAATCCAGATATAATTTTGAATAAAAAAGTTCTTGATAAATCTGTATATTTTATGGAAAGAAAAAGCTCAAAAAGTATAGGTATTTTTGGAATAGCTCTTACTAACGGAAAAAAGATAACTAATACTTGTAGAAGATTTCCTTCATTATTAACTCTATTTGCTGATACAACTGGATTATCCCTATTTATAAAAAATATTGGTTGGAAAATGCTTGAATGGGATCACAAATCAAGCAGAAAAGTTGATCAATTGATTGGGGCATATTTTCTTATAAGAAAGGACTTATTTCAAAATCTCAATGGTTTTGATGAAAGGTTTTTTGTTTATTCTGAGGAAGTAGATCTTTCATATAGAGCAATGCTTCAGGGATATTCAAGTTATTATTGTCATAGTTTAAAGTGCTTTCATTATGGTGGAGGATGCACTGAAAATATTTTAGTAAAAAGATTATATCTATCAAATTATGGAAGATTACTTTATTTTCAAAAACATCTTAAAACGTCCAAGTTTTTAATATCATTATTTCTAATCTTAATAATTGAACCTTTTTCAAGATTGTTTCTATATTTAATACAATTAAATTTTAATAAAATAATTTACTTAGTAAAGGCTCACCTTATGCTCTTTAATAGCGTTAAAAAAAACAAAGATTTTTTTTAATTAATCAAAGTTAAACCATTTATATTTTAATTATAAATAAATTTATAAAATAGGAAATCCTAAAAAAATGGAGTCCATCTTCTCAAAAAATATCCGAATTTTTGTTTTTAATTTTATGCCATCACTTTTTAATTTTTTATTTTTAGAAGCTACATATCTTGTAGTAGAAGTTTTAAATCTTTTTCTTTCAGCAAAAGATCTATTTTTAGCAGTGTAATAATAAAAAGCAAGAGATGTCCTAGGGAAAGTTGATGGAAAGTTTAAGGGTTCAGGATGTCCGTGGAATGTAGTGTCGTTAGTATTGAAGATTATTAGTCTATTAAATTTAGGTTCAATACTATACATTTTTTCTGACTCCTCTTTTGATGGGTTTTTAGATAACAACAATTTCCCATCCCAATTTTTTTCATATTTTGAATTCAAATACAAAATTACATTAATCCTTCTATTTAATTGAATTTTTCTATTCCAATTAAAGTCAGTATGCATTTTTAAAAAACCATCTTTATAGGTTTGATGCAAACCTCCACCTTCTAAATATGGATCTGAAATTAAAGCTCCAATATCAGTAATATTTTCTAAAAAAATTAAGAAATCTCCAGAATTAAAAAATGAGCATACTTTAAACATTTCTTCAGGCATAAGAGACCAGTTATTAAGAGCAAACTTTTTATTTTGTTGGAATCCATCTGAGACATTTCTTTCATTAGAAACTTTTCGACAAGCATTTTCTAGATCTTTTGCTAAATCTGATGGTAAAAAATCGTCTATTAATAAATGAGGAAAAGGCTGGGCGGCAGAATACTGTTTTTTTAATTGATCCACATTAATTTTTAAGGAATCATATATAGTTTTCATTACTTTTTTTTTTGATAGCTAGTTTGGTCTCTGTATTGCAATATCATATAAACCAAAGCCATGAAAAGCAAAAAATCTGACTGGCCAGTTTTCATTATTAACAAATTCAGTTACCGCCTGCATTACTCCAAATCTAGATAAATTTGGACTTATATGAGCAAAATCATTGAAGATTAAAAAACCACCTGGTTTTACCTTGTGCTTTGATGCTTCAATATCAGCTTTGACATCTTCATAGGTGTGGCCAGCATCAATATATATCCAGTCGAAGTAGTTTTCATTAAATGATTTCATAACATCAATTGTCAATCCTTGATGTTTTACAACCATATTACTTTTTAAGAGCTCTTCTGATTTAAAGAATTTGAAAGTAATGTCTACTATATGAAATTCTATAGGTGTTGCTTTTTTTATTATTTCTTCTGCGAAAAATCCCTTATAAGATCCAAGCTCAGCAACAATTCCATTTGAAGGTAAATATTTTAACATTGTTATTCTTGACTCGCAAAAAGTACAATTTATTAATAACTCTTGGTCAATTGTTAATTCTCTACACTTCTTTAATAATTTTTGGTCGTTTAAAAATAATTCACGTAAAACTCTAAAGTACTTTTTAAATAGGTGTGAATAATTTCCCCGCAAAATTCCTCTTATCAAAAATTCATAGTATTTAAAAAGAGTTTTCATTTATATTACATTATTTAATTAATCTATAGATCTTAAATATATCATCAAAAATGGATATTTTAAAAATAAAAATAAAGTCATATAAAAATATAAATTTAGATGAAATATCTAATCACATAATTTTAGAAATAGGAAGTTTTGTAAAAAAGTCTTTTATTATAAAAAGAAATAATTTATATATATATCTACATTTAGGAAATATATCGATATCAAATCTAATTAAAAATTGTTGAATAAAAAAGTAATTAAAATTCTTTAAATTTTTTTACTTTAGTATATTATTAAAGCAATTTTATTTTATAAATAATGAAAATAATCAAAATTATATTTTTTAATTTAATTACGCTATTTGGGTTATTAATAGTTGGCGAATTATTAATTAAATTAACAGTCAACTATAAATCAGATTACTATGCAATGCCAAAATCTTCAAAATTCCAAAATAAACACCCCTACGGAAATATCCCAATAAATTCCTACGGTTTTTACGATAATGAATGGGAAAAGCCAAAAATTAAGCCAAGGTACGGGTATTTCGGAGATTCAGTAACTTACGGTGTTGGAGCAGGTTATCCTTTTAGAATAACCGAATATTTAGACTATTTAAGGAACAAAATCGAACATGTAAACATTTCATCTGGGATAGGAACCAATTTTAAGGTACTCGGATCGAATGAAGAAATATCTAAATTTATAAGTGAAAATAAAATTGATAAGTTAATTTATATTATGAATTTAAATGACATAGCTCCTTTAGCATATTCTGCAAATATTGAATCTGAAAACATTAAAAATTTCTCAAATACTGAAAATCATTTTAATAAAATATCTAAACTAACAACTATAAGAACAAAACTTAAACCAATTGATAATATTTTAAGAGGAAAAAGTGATTTATATACATTTATAAGATTTAAACTAAAACAATTCATAATAACAAAATTTAAGGTAAACATATCTGGTTTCAATGCTATAGAACTAGAACCAGTAAAATTTTCTAATGATATAAACAAAGCCGCAAAAAACCTCTCCAATCGTTCCATATCACTTAAAAAGGAAGGGGTAGATCTATGTATCATTTTACTTCCTTATGAAATGCAAATATCTAAAAATGCTGCGAAAAAATACAGAGAATTTGGCATAAAATATGAAGATGAATTTTTAAATTTCTTAACTCAAAAGTTATTTGTTAATGAATTCAAGAAGTACTCAAATATTGAAATTGAATTTATTAAAAATAGTTTTGAAGAAAAAAAAGTAGGCAGTTATTTTGTTTTCAATTTGGGAGATAAAATCGACTTCAATCACCCAAATAGATTAGGACATAAAATAATAGCCGAACAAATTAGTGATAGAGAAATTTGTATGAAATAAAATTATATTTTTAAAATCTCAAAATTATTTATAAATTAATCTTATTTGAGTAATTAATACAAACAAAGAATTCATTTGCAGAACCATATGGAAAAACTTTTAAAGATTTAGGCTTTTTAATATAACCAAGTTCAACTAATAGACTAATTATATTTTTCATACTTTTTGGTGTGAAATTCCAGCAATGCACATCTATATATTCTGAGGATTGATATCTTTCAAATATTTTGTTTATTTTTTGCATGTTGAGGGACTTCTTTTTATAAGTCTCAAATGGTTTTTCACCTAAAAACCATTCTTGAGAGGTAAAACAATAATGTTCTAAAACTGAAACTAAAGACGGTCTTTTTCTCTTCTCTAAGTATGCTGTTAAAACATCAATTATTGTAGTTTCTCTATTAAAATGGTCAAAAGTTAATCTTTTGTCCGGCACGCTAAACAAATAAGCACCTCTGCCATTCGTTATTCGAATAACTTGGTTTAAATGGCTTATTAAATCAGGTACATGCTCTAAACATGAACTAGAAACAACAGCATCATAAACTTCATCAATTTGCTCAAGACCTTCAGATAAAACATATTTAATATTAGGCACGTTATTTGGATTCCTTCCCTTATGATTTTTTGCGCGTTTAATTAATTCATCTTTTGATAAATAATCTGCATAATCAATTTTCCTATTTTTGTTAAGAAATTCAATTGAGGGTCTATCAAAACAACCAATTTCTAAAATACTTTCGCATGGTTTCAAATATGAATAAAAAGATTTCCTAGTCATTCTTTTTTTAGAAGAATTTTTAGAATCTATATAATCCTTTCCAATAATTTTGTCTTCACCATACCTAAGTCTTATATATTCTCTGACAATAACAATAATAAATAATTGTAAAAATGATTTTAGAGCTAATTTTATCCTATCCATAATATTTATAAACTATCACATAAATTTTCCCATAATTTTTTTTAAAACAAAACTAAGGTGTTTATTTGAAATAATTAATAAGGCAACTTATATCAATAAATGCAAGAAATTTATGATTCATTTTTGAAGGCCATAATTAATTTGTATAAATAAAATCAATTCAGGTTTCTTCAAGAATAATTAATATAATTATAAATATGAACAATAGAAAAAAAAATTGAATAACTTTTTAAGAAAAATTAAAATATGAAGAAAAATAAATTAATTTTTAGGTACATTCTTTTTGCTTTATTAGCAACTTTTGCGAATATCTTCACCCAAAGATTAATTTTTTCTATAAATCAATCCAAAATCTACTTTATAATTGCAATAACTTGCGGGACCTTTGTTGGACTAATTACAAAATTTTATCTTGATAGAAAATGGATTTTTTTTGATAAATTTAAAAGTTTAAAATTAGAAAGTTTTAAATTTGGACTTTATACATCAATGGGGATTTTTTCAACATTAATTTTCTGGAGCACTGAAACAATTTTTTGGCTTATATGGGGAACTAATAATATGAGAGAAATTGGAGCTCTAATAGGGTTAAGTTTAGGGTACGTAATAAAATACAATTTAGATAGACGTTTTGTTTTTAATAAAAAATCTTAAAAATCATGAAGCTTACAGGTTGGGGATTATTTCCAAAAGTGAACACGGAGCTTGTAAGCCCCTCAAAAGTTGAAGATTTAATAAAAATTTTCAAAAGAGGTTCAAGAATTGCGAGAGGCAACGGGAGATCATATGGGGATAGCTCTATTAGCAAAGCAAATACTATTGATATGAAGAATTTTAATCATTTTTTAAATTTTGATGAAGAAAGTGGCTTATTAATTACTGAAGCTGGTGTTTTATTATCTGATGTAATAAAAATCTTTCTACCTAAAGGATGGTTTCCCTATGTAACACCAGGTACAAAATACGTCACTATTGGGGGTATGGCTGCTTCTGATGTACATGGAAAAAATCACTATAAAAATGGCAGTTTTAGTAATTATGTTGAATGGTTAGATATTTTAACTAATGAAGGGAATATCATTCGATGTTCTCGAAAAGAAAATAGCGAATTATTTTCTTATACCCTTGGAGGAATGGGATTAACAGGGATAATTATAAAAATTGCATTTTTTCTTAAGCCAGTAGAAACAGCTTGGATGAATCAAACCACAATAGTCACAAAAAATATAGAACACACATTAAGAATTTTTGAAGAGAACTTGGATGCCCCTTATTCTGTAGCCTGGATAGATTGTCAATCTAAAGGTAAATATTTGGGGAGGTCTATACTTACTTTTGGAGAACATTCTAAACTGAAACAATTAAGCTCTAATGCAACACTTGCACCATTAAAAGTTGAAGAAAAAAATAAAATTTCGATTCCATTTTTTCTTCCATCATTATTGCTAAATAATTTGAGTATAAAACTCTTTAATCAAATTTATTATTTTAAAGGTTTAATAAGTAAAAAAAATGAATTTGTTAGTTACGAAAAATTCTTCTATCCTCTAGATAAAATATTAAATTGGAATAGAATTTACGGGAAAAGAGGTTTCTTACAATTTCAATGTGTAATACCCTTAGATAATTCAAAAGAAGGAATTTTAGAATTAATAAATACTATTTCAAATTATAATTCTAGTTCTTTTCTTGCAGTCCTAAAAAGGTTCGGCAAACAAAGTAGTTTTTTTTCATTTCCAACTGAGGGTTACTCTCTTGCGATGGATTTCCCAATGAGCAACAAAAATTTAGCTCTTATGAATATTCTTGACGAAATTACAATTAGAAATGGAGGTCGTTTTTATCTAGCCAAAGATAGTAGGATTAAATCTGATATTTTTTACAAGTCTGATGAAACAAGAATAGATAAATACAAAAATTTCAGAAAAAATAATAATTGCCACTCTTTCTCATCTTCTCAATCTGAAAGACTAGGTTTATAAAAAAATGTCATTACTTATTCTTGGGGGTGCTAGTGATATTGGTTTAGCGATAGCTCATAGATTTGCAAGTGAAGGATTTAACATATATCTTGCTGCAAGAAATTCACACTGTTTAAAACGAATTAAAACTGATCTCGAGATTAGATATGGAATAAAAGTTAGACTTTATGAATTTGACGCTTTAAATTTAGATTCTCATAAAAAATTCATAAAATCATTAGATAACCTTCCTATGATAGTTGTTTCAGCAATTGGATTATTAGGCGACCAAAAAAAAAGTGAGAAAAGTATTAGAGAAACATTACTCACATTAAGAACCAATTATGAGAGTGTTGTAAGCATACTTGGATTATTTGCAAATTATTTTGAAAGAAGAGGTTCAGGAACAATTATTGGTATTAGTTCCGTAGCAGGAGATAGGGGTAGATCTTCTAATTATATTTATGGGTCTTCAAAAGCAGGCTTATCAGTTTTTTTATCTGGATTACGTAATAGATTACAAGCTCATGGAGTTAATGTGATAACTGTTAAACCAGGTTTTGTGAAAACAAAAATGACTTCTAAAATTAATTTACCATCAATATTTACAACCACCCCATACAAAGTGAGCGAATATATTTTTAAGGCTTATAAATCCAAGAAAAAAATTGTATATATTACCTCAAGATGGTGGATTATTATGTTAATAGTGAGAGCAATACCAGAAAATATTTTTATCAAACTCAAGTTATAAAATCTATACTGAAGATAATTTTAATCATCTAAATCATCTCTACTTAAGTAGAAGAATTGGTAAATCATTAAATAATTTAATAAAAGAAAAATTGCAATCAATTAAAAGAGAACAATTACTTCTTCAATAAAGAATACAGAATAATCAAAATAATTATTGTATCAAGCAAAAATATTGGTGGAGCTAAGCGGATTCGAACCGCTGACCCCCTGCATGCCATGCAGGTGCTCTACCAACTGAGCTATAACCCCAAACTCCACAATTTTAAAATAAAGAATTAAAAAACTGATTATTTTTTATTAATTATTTTTAATTAAAAATATTTCTAAGAACTATTTCTTCATTTTTTAAGTTTTAATTTAATTTCAAAATTTTGAAGGAATATTTTTGAGATTATAAAATTCAGAAAATAATTTTCTATCAAAGAAAAAAATTAAAATTGCATAACTTATTAAATATATTGGTATTGAAATAAGCAAATAAAAAGTATTATTCATATTTTTGAGTATATTGCCAAGAAAAAAAGGATAAAGAAGTATTGGTGTACAAGCAATTAAAATCCCATTCAAACTTGATAATTGACTTAATACTTTTTCCCCAATAATAGATTGAAGATAAAACTGACTAAAAACAAATAATATTAACTCAACTATTAGAGTTGCATAAAGAATAAAAATTATTCCTTTATTAAATAGCAGGGCATAAAATAAGAAAAATAAAATCAACTTAAAAATATCATAATAAAGTCTTTTTTTTGTTTTACCTGTCAATATAAGAATTGGTTTAAAAAGATAGTTTATTGAAAAAAGTATGCCCGTCAAACATAGTAAAGGTAACAAATTTGAAATTTGCCCAAAATTACTTGGCAAAAACAGTTCCACTATAGGAAACCTCAATGAAATTATTCCAAAAAAAATAGGAATTAAAAAAGCACCTTGAATATTTCTTATTCGAATATAAGCTTCACCAAATCTCTTTGGTAAATCTCTTCTTACTCTTGCTAAAAAAGGCATCCAAAATGACCACATTGAACTTAGGATTATTTTGTGCAAATTATCTACAATTAATAAACCTGCTGATAATAGACCCAAGTAATATGGGCCTAAAAAAAAGCCACAAGCAATCTTGGGTGCTTGTGAATTTAAATACGTAATTAATCTTGAAAAAACGAGAGGGAATCCAAAATCAATTATTTCTTTTGCTAGTCTGAAGTTAAGACCGAATTGAAATTTAATATCATTAAATTTTAATGAAATAATTAATTGTACCCAAGACTTAGAGACTGTATATATTATTAATGCGATTAAGGGATCAAATCTTAATAAAAGAATTAAGGAAATAAAAAGAGATAATAACTCTGCTGCAATAGAAATTTGAGCAATTACTTTATTATTAAATTCTCTAAACCATTTTGAATTTATCAAAGATAATAAATTTTTTGATAAAAGTGAAAAGGATAGAATTCTAATAATGAACGCCACTTCATCGTTTACTCCAAATTTAGTAAAAAATAAAGCGAAAAAATTAACTATAAAAAACAAAAATAATGAGATAAATAAAGTTAATGAAAAAGTTGTTTTCAAAACTTCTTCATCAATTTCATTTCTTTGAATAATAAAAGGAAGTATGCCAACCTCTCCAATTTGAATCAGAAAATTAATAATTAGAGAACCTATTACAAAAAATCCATACTCCTTTACCCCTAAAAATCTACTAAATAATATAGCTATTGATAAGGCAAATAAACCCTTAACTAATACATTTAAATATGACCATATACCTGATAAAAATATTTCTTTTTTCAAATTTATATTATGAAATTTTCATTTTAAAACATTATATAGCCTTTAATCATTCAAGATAAAAAACTAATCTTATAGTTTAATATTTATAAAATACTTATAACAATCTAACAATTACTCATTAGTGATTCTCTCACACCCAGAATATTTATAAAAATACCAAATGATTATATTTTTCAGATAATTTATAAATTTGCTAAACATGATTAATTAAAGTCATAAATAATATGTTTTTAATTAAGAAAAATTATTGGGTTTCTAATATTTTGATAAAAAAAATTATTATTTTTGAATTATTTTTCTTTAAATGCAAGAAATAATTTTGGGATGATTTTAAAATATTAAATTGTTTTGATTCGCAAAATCTGGTCAATTAAACCCTTCTCCAAACTGCCAATAATTTGCCTTGAAAAACAACTTCATCTAAATTTAACTCAATTGGTTCATACGCTTGATTTGCTGCTTCAAGAAATATTTTTCCTCCTCTCTTAACAAAA
>FUFK010042955.1_pt1 | contig 14066 bp, 12 predicted proteins | sample 1021851 | NCBI WGS metagenome assembly FUFK01 (sample SAMEA51879418, study PRJEB19060) | metagenome | reverse complement strand
ATCTGAGCGCCTTCGCTGCGATAGACGCGGTTGTTGTTCCGTATGCGAACCGCGCCCTCGAAGCTATCCGCCCCGCGCAAGATGCTAAGCGCCCCGGCATTGTCCTCTGGATTAACGAAAACCGAGCTAATTGAATCGAAGCTGCCATCGCCGTCGAAGTCGATATCCTGGAGCTTGGACCAGCTGCGGGCAAAGTCGTTCCGGTACAGCGTAGCTGTGATCCTCGTTCCGTCAGAAAATGCCAAGCTGCCGGTAACGCGATATTGATCGTGCTCACCGGAAAAAGCGTCGCGCTGGCTTGCCGCATAGCGACGATAGGGCTCCGCGGCGAAATCGGTGTCGGCAAGTCCAAGGTACGTCTCGTTGGCTTCAAGGTCCGATCGGCCATAGACGAATTCCAGTCGCGCCTCGACAGGCGCGTCCGGTGCTGTGTGAACAGCCAAGCGTCCACGGTAATCCTGTCGCTCGAAACCGGTGTCGGCGTCGGGAAGCCCATCAATCGTCTTGAAGCCGTCGCTGCCCTGCTGGTAGGTTTCAAGCAGCGCGCCGACGTAGTCCGTGTCTCCACCGACCCAGGCCTGTCCCTGATAATAGTCGCGCGACCCGTATTGCCCGGAAGCGTAGCCAGCCAGCCCGTCGGTCGGAATGTCGGTCGACCGAAGATTGACCGCCCCGCCGATCGTACGGGGCCCATAGCGAATGGCGGCAGCCCCTTTCGTGACTTCGACCGCCTGCATGCGCCCGATGGCCGGGAAATAATACGCTGCCGGCGCGGCATAGGGAGCAGGCGCGATCAGCACGCCGTCTTCCATGAGCGTGATGTTGCTCGAACGCTCGACCGGGCTGCCGCGCAGACCGATATTCGGGAATAAGCCGAACCCGTCTTCCTCCTGCGTGTTGACGCCGGGGACCTGTCGCAGAACGCGATTTACATCCCCGTGATCGAACCGGCGCAGATCCTCGCTGTCGATAAGATCGGCCGATCCCGCGATACGGTAGGGATCGATCCGGCCGCCGACCACAATGATCGAATCCACCGGGTTCTCCCGGCGCTCGTCTGCAATCTGTTCGGCGCGCACCTCTCCGTCATCAGGCCCGGTAGTCTCTTGTGCCACCGCCGGTGCGGACAAAGCGATTGCGAGGGACGAGACGGCAGTACGATACATAAAAACTTCCTGTTCTCCGAGTGTGGAAATCCGGGCCCTAACCTTATTGCACTTGCCTCGCAAGAGCAAAAACACGCTTTGGGAAAACTTCTCGGCAGCGCTCGTGCGGGTAGCTGTGCAGCGCAGCGCGGGGGATTTGCGACACCGATGAGGCAAGGATGTGGTAATTTACCTGAGCTTCAAAGAGTAAGCCTGCGGTCGGCTGTTTTCCTTTGTAACCGAGCAACTGCAACGCTTTTAACACCTTGCGCAGCGCGGTCCTTTTTGCACGAGCAGGGCCAGGCCGATGGCAAGCCCGACAATCCTCGCAAGCCTGAGTTAGGGTTGTTCAACGAACACTCGTACGCACCCAAACCTTGCGGCCGAGCTTTGACGGCCCGGGTTTCCGGTTTTTCAGCAATTATCGTGGTCTGCAGACGTCATCGAATACGCACACAAATCTAAGGCTGATGGGGTCCGCCAACTTCATGCGGATGTGCGGTTTGATGCGCGGGAACGAGATCGGCTTCGCAGTCCGTTTCAAAGCACGCTTCGAATGTCGCATGCTCAATTTGAAATTCTTCTTTCAACATCGACCTAGCCCGGCCCTTCACTTTCTCGAATTGCTCAAGTGAAGCGCCTTCAGGGGTTACATGCGTTTCCAGCGCCCGGTGATGCTCGCCGATCGACCAAACATGAACATGATGTACTCCGTCGATCCCATCCAACTTTTCGAGTGCCAAAACGATCCGATCAAACTCCAGCTCGTCGGGAACCGCGCCCATCAAGAGCCGGACTGTCCGCGGCATCAGGGTCACCCCCTGCCAGATGACATAACCGGCGATGATCAGGGTGATGATCAGATCCGCGATGTAGAGATCGTATAGCAGGATCAGCGCGCCAGCAACGATCACACCGACCGACGCGAGAGCATCGGAGACGTTGTGCAGAAAGGCCGCCTTCATGTTGATGCTGTCATGCGAACCGCGATAGACGATGAAGGCAGTCACCAGATCGATGACCAGCGCTATGCCCGCCACGCCTATGACGGTCCATCCCTCGACCGGTTGGGGATCGGCGAACCGGTTGATTGCCTCCACCAACAGGTAGAAGCCGATGATAAGCAGCGTCGTGAGGTTGATGAGTGCGGCGACGACTTCGCCTTGCGCATAACCGAAGGTCATAAGTTTGTCGGCGGGTCGCCGCCCGATTTTGCGCGCGAACCAGGCCAGGCCAAGCGAAGCCGCATCGCTGAAATTGTGCAAGGCNTCNGCNATNAGCGCGAGCGANCCNGANACGATCCCGCCNATGATNTGNGCNACNGTAAGCANNACNTTGATCGCNACTGCNAAGATCAGCTGGCGATCGCTGAGATTTTCTTCGCCGTGANTATGTCCGGCGTGACCGTGGGANTGCNCCATTANTCGNGTCCCNTTGTNANNGGTTCANTTGCTAAANGNGNCTGCCGNTCGACTCTNCGGGATGCTCCAAACCCGANTTCGNAANATNCACCNCGTCNGATAATTCNNCNAGCCCGGCNAAAATGAGTGCGAGAAGGGCGAACCCGACGAGAAAANCAAGAAGCGATTTGAAGTGCCCCGCTGTGTGTGCCGCTTGATGAAGAAGCAAAGCTCTTACCGCCGCAGCCAGGAGCAACCCTGCAAGGACGGTGAGGAGCCAAGGCAGNCCGAAACTATCGACACTGTGTACCATCCAGAATGCCAACAGCGCAGAACCGATGAAGGCCAGAGCGAGACCGACCTGTAGCGCGATGCGGTCCATTCGGCTTGAGCTAGCGGCTATGAACCTGGAGCCAATCTGGCGACTGACCAAGATATTCGCCATGGCTAACCCTGCCGCGGTGACTATTGCCAAAGTCACGGAAGCGGCTGCTGCAATACCGAGCGTCAAACCATAGCCGATCAGATCGACGATTGAAAAGATCGACGATACAGCAACATTGGACAAATCCTCGTCACGATCATGCTGCTTTCTTTTGCCGTCCGCGAAACGGCCTCTGAGATAGCCGGCTGCCCTGCACAGAAGAACATAGGCTCCTCCGCCGAGCAAAAAGAGCACAGGGATGGCCCAGCTGTCGACTGTCGATTGTACGAACGGCGTGATCGCCAGCGCAACGGTCGCAAACAGAACGCCCGCAGCACCAGGATACAACAGATCGGACCGGCGCAATCCCGCCCCCACCCGTTCGACCCACAACGTCCCTACGACCAAGCCGGTGCTTGCGAATATCGCAAGAAGCAAAACATGCGATCGGCCTTGTGTCTCAAAGATAGTGTCGAAAAGGCTCATTAGCTTTTCAAACCCCGTACCGCCGGAAGTTCGTCTGCGACTTTCTTCCGCGCGACAGGCAAATCTCCATCAAAATCTTTTCGGGGAGATGTCCTCATAAGCAAGGGCTGATCGTCATGATCCTCTTCGCGGTGGCTATGGCCGCTCCGTTCACCCTGATCTTGGTTGTCATTGCTCATCCGGCTCCTCCGGAGACTTGCAAAGGCTGCACCCACAGGAATATTACGGCAATAAAAGCCGCATTGGCTGCCCAGAACGCGAAGATGTGCCATCGACCAAAGCCTCTTTTCTCTTCGTCTCCCAACGAAAGAAAGAGAGCGTATAGCGCGGCCATCAGCACGACGAACGCGAGACTGACCCAGAAGAGTTGAAAATTCTCGATCGGCGTTCCGATGATGGTGAGCGGGATGAAGGCGAGCGTCATGGTCACGACATGGTCGCCGATCACGCTTGTGCTGGCGGAGGTCACCTGACCGGAGCGCGCGACGCTCCAGGTCGTGAACACCTCGGGCAGCGATGCGACGGCGGCAGTGATGAAAAGACCGCCGACGATATTCGGGATGCCGAGTGCGCTCACGATCCTCTCGGTCGAGAATACGGTGAAGTAGGCCCCGACCGCCAAGGCGCCGACGCCCGCTATGGCCATCCATTTCTCCTTTCGGCTCCACTCNACCTCNTCTCCCTTCTCTCGGCCCCGAACGAGAGCCTGTACGAGATAGGCGAGATACGCGATCAGCAGCAGCCATCCATCGATCGGCTGCAACCCGCGCCAGGGGGCGGGAAGCGTCAGTAGAGCGAAGACCCCGAGGATCGCCAGGTAAGGCAGCGCCTGGACGGTAAGAGCCCCCTTATCGACCGCGACGTAATGATCACGACGATGCTTCTTGTGCTCCTTGTCAGCACCTTCAAGGGCCCCTTTACGGGTCGCCAGATAAGCGGTCGTCACGATCACCGGAATCACCAGAACGGTCGAACCCAGCATGGCGCCAAGGCCGATATCGGACACATCACGAGCAGCGCTCGTCACATTGATGCCCATCTCTGGCGAAGCGGCGGCTAGACCTAAAAAGGAGCCCCCCGCCGCGACGGAGAACCCCCATTGCTTGCGTAATTTCTTGAGCGGTGCGGACAGGCGTTCCGCGCCCCAATGAGCGGCCCAGACGGCGGCGAGGAGAACCGCTGCCCAGACCGCGATCACTTGCGCCAGCCCTCGTGCTCTGTGCCCTCTTCCTCATGGATGTCCATATGCGCATCGCGCAGGATCTCGATGCCGCCGTAGATCGCTATGCAGGCCACACCGATCCCGACGACGAGATCGGGCCAATTCGATCCGGTGAAAAACACTACGATACCCGCTATGATAATCCCGCCGTTCGAAACGAAATCATTCAAACTGAACGTGGTGGCTGCACGTAAATTGACATCCTTATTCTGCAAACGTTTCAGCAGGTAAAGGCACCAGAGGTTCACCGCACCGGCAACCAGCGCCATCACCATCATGACGCCGCCGATCGGATCCGAACCCTCCATGAAGCGCCGGATGGCATCGAGAATCACACCGCCTGCGAACACAAGCAGCATGACCCCGGAAAAACGCGCGGCTCCGCGCTTCCAGACCCGGGAGCGGGTGAGCGCAAGCAGGCTCAATGCATAGACAATCGCGTCCGACGAATTGTCGAGCCCATTGGCAATCAGCGCGTTGGAATCGCCGATTACCCCGGTGATGAAAAACCCTATCGCAATCGCCACATTGAGCCAGAAAACGATCCAGAGAGTGCGGCGCTTTTCGGCCGAATCGAGGTTGAGTTCGCCTTCGCCGCTCATGACGCATTCCTTCCGTCTCTCGCCCAGCTTTCGGCGGCAACCCGCTCGACAGGTGTGAAAAACCTCATCTCCGCGCGGAATAGCGGATCGAAAAGCTTGGTGCCCCACTCTTCCCAATTACTATCGCCGACCATCGCGATCCGGCCGAAGCTGTCCTTGTGCTTCGCATCGAATTTCAGGTCGCGCCAGAGACCGCCCATATCCCAGCCAGAAAAGTCGGGAGCAAGTTCGATAAGCATCGGAACCGTCCCAGGAACTCGCGCCGCGACGCGCTCGAAAAACGGAACGAAGCGGTCATAGTCGCTATCGGAAAGCGTTCCGTCCGCCCTGATGAGCAACAGACCGTTATCTTCGATTGCGGTGAGCATGGCGATTTCTCCTCTTGAATGTTCCGCGCGACCGTCGAGCGGCTTTGGCGCGTCCTCTGGACAGCGGTAAAAGATGCGCTCGAAACCTCGATAGTTGCAGGTGAAGGGCCGTCCCGGGCTACAATCTTCGATCGTAAGATGGCGCACTTGCATTGGCCGCGCATGCCGTTCGAAGGGCTTATGGTCATGGTATATGCGATGGCCTCACCCTCATCGCGCCAGATGCCGACAGCGGACAGATCACCGTCCGAAGGTTGCACCTCTGCATAGAAGCCATCGGCGAAAAACACCCACGCCGTGCCCGTATCGCAGCCGGGCGTTCTGCCGAGGCTCCGCGCGCCCGCAATTGAGTCCGATACCGGATCGCTTCGAGACTTGTCAGTCCCGAAGCGATCTGAGGCAGACAAATTGACCTAGCTAACTTCAATTAGCCCTCCCCTTCAAGTAACATCCCGAAGTTCTTTACGTTCCTCAGGCGTGACGTTGCGACGCAGGCGGTCCCACCATCTTTGGCGCCAGCTTCGCTTCTCCTTGCCATCATCGAGTACCAGGCGAGCGATCGCTGGCAAAACGAACAGCGTGAGCGCAGTGGCTGTGATCAGCCCGCCGATAACCACCGTAGCCAGAGGGACGTTGCACCTCAGCACCTGTTCCTGTGGCAATCGCCATCGGCACAAAACCCAGCGACGCCACCAACGCGGTCATGAGCACCGGTCGCAGTCGCGCCAGCGCGCCATCGGCAATCGCCTCATCCAGTGACATCCCGCTGTCGAGTCGCTGCCGGATCGCGGTCATCATGACGAGACCGTTGAGCACCGCCACGCCGGAAAGCGCGATAAAGCCGACCGCTGCCGACACCGAGAATGGCAAGCCTCGCAGCGCCAGAGCGAACACCCCGCCAGCCAAGGCCATGGGAATGGCACTGAACACGGCAAGCGCTGGAACCCATCCACCCAAAGCCATGAACAGCAAGAGGAGAACCAGAGCGAAGGCAATCGGGACGACGATGGTGAGCCGCGCCTGCGCTTCCTGCAGGTTCTGATACTGTCCGCCCCATTCGATGAAGGAGGCCGGCGGCATATCGACGCCGAGTCGAAACCCTTTCCTGCGCTTCCTCAACAAAGGAGCCGAGATCGCGCTCGCGTACGTTGGCCGAGACGATCACAAGCCTTCGGCCCTGCTCTCGCCGAACCTCGGCAAGGCCATCGACGACCTGAAAATCGGCCAATGTCCGCAAAGGAACGGTGACCCCGTTTTCAAGCACGATCGGGAGCGCGCCGAGCTGGTCGAAATCGTCGCGCGTAGCATCCTCGAGGCGCACGACAACATCGAAACGGCGATCGCCCTCGAACACCAGTCCTGCTGGCCGCCCGCCGAGCGCGATAGCAACCGACTGTGCCACTTCCTCGACGGTCAGACCATAGCGCGCGATGGTCGGGCGATCGAAGGCGATGTCCAGCGTAGGAAAGCCGGTCACCTGCTGCACCTTCACGTCCGCGGCGCCTTCGACACCTCCAAGCACGCCCGCGACCTCGCCCGCAGCTTCGGTGAGCGCAGTGAGGTCATCGCCGTAGAGCTTGACCGCGACATCGCCGCGCACACCGGCGATCAGCTCGTTGAAGCGCAGCTCGATAGGCTGGCTGAACTCGTAGAGATTGCCGATGAGGCCTCCGAGCGCGCTTTCCATTTCACCAACAAGCTCATCTTTCGGCAAATCGGGATCGGGCCATTCGTCGCGAGGCTTCAGGATGACATAAGCGTCCGAAGCATTGGGGGGCATTGGATCGCTGGCGACTTCGGCCGTGCCCGTCCGTGAGAACACAAGATCAACTTGGGGAAACTCTTCGAGCCGGTCTTCGACCCGCCGCTGCATCGCCAGCGAGCGTTCGAGCGATGTCGAGGGGATGCGCAAGGATTGCACCGCGATGTCGCGTTCATCGAGCTGCGGGGTGAACTCGCTGCCCAGAAAGCCGAACACAAAAACCGCTACTGTGAAGAGACCAACCCCGGCACCAATCATCGGCCAGGGCCGCGCAATGACCTTGCGCACGGCGGGACCGTAGCGCTCTTTGGCCCAGCGAATGGGCTTCACCTCCTTTTCGGTCAGCTTCTTGTTGAGCAGGACCGCAATCATCGCTGGCACGAAGGTCAATGAAAGAACGAAGGCCGAAGCCAGCGCGAGCATCATCGTGATCGCCATGGGCGAGAACGTCTTGCCCTCGACCCCGGTAAAGGTCAGCAGCGGCGCGAAGACGAGGAAGATAATCGCCTGACCGTAGACGGTCGGTTTGATCATTTCCTGCGCTGCGAGACGCGTTTCGGTCAGCCGCTCACCCAAGGTAAGCAAGCGTCCTTCGCGATGTTGCCGGGCCGCAAGCCGGGCGACGCTGTTCTCGACAATGATGACCGCACCATCGACGATCAGCCCGAAGTCGAGCGCGCCCAGGCTCATCAGATTACCTGAGACACCAAGCCGGTTCATCCCCACCGCTGCCATCAGCATCGAAACGGGAATGACCAGTGCGGTGATTATGGCGGCGCGGATATTGCCGAGCAAGAGGAACAGGACGGCGATCACGAGCAATGCGCCTTCGAGCAGGTTCTTTTCGACGGTGGAGATCGTCGCATCGACTAGTGAGGAACGATTGTAGACAATCTCAGCGACAACTCCGTCCGGAAGCGATGCGCGGACCTCTTCAAGTCTCTCGGCAGCACCAGCCGCAACGGTCCGGCTGTTCTCGCCCGCGCGCATCAGCACGGTTCCCACCACCGCCTCTTCACCGTTCAGTGAAGCAGCACCGGTTCGCAGGTCGCCGCCGATCTCCACATCGGCCACATCGCCGATGCGGATGGGCACGNCCTCGCGGGTCGCAATGACGGCTTCTTCNATGTCGGCAATGCTGCCCAGCCTCGCNTCNACGCGGACNAGCAGNGCTTCNTCGGCACGNTCNACGAANTTGGCNCCNGCCGCNAGNTTGGCGGCNTCNAGNGCATCGATNANNGANTCGAANGACAGGCCATAGCCGGTNANNCGNGCNGGATCGGGCTGAACNAGNAANTGCTTTTCGAACCCNCCNATCGAATCCACGCCGGCCACGCCGTCGATNGAGCGCATCANCGGNGCGACNACCCAATCCTGCACAGTGCGCAGATAGGCCGCCTTNGCCACNTCNCTNTCGAGGCGGTCNCCNCGTTCGGTGATGAAGCTGCCNTCGGACTGCCAGCCTGTGCGGCCACCAGTGGTCGCACCCTTGCCACCNGGNTGCTCATANTCGATCGTATACATCAGCACTTCGCCAAGGCCGGTGGANATCGGNCCCATGGTNGGCTCCGCNCCNTCNGGCANNGANGCNCCAATCGGNGCGAGCCGNTCGTTNACCTGCTGNCGGGCGAAGTANAGNTCGGTGCCNTCCTCGAANATCGCGGTGACCTGGCTGAAGCCGTTGCGCGAAATCGATCGTGTCATCTCCAGNCCTTCGATNCCGGCNAGNCCGGTNTCGATNGGNAAGGTCACCTGCGTCTCGACCTGCGAAGGTGAGAGCGCNGCAGCGCTGGTGTTGATCTGGACCTGCGTGTTGGTGATGTCGGGAACCGCGTCGATCGGCAGGCGCACCAGATTGAACGCTCCGTAGATCGCTGCGAACACGGTCAGGACGATGATCGCCCAGCGGAAACGAACGGCGACATCGAGGATGACTCCGATCGGGCCGTGACGGTGGCTACCTTCGTCCGAAGACATGGGAGAAGATGCCGTGGTTTGATCAATGGCCATGTTCTGCGCCCTCCTTTTCGAGCTCGGACTTCAACAGGAAGGCATTGGCAGTCGCGATCCGCTGACCGGGCTCGAGCCCGGAGAGGATCGTCACCATTCCGGCAGACCGGCTGCCGATCTCGACCTCCCGAGCCTGAAATCCGCGTCGTGTCCGCACGAAGACAACATCGCGTCCTTCGAGCACCTGCACAGCATCTTCGGGTACCGCGATACGGCTCTGGTCCAATTCGCCCGAGGGGCGAATACGCGCCTGAAGGAACGATCCGGGCTGCAGACCGGGAACGGCGCGCGTCAAGGTAAGAACCGCTGTCGCGCTACGGCTCTCGGCATCGAGCGAAGGCGTTACCGACCGGACGCGAGCGCCGATCTCCCTTCCATCGCCGAGGATCAACGCAGCCTCGTCGCCAGGCTGGATGCGTGAAGCATCTTCGGAAGGCAGCGCAACCTCGATCTGCAAGCCGCTGGGATTGACCACGCTGTAAAGCTCCTCCCCGGCGTCGACGAACGAGCCGAGCACGATTGGAGCGGCGGTCACACGGCCCGAAAGCGGACTGGTGACAGCGAGCGAGCGTCCATCGCCGCTCACGCCTGCCGCGGCGACGGCCGCCTGCGACCGGTTCAGTTCGGAACGGGCAACGTCAAGATTGGCGCGCGCCGCTTCGAGATCCTGGCGTGCGGTCACGTTGGCTTCGAATAGCCGGCGCTCCCGTTCATAGGCCGCCGAAAGCTCGGTTACGCGGGCGCGGGCGGCACTAAGCTGGGAAGCGAGTGCAGCCGCATCGGCGCTTTCGATCCGAGCGACGGTCTCGCCCTGCCGGACATAATCGCCAAGCGTCTTGCCAACGCTGCGCACGACACCGGAAGCCCGTGCATCGATGCGTGCGCTGGCGGTCGGACTTGCCGCAACCGTTGCAGGAAATACGAGTTCGACAGCGGCACCCGTTTGCACCGCTGCGACCTCGATCTCGGCGGTGCGGATCTGCTCTTGCTCGATTAGCACGAGCCCCTCGGGCAGTTCTGTCTCTGCGACCTCTTCGTCCGCGTGGGTGTCGACCTGGCTGTCAGGCCAGAACATCAGCATCAAGGCCGAAACAAGTATGACAATTCCGGCGATGATCGCCAGTCTTTTGCGGTTCATTTTGGTATTCCTCATTGTGCGGCCAGCCTGATCAGTTCGGCGGCAGCTTGTCCCCGGTCTTCTTGCGCAGCAATCAACGCCTCGCGAATGGCATCGCGCGCTTCGGCTGCGCTCAACACTTCGATCAACGGAAAACGGCCATTGCGATAACCGATGCGGACGAGCCGAAGAGCCTCCTCGGCCTGGGGGAGTGATGTCGTGGAAAGCGTCTCGACGCGCGCTTCGGCAGCAAGATATTGCGATCGTGCGCGCGTCACGGCTTGCTCGAAATCGGCCAACGCTACAGCCTCGCGAGCATTGGCGGCGCGCAGCCTTGCTTCGGCTGCAGCGATATTGCCCTGATTACGATTCAAGAAGGGAAGCGGGATCGAGACACCGAGAAGAAAGGCACTGTCATTGCTTTCCTCGAAGCGTCGAACACCGGCGGAAACGACGGGATCGGGAATGCGCAGGCTGCGCTCACGATCGATCTCGGCGGCGGCGGCGGTGCTTTCCGCACGCGCCACTCGCAATTGCAGACCGCTTGCTGTCGCCATTACAGCACCGGGCGGTTCGATCCCGGGGAACCTGCTCGGAACAAGCGGCGGCGCCCCCTGATCGCCCCATAGCGAGGCGAGGGCCGTTCGGGCTGCAAGACTTGTCGCTTCGGCGGCCTGAAGTTCGGCTTGCGCTTCCGCCAAGGCCGCTTCGGCCCGAAGAGCACGGAGCGGGGGCTCGCGCCCGACTTCTACGAGGAGACCGGCAATGCGGGCGAGCTCTTCGTTTCGCTCAACCACATCGAGGGCCAGTTCGACGCGCGAGGCTGCTGCAGCCGCTGCTACGTAGCGTTCACGGACAAGAAATCCGAGTTCGGCCCCCGCAAGGTCAGCCCGCAGATCCGCCAGCTGTGCCTGCGCCCGGGCAGCCTCGACGCGTGTGCCGCGTTTACCTCCAAGTTCGAGCCGCTGTCCGACAGCAAGCGTATATTCGGTGGCGCTTAGCCCGGAGAAGGCCCCACTCCCGGCGATGTTCTCGACCTCGAGCGATATTTCAGGGTTGGGCCGCAACCGCGCCTGTCCGACAAGAGCCTGCGCCGCCTCGGCTTCCGCTCGAGGGCCGACGATGCGCGGGTTTAACTCGGTGTTAGCGGGTTCGGCAACCACGCCTGTCCGGCCCAACGCCTCGTCGAGCGTCAGAAGCTCCCGCTCCTGCGCTGCCACAGGCGTGACAATTGCGGCGAGGGTTAGCCCTGCTATCAGGGCCCCTCGCCATTTGATGGCTGGCATTTTTCAAAACTCTCTCTGCTGACAAATCGAAATGCGCTGCGTCAAGCAGCGCAGTGACGGTCGTCAGGCGCGAGGAGGGCGTTTGGGTAAATTGCTCGCATCGCCGAATAATTCTTCGGCCATATGCGACCCAACCGTGATGTTAAGCCGGTCGGGCATGTCGTTTAAAAGCTTCGATTTCAGTGCTGCGGCGACGTGATGGCAATGCCCGTGGGCGCATTCCTGCTGCTCCGGGCTTTCGTTTTGCGGGCTCTCGTCCGCATCAAGGTCGAACATCTGGACCGAATAGGCTATTTCTGACAGCTCGTCCGCACATTGCGCTGCTTCGACCGCCGGAGACGCCATCAGCGCTGCGACCGCCAAAAGGGCGGCGACAATCCTGACGGGAATCAAGGCGTTCAGATCGAACATCCTGTGGCCCCTAACAAGGTGAAACGAAAGTTGAAACAAAAATCTTCTCGGTTGCTGTAATGTGATATTGTCACGAAGCGTCCGGACAATGAATATTGTTCGAGTAGTTTCTTTTTCGACCAAATTCCATGGAATGAATGCAGCGTTCTTATAAGGCGAAAGCTGATTAATATTCAAATTACCCAAGTTCCGTCATAATCAGCCATCCAATCCTAGATCACGACATCAGAATCTGGATTATCACGATGATAACGCTTCCAGCGACTGGAGGTGCAAGCACTTTTTTTGCTGTCTGGGTTCGGTGTCCATAGTCCCATTATAGCTTTCGCGTCAGCGACCCGCGGAAGAGGCGGCTGGGTTTCGAGAAAGCGTTTCGATGATTTTGCATTCGGAAACCTCGCCGCCCGTGCAGGCCGCGACCACACTTCTCAGTTCGGAACGAAGCGCTTGTAGCCGACTGATGCGCTCGTCCACGGCTCGAAGGTGCCGCAAAGCGATGTCACCCGCCTCGTCACAGCTCTGATCCGGTCTCGCCTTCACGCTTAAAAGCGAGCGTGTTTCATCGATCGAAAACCCCAATTTTCGAGCATGCCGAATAAAGGAAAGGCGCTCGACGTCCTGCTCTTTGTAGGTTCGCTGCCCCGCTGCCGTACGCGCGGCTTCGGGCATCAGTCCGATATCCTCATAAAACCTTATCGTATTGACCTTGGTGCCCGTCGCCTTCGAAAGACCTCCGATAAGCATGAACTCACTCCTCCAGCTCCTGAAACCGCGAACCATTCGCAATTTTGGCTTGCTCCTACAGTTGCTAGAGGTGTTACCTANTGNCTTATGTTGGAAAACGAAACATCGGATTGCGGNTGCACAGGCGATACGCAAAGAGCAGGNGCAGACCCGGCCTATCGCCGCGCCCTTTGGATCGTCGTATTGCTCAATCTGGGCTTTGGCGTTTTCGAGGNCTTCGGCGGGTTTCTGGCGGACAGCCAAGCGCTCAAGGCCGACGCNCTCGACTTCATCGGCGATGGATCGATCACGCTCATCGGCATCCTCGCTCTTGCGTGGANTGCCCGCACGCGCGCCCGGGTCGCGCTGACACAGGGCCTGTTTCTGGGCGCACTGGGCCTTGGAGTAATCGGTCTGGCAGTCTGGCGCTCACTGAACGCGGTCGCGCCGGAAGCCGGNTTGATGGGCGGNATCGCNGNNGCAGCNNTGNTNGTNAACATNGCGGCGGCGCTTGTGCTGATGCGGTTTCGCGAAGGCGACGCACACGTGTCCGCGATCTGGCTGTTCAGCCGCAATGACGCGATCGCCAATGTCGGAGTGATCATCGCTGCNGCNCTGGTCGCCTGGACCGGGCAAGCCTGGCCGGATCTTTTGGTCGCGGCGATCATCGCGCTGATATTNCTGCATTCGGCTTACCTCATCGTCCGGCGCGCAACCGAGGAACTTCGCGCGCAACATGCTNCNGCTCTCGNAANGGNCGNCTCCAAATGACGCTACGNGCNTTTGTCGGTCCANNTNATCGCTATTCTNGTCGATNGCAGTCGCAATGCCCGCTTCNGCAGNCACGCANGACGNNGTNCANACGANNTGGCGCCTGCTCGACTACATCGCGGTGGATTACATAGAAGCGGTCGAAGACGGTAAAGTCACCAACGAGTTGGAATATGCCGAAATGCAGGAATTTTCTGCTTCGGTAGTCGAACGCATGGCGGCCCTACCCGCAAATGCGCAACGTGCACAGCTGGTTGCGGATGCAGAGGCGCTTGCCGAGGCAATCTCGGCGAAAGTGGAGCCTGCTGTCGTCGCACGAGACGCGCGCAGGTTGGCAAG
>FUFK010050794.1_pt1 | contig 14068 bp, 8 predicted proteins | sample 1021851 | NCBI WGS metagenome assembly FUFK01 (sample SAMEA51879418, study PRJEB19060) | metagenome | reverse complement strand
GGATTATGAGTTTTAAACCCTGTGTCAAACCTTAATACAAAGAAATTAAAATCATATCTCAATCCAATCCCAGATCCCACTGCAAGCTCTTTTAAATCCGAAAATTTATCAAATGTCATTGAACTGTCACTAATATTATCATTTAAATTCCAAATATTACCTATATCAATAAAAAAAGCTCCGTTGAGATTACCACTAATTTTATTTCTATATTCAATATTAAATGAAATCTTAAAATTAGCTTCGTTAAATTCATTTATATTATTACTGCTTCCAGGTCCTAGTTTATATGCCTTCCATGCTCTATTATCGTTAGATCCTCCAGCATAATATGATCTTGTAAAAGGAATATAATTAGAATTTCCATATGGTATTGCAACTCCCGTAAATGCTCTTACAGCAATTACATTTCCGCTATTTAATAAAAAACGTTTGATATAATTAACTTCTGCTTTAGAATACTGTGAAGGAATTACTCCTGAAATTTCAACCTTATTATTTTCATTTTGATTACCTGCTCTTAATATCTCATTGAAAAGATTACCAACCATCTCAAATTTAATTCTAAGTTGAGAAAAGTCTTCATCTAAAAAATTTTCTTGGGTATTCCTATTAATAGTTATTGAAGATCCTACTATTAAATTATTTTCAGTCAATCTAGTTTTTCGTTCTAAAATTGAGCTTACGTCTCTATATAAATCTGACTCGGAGCTAATAGATGTTTTATCGCTAAGTACTTCAGATATAAATATATCAGAACCTTCAGGAATTGTTAAATTTCCATATTCATCAATTGTTTCCTGATTAATATTATATAAAGATGAAATATAGTTNAGCTTATCATATGAGTTTTTATATACATTAAAATAATTTGAAATATTNTGATTATTAACATATTCAAAATCTAACAATTTAAAATTAATTTTAGAATAAATCGATGGGTTCCAATTTACCTCATATATTCCATTATAATACTGTTTATCAAGTCCTATGTTTTTCTGAATTGTAGTTCCAAGTATAATATTTGTTATTGGATTCATTTCTTTTTTTATAATATTGTTAGTATTAAAAGGGATCAAAGCTCGAGGAATTCTAAAACTAAAATTTCCACCTAGCTCGAAAAGATTAAAGAATGAATCTTNAGGTATACTAATATCTTTTGAGGCACCTATTGAATTATTTAAGTTTATTGATAAATTTTCAGTTCCTCCAAAAATATTTCGAATATTCAGGTTAGTACCAAAGGATATTCCAAAGTCTTCTATATTTGAGTGAGTAAAGTCTAAATCAAAACCCAAGCTATACCTATTTCTTGGAAAAAGATAAATTGATGATNTTAAATCATTTTCATTTTCTGTCATAACTATCCTTGGATATTTAAAATTTCCAAGATTAGAAAAATACCTTGATGTTAAAATCTTATTTTTCTCACTATATATTTCATCTATATTAAAGAAAATAGGTTCTGTAAGCGATTTGGGAGAATAATTTAGTTTACCTTTTGAAAAAATATTAATTCCATTATAACTTAATGAGTCAGTGTAAGAATTGATACTTGATAATTCATCTAAAGTCTCCACATAAATATCAATTTGATTTATTTTTTTTATTTGATATTCGTCATCTGATGAGGGGTTTGAAATATTAATAATAATAGGTATTTTTTTTTGTTGACCTGTACTATCAATTAAAACATTATATTTTATACTCCTTTGTTGAAAATTATGAATTCCATTATTTTTAAATAATGAAATAAGCCTATCTCTCTCTAATAGTAACTTATTAATTGAAAAAAACTCATCTTTTTTTAAAAAGCTTAAATCTTCATTAGCTTTGTTAAGAGAGTCTATGTCTTTAGATTGAATATTTAAAGCTATTGAGTCCAATAAGTATCTTTGATTTTTATTGACCTTATACTTTATTTTAGCTTGATTGGAATCAATTATTATTTCATTGATAACTTCTGAGTCAAAATACCCTATATTATCATAAAATTGTTTGAGTCTTTTTTTATTTTCGTTAATATCAATATCAGATAGGAAAACAGGCTCTTGTCCGATACCTTTAAGAAAATTATTAAATGATCTATTATACCTTTTGAGTTGATTTAACTGTTTAGAGGATAATAATTTTTCAAGGCGAATCCTTCTGTTTTCTTTTTTATATAACCAATCATCAAACTTTTTGTCAGGATTATCACTTACTAGGTTATTAATTGCTAACCCAAGAGGGTAGCCAAAAAATTTATTGATAGGGGAGGGCTGAATCAGAAGCTTTACAGGATCTTTTTTTACAATACTATCATTAACCTCAAATATATTCTCTATTAGAATTGGTTGATCAAAACTTTCATAAATTTTAGAACTGCAACTACTTATGAAAAAATAAATCATAAGTAAAAAAACTGATAAAGACCTATTGTTAAATAACAAGTTTAATTTTTTACTAAATTACATTTTTTACCTCAAAAATTTCTTTGTCTTACAATTTCAAAAATTACTGCAGATAATGCTGCTGATACGTTTAGTGAATCTATACTTGAGCTTATTGGAATTCTAAGAATATCATCTGATAATTTTATAACACCTTTACTAACACCTTTATCCTCTGATCCCATTATAAGTCCAACAGACTGATTATAATTTATATCATATATTGTTTTTGTTGATTTCTCCGATAGAGAATAAACCTTTACGCCTAATGAGTTAATGTGAAATACAGCATCTTTAAGATTATTCACTCTTGCTATTGGAATTTTAAATGCAGCACCTGCTGAGGTTTTTATTACATCAGAGTTTATTGGAGCTGAATTATTTTGCGATATTATAATACCTGCTACATCACCTGCAACAGATGTTCTTATAATAGATCCAAAATTTCTAGTATCAGTAATTCCATCTAACAGAAGATAGATTTGATTTTCATTTTTCTTATATGTTTTTAATATTAACTCCTCAATAGATAAAAGAGAAATTGGAGACAAAATTGCTACTGCTCCTTGATGATTTTTATTTTTATACTTGTTGAACCTTTCTTTAGGAACAAATGAGTATTTAATTGATTTTTTCTCAAGTAATGATAATAATGATTTTAAAAGACTACTTTGAGCAGAAGATTTAATTAGGTAAACTTTAGATATTTCCTTTGAAGATTCAATTGCTTCAATTATACTTCTGATTCCGTAAATTTCCATACATATAATATAAAAAAAAGGGAGTTAAAAAATTAACTCCCTTTGTTTTTTCTAAATTATTAGAACTTATTGCTTAATAAGTGTTATGTATCTATCAGAACCAGAACCAAAACATCCTTGGTCAACACATTGCTTTAACTGGAAGTTAGCCTGTCCAGTACAAGAAAAGAAATATGTTGCAGATCTTTGAGTTAGGTAAGGATTAGTATAACCAGCAAAATAATCCATCGCAGGTGCTAGAGANCCAGTTGTAGCNGATNTAGCCTGAGATGTAGCAAGATCCATAGTAACAACAAAGTCGTCACCCTCGCCAAATAAGTCCTGGAATGTTACTACACCTCCTACAGAAGTTGCAGTAATTGTTCTTGGACTGGCTAAATCTCTATCGTACGTCTCGTCAAAGTAGCTTGGCTTTGAATCTAATGTAGCGATGTAAGTACCAGCAGCGGCTGAATCTTGAAACTCACAGAAAAATGGAACATCCCAAGTGTAAGCACCAATTAAGGCCTCACCTTTTGAATCACCATTCAATGTAGAAGCATCAAAAGTTCTACCATCATTAGTTGTTATAGTAGCTCTAAATTCAACTAAATCACCAGGTGTAACACCACTTTGAGGTATTCCTAGCTGTGATAATACTTCAGCAGCTGAAATCTCAAATCTAGATGGAAAAGAAGATGCAGAATAAACAACTGCAGCTGCAGATCTAGATGCACTAGCCTTGTAATAAATGTTTGCACTTAACTCGTAATTAGCAACGTTACTTGTAGCATCATTCAATTCACCAGAGTAAATAGAACCTGATGCATTGTTTAAGTCAAATACAGCTGCTCCGTCAGGAGTAATAGTTACTAACGCACCAGATGGTGGTATAGCAAGAATTTTATCTTCATCCATACAAGAATTNAAGCTTAAAAGCGCAATTCCAACAATTAATAATTTTAAATTTTTCATAATTAATTAATTTTTTAGTTATCCCAGAAGACTTTCACTAAGTGATCACCTTTTTGAGTTAACTGGTTATTGTTATCAACTTCAGTTCTTGGATAGAAGAACGATTGTATCATATCATTATTAGCAGTTTTTAATAGTGGCTGTAGGTCAGTTGGCTTATCTGTTCTTCTAAAAGTGTTGTAAGCTTCAACTCCGTTACCCCAAAGTGCTAAGAAATATTCTTGTACTAAAAGACCCATTTTATCATCGGTTGTGTTCCATAATGATGTAGCCCCTGTTCCAGCAACGTAATCAATGTACGCGTTAATATTATCTGTTAAAGATCCTAAAAATGCAGTTTCATCTACAGATGCACCTGATCTAAATTCTACAGCACCAGCAGCACCCATCTCAGCAGCAAAACCAGTTACTTTTGAGAAAGATTCAGCTAATCCTGAAGCTAAGAATTGTCTTGCCGTTTCTGCGTCTCCGTTAGCAAGACTCCATTCAGCAATCATAAAGTGCGTGTATGATGATAAAAGTATTGGTTGAATACCAGCACCTTTTAACCCCATATCTTGACCTGAAGTAGATGTAAATGATCCATCATCGAATTGACCACCAATTGGGTATAATCCCCAAGCGGTTCTTAAACCTCCATCAGGTGGAATACCATCATTATCTCCATGATCTCTACCCCAGTAACCATTACTAGTACTTTCGGAAGGAGTTACATCATTATAACCAATGTAACAGAAGATATCACTAAGTGCATAGTGAGAAGGTCTTCTTTCGTTTCCACAAGGAATTTCGTTATCATCGTTATCTGTAACGTCATCGTCTTGTCTGTAGAAATAATAATTTGCTCTTACGTCTACAACGTCTTTCTGTGAAACAAACTCAGCCATATATGCATTTGACATATAATCGTTAACATCTGCAGCAAGTTCGTAGTTTGATACGAAAGCTGGATGTCTTGAGTCAGGAGAAGCATTTAAAGTACCATACTGGAATTGAAAATCAGATGAAGAAGTGGTAATCAGATTATCAGCAGCACCAGCAATTAAGGCATTAATTGCAGTTGCATCATTCGAATCTGCAGCATTTCTTCTCTGTAGTCTAAGTTTTAATTCAAGTGTACCTGTAGCTTTACTCCAATTTGCTCTGCTTCCACCATAGAATAAATCATTGCTAGGTGATTGTGCAGGAACAGAAAAATGTTGCTTAGCCTCTAATACAAGTGCAAGAGCTGCATCATAAATTGACGCACCCGAGTCTACACCTGGATTAAGGTTTTCAACACCTAAAGCTGCTTGCGAATATGGAACATCACCAAGATAATCAACTAAAGTTATCATCGCATAAGCTTTGATAAATTTAGCAATTCCAATGTGAGTTTCCCATCCTTTTTCTGCAGCTCTTGGAACCATATTATTGTAATCTGTAAAAATATCTGAATAAGCATCATTCCATGGTCCACTCATTTGAGTTGTAGAATATGCATTTTCATAAAAAGGTCCATATAAATGCGACATTCTTGTTAGCTGCATCCCTTCATCTTTAACTCCGTTGAAGAAGCTAGCCATGTTTAATTGCATAGCATTAAGATAAAAGTCGATGTCTGAACTAGCAGGAGTCAATGCATTTGGACTTTCAAGAATTTCAAGTTCAAGTGTTTCACATGAATTAAGTGAAAACAGTACAGTAAGAACTGCAATTGATCTTAAAATGTTATTTTTTAAAGTATTTAATGTTTTCATTTTGTATTAAATTAAAAAGTTGCTTTTAATGTTAAACCAACACGTCTAGAAGATGGTCCTGTAATGAATGAAAGACCCATTGCATTTCCAACACCTGTACTAAGAACATTTGAATCAAAATTAACAACATCAGGTACGTTAACTGCATCATAGAATAAGTTAATACCTGTTAAAGTAGCTGTTAAAGATCCAAAAGGAGTTCTTTCTAATAAATTTCTTGGGAAATCATAAGAAAGGTTAACCTCACTTAATCTTATAGTAGTAGCATCAAATATCTGAAGTTCNCCAGGTCCGAATGAGAATATATCAAAACCATAGTTAATNGCAGTTATTTGAGTTGTATTTGTNTGACCTGTGTTTTTNTTAACACCATCTANAACGTATAATCCTTCTCTGTTAGTACCTGGGTTTAACACACCACGTCCAACAAGAGTTGCAGCATCTTGAGAGAACATATCTCCACCATGACGATATTGCCATGTAAAGTCAAGAGATAGACCATTCCAAGAAATTGAATTAGTTATACCTGCAGTCCAGTCTGGGTTAGGATCACCTACCAATTCTGGTTCAGTAGTTTCAATGTAGAAACCGTCATCATCAATTAAGAATTCACCCGCATCATTAGTCTGTCTTACATTAGCTTTCATCATTCCAAGTGGATATCCAACAATCGCATAGTTTTGAGGTCTAGAACTACTAACTACAGGAGTATAAGTAAATTCTGCAACACCTTCACCTAAGCTTTCGATTAGATTCTCCTCTGCAGTGAAGTTACCATAAAGGTTCCATCTTAAATCACCGTTGTTAACAAGATTTGCATCCCAGTCTACTTCAACACCTTTAACATTTAGTTTACCAGCGTTAACTGTAGTAGAAGTAAATCCAGTTGAACCAGGTAATGTTCTTGTTGTAATAAGATTTGTAGTATTCTTATCATAAACAGAAACATTAAAGTTTAAGAAGTTAAATAGTCTAGTATCAATACCAATCTCAACCTCAGAAAGTAATTCTGGCTCTAAAGCCTCATTTCCTAAAGTGTTAGAAGTTGTATTAGATTGAACTACACCACTTCCAGGATCAAAAGCTTTAGCATTTAATGAAAGTAAAGATCTTGTTCTATATGGATTAGCAAATCCTGCAGATTCACCATAACCAACTCTTAATTTAGCATAGTTAACTATATCACCAGATAAAGCTGGAATTACGTCTGAAGCAATGAATGACAAACTTGCACCTTTATAGAAAAGGCTGTTGTTTTCAGCTTCCATTGTAGAACTCCAATCCTGACGACCTGTTACGTTTAAATATAAGTAGTCGTTATAGTTGAAACTTAAATCAGCAAATGCTCCATATATATTTTGCTCAGAGTCATAACTACTAGAACTTTGAGATACAAAGTTAAAAGGCTTTAATACCCCAAATACTAATTGATTCTCATTAGTAGTACTTCTACCAGTGTAAGTTTCTCTATTAGCATCAGCACCAACAAGAGCAGTTAAAGACCAGTCGTCATCTAATTGATCATTAAATGATAATGTAAAACTGTGGTTTTGAATTGTTCTTATTTCATCACTTGTGTAATATATACCAGTTGCATTTCCATCAACACCACCTTTATTTTGAGCATGCTCAGAAAACTGGCTAGTGTTATCAATACCATACTTATAAGCTAATGTCAAGTTGTCATTTATGTCATAAGCAGCACCAAATGTTCCAAATACTCTGTTAATTAATTCGGCATCAAATGCATTTTCGGCAGTCCATCTTGGGTTCTGAATATCATTACCTGATCTATAGTAGATAGATCTACCATCAGATGTAATGTATGGAAGTCCCATTAAGTCAACACTTCTTGGAGTATACATAACATCACCAAAAATAGATGAAGTATATGAACTCACTGATCCACTACCAAGAGACGCGGCAATTGGAGGTGTAGTATAATCTGTGTTAGCGTAGTTAAGAGTACCGTTAATTCTAATACCATTTTCAAGAGTTGCAGCACCACCAAGACCAAAGTTTGTTTTTCTTAGGCGGTTGTTAGGTGTAAATCCTTCATCATCTGTTCTACCAAACGACATATTGAAGAATCCATTATCTCCTGATGATCTAAGGTTTAAAGAAGTTGTATTAACTAAACCTGGATCAAAGAAGTTTTCAACACCTCTATAATTTTTATATGCATACTCAGTACCAACTAAATCAGCGAATTCTGGCTCTACTAATGATCTATTAGCAATGTAGTCATAAGGGTGCTTAACATAAACGTTATTAGCATCCTCTCTTAAATAATAAGGACCAAATTGTCTTGGATCGTTAATAGCTGGGTCAAAGTTTGGACCACCATTTGAAAAGAAAAATCCAAACAGTTGGTGAAATCCACCACCATAGTTATTTTGGTAATCTGGAAGTACTGGATCATTTACAAATGTTGAATGACTCACAGTAACTTCAGTACCTTTTGCAGATGGTCTTGCGCCAGATCCGTTTTTAGTAGTAATAAGTATTACACCATTTCTTCCTTGCTGACCGTATAATACAGTAGCATTTAATCCCTTAAGGACATCAACTTTTTCAATACTATTTGGATCTAAGTCTAGGAATCTACTTGATTCAGTAATTCCATTCCAGAAGGAACCAGACTCTCCATTAGTTGATGAATTAAAAGGAACTCCATCAACAACAAATAAAGGTTGGTTAGAACCTGTAATTGATGTCATACCTCTAATTATAACGTTAGTTCCCGAACCAGATGTAGAGGTAGTGTTAGTAATATTAACACCAGCAACCTTACCTGTAAGAGTTCTTGCAACATCCGCAACACCCTTTTGTTCTATTTCTTCAGAACCAACAGTTGTTACAGCATAACCTAAAGAACGTGCCTCTCTTTCCAGACCAAGTGCTGTTACAACAACCTCACTTAATTGATTCCCTTCGGATAAGCTAATATTTAGAGTGTTTTGGCTACCAACAACAACAGATTGAGATTCATAACCTACGAAACTAAATACTAATGATACACCTTCTTCAACTGCGATAGAATAATTACCATCGAAGTCTGTAGTTACACCGCTTGTTGTTCCATCAATTATAACGGTAGCACCAGGTAGGGGCAAACCATCAGGATCAGAAACAACTCCTGTAACTGTTCTCTGACCAAATGCAAATCCTGCACTTAATAAGAAAACTAAGAATATTCTTGATATANATTCATATTTATTATATTTATTAATATTTGATAACTGTTAAAATAATGTTAAAATTACCAAAACAGTCAAAAATAACACATTTTAATTAAAAAACGCGCCAAATCACTTTTTTTGTTAATTTGAATCGGCTAAGATATGGTTTTTTCTATTACTGCAAAACTTTTTAATATTTTTTTTTATTGCGTTTTTGTAGTTTTTTTTTTACCCTAATTAACCATTTTTTTTAAAAATTACTTTACGAAAATGTTAATTTGATTTTTAAGAAGGTTTTCAACAGTCTCTCTTTTTCTTATTAGTTTTATTTTATTGTTTATTATGCAGGCTTCAGCGGGTTTAACTCTGCTATTATAATTACTTGACATGCTAAAGCAATATGCACCAGCGTTTTTAAAGCAAATCAAATCTCCAACTTTTAATTTATTTATGGTTCTTTGTTGTGCAAATGTATCTTTTTCACATATGTAACCAACTACATTATATGTCTCTTTCTCATCGTTATCCTTGTTAAGTTTTATAATTTCATGATAAGAATTATATAATGTGGGTCTAATAAAATGGTTAAAGCCTGAATTTACTTGAGCAAACTTCGTATTGTAAGACTTTTTAATATTNTTGACTTTAGTCAAAAAGAATCCTGATTCACTGGTCAGAAACTTTCCAGGCTCAAGGATAATCTGAATGTTTCTATTTGTTTCTGATGTGAACTTGTCTAGTTCTCTACAAATGACGTTAGAGTATTCTTTAAGATCTGTTTTTGAATCTCCATCAAAGTATGGAACTTTAATGCCACCTCCTAAATTTATACTTTTTAAATTTTTAAACTTTCTAGCAATTTTAAATATCTTATTTACTGTAAGTTCTAATTCTTCATTTTTAAGTATATCACTTCCTGTGTGGACGTGAATTCCCGTGACAATCAACTTACCTTCTTGTTCAATTTTAACTAATCTTGATAACTTATCTTCACTAATCCCAAACTTTGATTCTTTGTGACCAACACTAATTCTTTCATTTCCTCCTGCATATATATTAGGGTTAATCCTTATCGATATTTCTCTGTCACTGTAATTCTCTGTGAAAGCCTCAATTGATTCTAAGCTATCCAAATTTAATTTTACACCTAAATTATTTGCTTCAATTATTTCCTCTAAACCGACTCCGTTGGGTGAGTATAGAATGTCATTTTTATTGAAGCCACATTTGAGTCCAATCTTAACTTCCTCAATTGAGGAGGTNTCTAATCCTGTCCCTAGGGATTTAAAATAATTTAAAATAGAAATATTTGATAACGCTTTAGCTGCAAAATAAATTTTGAGATCTTTAATATTACTCATAGAATTTTTTAATTCTAAGTATTGCTTTTCAATAATATCTAGATCGTATACGTAAAGTGGTGTTCCATATGCGGAAACAGCTTCTTTAAGTTTTGAGATTTTAATCATAATTATTAGGCGTTGCTAATATAATACGCTTTAAATTAATTTATATCTAAAGTTTTGTAATTATATTTGTCGCCATGAATTTGCATGAATATCAAGGAAAACAATTATTAGAAAAATATAATGTAACGATTCAAAAGGGCTATGTTGCTGAAAATCCTGAAGAAGCTGTAAAATCTGCAAAAAAACTTTCTGATGAAACAGGGACTAAAGTTTTTGTTATTAAAGCACAAATTCATGCAGGTGGAAGAGGAAAGGGTGGAGGTGTTAGAATAGCTAAATCATTAGATGAAGTTAGAACCATATCTTCAGAAATTATAGGTATGAGACTAATTACACCTCAAACATCTAAAGAAGGAAAACTTGTTAACAAGGTATTGATTGCAGAAGACGTTTATTATGATGGTAAAAATAATAGGAAAGAATTCTACATTTCAGTTCTGCTCAATAGATCAAGTTCCAAAAATATGATTGTTTATTCAACTGAGGGTGGAGTTGACATAGAAGCTGTTGCAGAAACTACACCTGAACTAATATTTAACGAAGAAATTGATCCTGCCTCTGGGATTCTCCCATTTCAAGCAAGAAATATTGCATTTAATCTAGGTCTCAAAGGCTCAGCATTTAAAAATATGGTAAGGTTTGTTACTAATCTCTACAACGCCTATTGTGAATCTGATGCTACATTATTTGAAATTAACCCAGTATTAAAGGCAGCTGATGATAAGATNATTGCCGTAGACTCTAAAGTGACCATCGATGAGAACTCTCTTTTTAGGCACTCTGAATACGAGTTAATGAGAGATTTAAGCGAGGAGAACTCTGTTGAAGTTGAGGCTAGAGAGTTTGGTCTTAACTATGTTGATTTAGATGGAAATGTTGGTTGTATGGTTAACGGTGCAGGTTTAGCAATGGCAACTATGGACTTAATCAAACTTGCAGGAGGTGAGCCAGCAAATTTTCTTGATGTTGGAGGAACTGCTGATTCAAGCAGAGTTGAAAAAGCCTTTAGACTAATTCTACAAGATCCAAATGTCAAAGCAATATTGGTAAATATATTCGGAGGAATAGTAAGGTGTGATCGTGTCGCCGAAGGGATAGTATCTGCATATAAAAACATAGGGAATATTGATATCCCAATAATTGTTAGGCTTCAAGGAACAAATTCTGATAAAGCAAAGGAAATAATTGATAGCTCCGGATTGAATGTACTCTCTGCAATAGCCTTTGATGAAGCAGCAAATAAGGTTCAAACTGCCTTAAACTGACATAAAGTCATTAAATTTTCCTTTTTTATTGCCATATTGTCATATTTATTAAACTGGTACTCTTTTTGACTATTATTTAATGAATTTTTAATTCAAATTGTTTAACTAAAAATAAAAATTATGAGAATAGTAAAATATAATAACAATAATGTTTTTCCATCATTGATGAATGAATTTTTTAATGATGACTTTGGTTTGAATTTTTTTAATAGAAATTATTCAGTACCGTCAGTAAATTCTATAGAAAATAATGATTCTTTTGAGATTGACCTTGCAGTGCCAGGTATGAAGAAAGAAGAATTTTCAATTGAATTAAATGATAAAGTATTAGTGATTTCATCTGAATCATCAAATAATATTGAAAATGATAAGATGAGATTAAACGAATTTAATTTCTCTTCTTTCCAAAGATCATTTAGAGTTCCAGATTCAGTTGATCAAGATAAAATAAAAGCTAATTATAAAAACGGTATACTAAAAATTAAATTACCGAAAAGAAAAGAGAGTATTTCCAAGCCAAATAGGGTAATCAATATTAGCTAAATGTTATAATAATCCAAAAAAAGGTGTACTNTAGTACACCTTTTTTATTTTAATTTCTTTTTGAGAAGTTCAATTTTATCTCTTAAATCTGCAGCAGATAAAAAGTCAAGTTTTTTTGCTACATTTTCCATATCTCTTCTAAGTTCTTTAATTCTTTTTTCAATTTCATTATTAGTTTGATATGATTTAAGCTCTTCTTCAAAATCTTCATATGAACTATTTACAACCTGTACATCTTTCTCAAAAGTATTTAAAAATGATTTTTCCATTTGTTTAGGTACAATTCCTTTTTTAACATTATATTTTTCTTGCTTTTCTCTTCTATATGAAGTTTCATTTATTGTCTTATCCATACTATCTGTAATGGTATCTGCATACATTATTGCTTTGCCATTTATATTCCTTGCAGCTCTCCCTACAGTTTGAATTAAAGATCTATGACTTCTTAAGAATCCCTCTTTGTCAGCATCTAAAATAGCAACCAATGATACTTCTGGTAAATCAAGTCCCTCTCTCAATAGATTAACTCCTACTAAAACATCAAAAAATCCTTTCCTTAAATTTTGCATTATTTCAACTCTCTCCAATGTATCTATGTCACTATGAATGTAATTAGCTCTAATTTTTGCTTTATGAAGAAACTTTGTAAGTTCTTCTGCCATTCGTTTAGTTAGTGTTGTAACTAATACCCTTTCATCATTTTCAACTCTATAATAAAATTTCTTCTATGAGATCATCGATTTGATTTTTGGATTTCCTGATCTCAATGATAGGATCTAGTACTCCAGTTGGCCTAATTATCTGTTCAACATATATACCCTCAGACATTTTCAATTCATATTCTGCAGGTGTGGCACTTACATAAAGCACATTATCTTGTAATCCCTCAAATTCCTCAAATTTTAGTGGTCTATTATCTAGTGCTGCAGGTAATCTAAAGCCATAATTAACTAAATTTTCTTTTCGACTTCTATCACCGCCGTACATAGCATGTACTTGAGGAATAGTTACATGACTCTCATCAATAACCATTAAATAATTCTCAGGGAAATAATCAAGTAGACAAAAAGGTCTTGTTCCAGGGTCTCTCCCATCTAAATATCTCGAGTAATTCTCAATACCAGAACAATATCCTAGCTCTTTAATCATCTCTAAATCAAACTCTGTTCGCTCTCTAATTCTCTTTGATTCTAGTGATTTTTCAATTTCATCAAAATATTTAACCTGCTCCTCAAGATCAAATTCAATTTTATTTATAGCAGATTTAATATTTGACTCTGATGTAACAAATATCATTGCAGGAAAAATTCTTAATGATTCAAATTGCTCAATTTTATTACCAGATATAGGATCAATAGATTCAATAGTTTCAATATTATCCCCAAAAAAGTTTATTCTGTAAAATATATCTGAATAACTTGGAAAAATATCGATTATATCTCCCTTTACTGAAAAGCTTCCTCTATTTAACTCATTAATTGATCTTGAATATTGACTTTTTACAAATTGTGATAATAGTTTTGAAATTTGAATTTCATCATTAATAGAAATCTGGATTACATGTTTTTTAAACTCATTCGGGTTTCCTATTCCATATATGCACGATACTGATGCAACAACAATGATATCATTTCTTCCAGATAATAATGATGAAGTTGCACTAAGTCTATATTTCTCTATTTGTTCATTTATTGATAAATCTTTCTCTATATATAATCCAGAT
>FUFK010066091.1_pt1 | contig 14069 bp, 17 predicted proteins | sample 1021851 | NCBI WGS metagenome assembly FUFK01 (sample SAMEA51879418, study PRJEB19060) | metagenome | reverse complement strand
ACGATAACAATGAGTTTTGTAACGACATGACCAGTGCTGAAAAAAAGGAGCGCGTTATGCGTAGCTCTGGATACCTGTCGTTTATGAAGGACTTGGAAGATTGGGGCAGTGAAGACATGTCAACAATCACCGCAGCGATCTCTGCTGCTGAAGCATACAAAGCATAAGGACGATCATGAACGAAGAAAACAAAGTCACGATTGATGGCGAAGAGTATTCATTTGAGGGTTTGACCGTAGAGACTCAAGCAAACATTGCGCGAGTTAACGAGCTACGGCGTGAAGTATCGTCATTGCAGATCCAGATGAATGAGCGTCAAGCTTTGTTGCAGATGTACATTCAAGCGATCTCTGACTCTGTAAAAGCAGTGGATGACGAAGAAGACGAAGCTGTTGTGCAGTGAGCGAAATTTCGTACATGATGCACCCGCTACCGTCAGTGTTTCTGATGGAGTTGGATATTCCAGAGGGCTTTGTTACTCAACTAAACGAGTATCTTGATGGCCTTTTGGAACAAGAAGGGCGGCGTACAGCGGCTGATACTCTCGTTGGTCAAATCCGCGAGGGAGAACAGCTTAGAATGGATTGCGATGACGCTCTTGTGGCTGGCTTTTCTGGCTTCGTGCGTTCTATGGGCGTTGAATATATCAATGCTTTTATGAAGGGTTCGGGTCAGATGCTTGATGGCAATCGCAACGTCGAGATAGACGATCTGTGGTCAGTGCATAGTTATGCAGGGGATTACAACCCCATCCACGATCATGGCACTCAGACGATTATGGGTATTAGCTGCACGACTTGGACAAAGGTGCCACCACAGATAGAACAGGGGCCACGGCCCGGATCTGAGGATTACGGCCTGTACAATGCGTCTGGCGAGTCGGACGGGTGCTTGTGCTTTAACTACGGGCAAAGCTCCCAGTGGGACAAAGAGCGGCTGAAACCTACGCAAAACATCGTGATACGCCCACAGGTAGGTAGGCTGTATATGTTTCCAAGCTGGATGCAGCACATGGTCTACCCGTTCCGAGGTGAAGGTGAGCGCCGCACTGTAGCAGCCAACTTAAACTGTTTTAGAGAGGAGTTAGCCGCATGAGTTTAATAGAAATCGTAACCACGCTGACTACGCTTTCAGTCATAGCATCCGCTGTATGCGCCGTTACGCCAACCCNAAAAGATGACGCATTTTTAGCAACCTATGTGTACCCCGTAATTGAAGCCTTGGCATTAAATGTGGGCAAAGCCAAAGAGTAGCCATGTGCTACCTTAAAATGGCAGAGGTTTGGGACTTGGACAAAGGCGACAAAGCATTGCAGGAGATAAACGCACATGAGCGTGAGTGTGCGTTGCGCTATGAGCGGATAGAAGAACGCTTAAAAGATGGCTCTAAGCGTTTTGATAGGCTTGACGAAAAGATTGACCGCTTCGGCAACAGGCTGTGGTGGATCATTGGATTAATTGTAGTGAGCATCTTGGTGCCACAGTTTTTAGGAGGTTGATATGAGTGACGGAACAATAAAGATTCCAACATGGGCATTGCCTATTGGCGCTGCTGCGTTGTCAGGTGCAATGGTCTGGGGAGCATCGCAAGCCCAAGCACAGGCCACACAAGAGGAAGTGGACAGGATTGAGGCTGCTGTTGTTGATGTGGTTGAGGAACAACAAGCAACGGGAAAGTTAGCAGCAGTAAATGCGAGCAAAATAGAGGCTATCGTGGATTCTCTAGCGGAGCAGAGCGAGACAGCGAAGGCGTCCGACGCGAAGCTCCAGCAGCTAATAGAGATAATGCTGAAGAACCAGAATTAAAGTATGACCCTGTTAATCCAAACCTATACTGCGATCTAAGAGAATGGCGGATGTTGGAATTAGTCAACCCGCCACAGTATCGGCACTGCATCGCTATGGAGTGGATGCGGTATAACCATCGTCAGTGCGAATATGGGGGAATGATCTACGTACAGAACACGATGTCTCGCGTTCTCGGAACCGCACATCAGCTTGATGTAGAGCTAATGTCTTGGGATCTTGTTAAACCTCAAGCCGTACGAACTCAAGCAGTCAAAAAGAAGCGCAGGCTGTGATGGAAATACCACCGTTTCCAAACAGCGTAAATGCCTCATATCACGGCATCGATCAGTTGCGTGACTCTTATCGAATCGACCAAATATCTCGTAACACCACCAAAGAAATCGCTGCAATCACAAAATACAGCGAGTTTGTATATGAGTATCGTAGCGGCGAGATACACACCTCTACATTAAAAGTTTCACGACAAGATTTTTTGGATCTTGAAGTATGACTATGATGATCTTTGTTTTAATTATTCTTGAGCGGGGCCAGCCCACCGGCCAAGAGTTTTTCTTTCAAGAACTTACATCTTGTCTTGAATATAGCAACGCCCTCAACGCACAGTCTGTTGGTAGCCTCAATCAGCTTTTAAGCAACAACCGATACTTCTCGACCTACTGCGCAGTGCGTGAAATACCCACAGCAGATGCTGGCAATAAAATACTGTTTCGTGATCCAAAGAAAAGAGATGATGAATGAGTCCTAAAAAATTAGAACCTAAATCAAGGTATGCTCAATACGACCTAGACGGAGATGGGGTCGTAAGCGATGAAGAACTTACAAAGAAATCAAGAGCTTGTTGAGATCGAATTGCGTGAAGAGAAAGCAGACAGTCAACGCCGAATGGCTTGGGTTAGTCTTAGCAGTATGGTGGTTTTCGCTCTTTTACCACTTTTGCCCTTCATTCCTGAGTCTCGTTTGTCCACTCTGGCGTCTTTGAGCGATATGTTGTTCCTTAGCCAAGCATCTATAGTAGGGCTATACTTTGGGGCTACGGCATATATGGCGCGAGGCAGATAACTAATGAAAGCGTTTAAACAGTGCTATGACTCTTAAAAGATTTAATTTTCAATCTGGCATTCATAAAGAAGGCACTGCATATAGCAATGAGGGCCGTTTTTTTGATGCAGGTTTTATAAGATTCAGAGCAGGTCGCCCAGAAAAAATGGGTGGCTGGGTTAAGAAATATCAGAACTCTTTTGTAGGAGTTTGCCGAAAGATAAAGCAATGGGCTGCTAACAATGGATTACGATACATTGGACTTGGCACTACTAAAAAAACATACATTATTTCTGGTAACAGCTTTATTGATGTTACACCTATTAGATTAACGTCAGGCGCCGGAGATCCTACATTTAGTGCATCTAATGGATCATCAGTACTTACCGTTACTGAAACTGGGCATGGCGCTGTTTTAGGAGACTTTGTTACTTTTAGTAGCGCCGCATCACTGGGCGGTTTAATAACAGCCGCTGTGTTAAATCAGGAATATGAAATTACATCAATTACTGACGCCAACACATTTACTATTACAGCAAAAGACACAGACGGTAATACGGTTACCGCTAATGCTAGTGATACTGGTAATGGCGGCAGTTCTACTGTAGCAACTTATCAAATTAACATTGGTTTAGATGTTGCTGTTCCGGGTGGAGGTTGGTCATCTGGCCCATGGGGTGATGGTACTTGGGGTACAGCGGCTGGTGATACTGTGGCAAATACTCTTCGTTTATGGTCGCTTGATAACTTTGGTGAAGATTTAGTCTTAAATGCGCGGCTAGGCGCGATATTTTTATGGGATGCAACTTCTCCCAGCAATAGGGCAAAAGAGCTATCAACAATTGCAGGAGCATCTAATCCACCATCTGAGGTTTTACAGATAGTTGTTTCTACACAAGATCGTCATGTTCTTGCTATTGGTTGTAATCCTATTTTTGAAAGCAACTTAGATCCAATGCAAATTAGGTGGTGTACACAAGAAAATGTATTGGATTGGACTCCAAAGACAACAAATACAGCAGGCGATTTAAAGCTATCTGTCGGCTCTACTATTATAGGCGCAGTTAGAGGCAGACAAGAAATAGCTATTTGGACAGATAATGCTTTGTATAGTGTCCAGTTTGTGGGCGCTCCATTTGTATTTAAGGCTAATTTGATTACAGATGGTGTCAGCTTGATAGGGCCAAATGCTGCCGTAACAGCAAACAACATTATATTTTTTATGGATCGCGGCAATTTTTATGCATATGCAGGTGCGGCAAAAGTATTACCCTGCACTGTTAGAGCGTATGTGTTTGATGACTTTGCAGAAGCACAAGCAGAACAAGTGGTTGCATTTGCTAATACAGCATTTAATGAAGTTGGATGGTTTTATCCTTCAGCTTCATCAACGGTTTGTGATCGTATGGTTGTATATAACTATGAAGAAAATGCTTGGTCAATATCAGACCTAGCGAGAGATGCTTGGGATGATGCTGCGGCTTCAGCAGATACACCTATTGCAGTAAAAACTACTAGCGATGTGGGTTATGTATTTAGTCATGAAACTGGTTTTGATGATGATGGTCAGGCATTAACTGCTTTTATAGAGACAGCAGATTTTGATATTTCAGATGGTGATCACTTTGCATTTGTGCGGCGACTATTGCCTGATTGTTTGTTTGTAGGTGAATCAGACTCACCTGTTTTAGATTATAGTATTAAGGTGAGAGATAATGCTGGAGGTACGCTTTCAACGGCCTCCACAACATCAGTCACTCCAACTTCCGAGTTTGCAATGTCTAATGTTAGAGCAAGAGCAAGACAGGTCAGAGTTCGGGTAGAAAGCACAGACATCCAAAACGGATGGCGTTTGGGCGATGTTCGTTTAGACGTTAGGCAGGATGGCAGACGATGAGTACTAGAACGGCAAGTGGTGCAGAGTTCCGAATACCTTTGGAGTTGCCTCCCACTGAATACTCAGAGGAATATCAAATACGTTTAATCAATCAGCTGCGCATTGTTTTGGAGCTAATACCTTCTAAGAACGACGTAGAAGATGACGCACAAGCTGTGTCTTGGTTTATGTCGTAATGCCTCAGACGTATCAAAATGCTATTAAGACGCTCACAGGCACGAGCATTACGGACATTTACGAGTGTCCTCAAGGCGCCACATCTATTCTCAAAACAATTAGTGTGTTGAATACCAACGGCTCTAGCTCGGCAACATTGACCGTTCATGTGTTTGACAGCAGCGCTGATGCGACATTTGAATTTGAAACAGGATCAATCGCGGCATCCACAAGACATCCGTATTTAGAAAACGGCGAAGTCATTGTGCTGGAGTCCAAAGATAAACTACGCATGACCGCAGGAACGGCAAATTACTTTGATGTAATTGTATCCCTTCTTGAGATAACATAGCGTTTAAACACCAGAGGTTTGTATGAACAGCGCATTCAGACAACAACCACCGTTTCCTCTAAAGAAACAAGCTCAAGCACTTGCGAGCAAAGGTCGCTTTGGTGATACAGAGTTAGTTCACATGAACCCCTTGGAGGTGGACGTACTACGCTCCATGACTCCAAACAATCGACTGACCATTAATCCTGACACCGGACAGCCTGAGGCGTTTTTACCTTTGTTGCTCGCACTCGGTGGAGGGGTGCTTGGTGCTGGCGCAGCCGCCGCTGGCGGCACAGGATTACTAGCTACGCTAGGGGCCACAGGAGCAGCTGCGATTGGCTCTGGTCTAGGCACTGCTATTGAAACGGGCAGTTTAGAGGAAGGTCTTAAAGCTGGTCTAATAAGCGGCGTCCTTGGTGGTATAGGTGGTAAGGTTTTCGGAGGGGCAAGCTCTACGCTAGGTAGCACTGGGCAGCAAGTAGGACAAGAGGTAGGCAAGCAGACTGCTGCTGAAATCGCTCAAACTGTTGGCGCTGAAAATTTAATTACAAGCACATTGCCCTCTGCTGTTCCTACGTCAGTAGATTTTGCTGGTCAACTAGCAGCTGAACAGGCCGCTAAACAGGCGGCGACAGATGCAGCAACACAAGAGTTNGCAAAGGAAGCNGCAAAAGANGTAACGCTACGCCAAGCCTTTGCGGCAGGAATACCACAAATAACAAACCCGGAAGTATTCGGGTCTATTGCTGCGTCGGGCCTAACTGGTCAGGGCATGACAGAGCAGTTCAACTTGATGAACGCGCCTCTCATGGAGGAGGAAGAAGAGGACGACTTTTATGTTCCAGTGCGTTTAAACGATAGAGGCGTAAGACGTAGACCTCGCAATCTTTCTGGTACTGGTGAGTTTGATTACTTCGCTAACCCTTTCTCGTTTACACCACTAAGAGGCTTTGAGGAAGGCGGTAAGGTTGACCTAGAGCCGCGAGGAATGTTTCGCGGAGGCAGGGCTGCGATAGAGGCAAGAGAAGGTAGTGGCGTTGAAAATGTCGGGTTTAATCCTGACACCTTCGATCCTTTTGAGGGTCAATTTGCGCCTTCAGATTTTATTATTCCTAGTTATTTTTCAAATCCTTTTGGATCTCCAACAACAGATGCTTCTGGAGGATTGGATCGAGGCTTAACCGATGCGCAGGGCAACAGACAGTTCAACATAGTTGAAGATACACAGACACAACAAATCTTTACCCCTAGAGCCGATGATACTCAGATAGCTTTAGGCGCTAGAGGTTTTGCTGATGCTCCAGTAATCGACTACAACAGAAGATTGCTTGGAGATCCGACTAGGACAATTACGACTCAAAGCCTTGTGGAAAATCCAGACTTCTCGTTTGGAACAGGAGGCACAGGCGGCACCACAGGCGGCACCACAACCGGCGGCGGCACTACAGGCAGTGGGACGCGACCCCAGACCGGCACCACGCAGATAGTAACAGGCGGATCTCCGTTCAATGAAACCTTTGGAATGGGTGAAGGTGTAGTAAGCAACATTAATACAGGGCAACAAGACCCATACGGAATAGATGGTGGCTTTACTCCTGTCGGCGGAATCCTAGAAGGTGTTCCCGGCGCTTATGATCCAGAGAGCGGGTTTATGTTACCTACTGGCCCTGACGGACGGCCTCCTATGGAAGAAGGCACCTTCGGCCCTAACGACGGACTGGCTGGCGTTGGAATAGATGCTCCACCGGCAATAATGGGTGGGCCTGATTTTGAGGCTGCAATAGATGATTATTTAGCGGGTGTAGATTTTTCTACATTTGTTGATGCTCCCCCTGCGATGGATACGTCTCAGTTTTTAACTGCTGCTGATTTAGCGGATCTTGCTCCAGATACATCACAGTTTGTTACTGCTGCTGATTTAGAGGGATTTAGACCGGATACATCACAGTTTGTTACCGTTGATGATCTGGCTGGATTCAGACCAGACACATCACAATTTTTAACTGCGGCGGATTTACCAACATTTAATCCCGTAGATACCAGTCAGTTCCTAACTGCTGCTGATCTGCCAACATTTGATACGTCGCAGTTCCTAACTGCTGCTGATTTGCCAACTATAGATACATCACAGTTCCTTACTGCTGCTGATCTACCAACATTGGATACAAGTCAATTCCTGACAGCGGCTGATCTTCCTACATTAGATACCTCACAGTTCTTGACTGCGGCTGATCTTCCGACCATGGATACCTCGCAGTTCTTAACGGCAGCAGACTTGCCAACAGCATTCGATCCAACTGGACTACAAGAACAAATAGACACTTTAGCGGCGGCACAGGCACCGGCTTTTGATCCTACTGGTCTACAGGAACAGATTGCATCATTAAGCGCACAAGTGGCTGCGTTAAACCCAGCGGCATCGGCGCCTGTATTTAGTCCTACGCAACCCGTTATGGACTTTGCGATACCGAGTCCGAGATTTGCACGATGAAGGTAGAAGACGCAAATCCAATGAGCCAACCGTTTGGTGGAATGCTACCTAGATATCAAGAGGGTGGCCCGTTGAATATCGAGACTCAGTTTTTTGAGGGCTTAGTCAAGGGTGTTGGTGGGGGCATGGACGATGTCGTACCTGCAATAATAGAAGGGCAAGAGCCTGTGCTTTTGTCTCGTGATGAGTATGTGATTCCTGCTGATGTTGTTTCTCATGTAGGCGACGGAAGCACCTCGCGTGGCGCAGAGTTGTTCGATGAAATGATTAATAACATTAGGCGGCAAAAAACCGATACAACAGAGCAGCCACAAGAACTAAACGAAACCCCTGACGAAATTATGGGGTTCCTAAGGAAGCCAGTTAAGGTTGTTTAAACATGGCGTTTGAAATAGATCTTGTTAAAAAAGATGATATTTTAAAGGTATGGGGCGAGGTAGCTCATTACGCAGAAAACCTAGAGCGACGTAGCCATGACAGATATATAACTGCTGATATTTTGCATCAGCTTTTAGAGCTTCCCTACTTTGTATGGGTGGTTAGAGAAGATGGAAACGCGCTTGGATTTTTTATTTGCGGCATCAGCAAATACCCAAGAAAGACCTATCTTGAGTTAAATACTCTCAGCGGCAATAGGCTGAAAGAGTGGTCGGAGCAAGCAGTAGATGTGTGCGAAAAGTTTGCACAAAAGCTAGGGCTAGACGGAATGGAAACATCTACAATGCCCGGACTGGAAAAAGCGTTTAAACAGCATGGCTTTGTCAAAGAGTATGTCGTTATGACAAAGCAAATTGAGAAACTACCTGAGGAAGAATCTCAGGAGTTTGTGGAAGAAGAGCAAGTTTTGGAGGTGGCGTATGGGCGGTAGTAGCGGCGGCGGCGGCGGAACAGGAACCCAGAACGTAAACACAACGGTAACTCAAACCAATATACCGGAAGAGTTTTACCCCTATCTGCAAAAACAAATGCAGATGGCGGATGCTTTGTTGCAGCAGGACTATATCCCCTATGAGGGAGAACGCACAGCTGCCTATACACCAGAACAACAAGCTGCGTTCCAAGGCATTACAAGCATAGCTCAAAGAAGCTTACCGGGTGTGACGGGAGCAAGAAGTTTCCTGTCCTCACAAATAGCAGAGGGCGCTACGCCTGACTACCTGACAGCAACTGGCGCCTACACTGCCCCAACCACAGGTGCTGCTGGATACACCCCTACCACCACGTTTGGATCTGGATATGCTGGCAGTCAGATAGCAGGGGGCTATTCGCCTACAGCTGGAACGTTTGCAGGAGGCTATGCTCCAACAAGGGGTGACTTTGGTGGGGGTTATTCTCCAACAAGGGCCGACTTTGGATCAGGCTATACGGGTGCCAATATCGCATCTAGTTATGATCCAAGGACACGAACGTTTGGGTCTGGCTATCGAGGCTCCACAATTGATCCTAGATTTACTGGCGCAACTATACAGTCATCCTATGATCCAACGGCGTTTAGAGCGCAGCGTGTGGTGGATCAGATGGAGCAATATCAGAATCCGTTCTTGGAAGATGTTCTCGATAGATCTGTCGCCAGACTGCAAGAACAATTTGATACTCAACAGGCAGCGCGTGATTTAGCAAGCACACAGGCCGGTGGTGCAGGGGCATTTGGTAGCAGAGGTGCGTTAGCGAGGCTAACAGCGCAAGATCAAGCCAGCAGAGCCATAGGCGATTTAGAAGCTTCACAAAGGGCCAAAGCATTTGATACCGCATTGAGGGCGGCAACTGCTGATGTGGATCGTGATTTAAGAGTTCAACAGTTAAGTGATGCAGCTGCACAAAGAGCGGCACAGCTAGGATTAACTGCGCAACAGGCAACAGGAGCATTTGCACAGGCAGCTGGCGCACAGGACTTACAAGCACAAATAGCAGAAGATGCAGCAAGAAGAGCAGCTGGCACTCAAATACTGACAGCCCAGCAATTGCAAGATGCCGCTAGTCGCGCTAGAGGCGTACAAGACATACAAGCGCAAACTGCCGCAGACGCAGCAAGAAGGGCAGCGGGTGCGCAAACGTTGACAGCACAGCAATTAAGAGATCAAGCAGCAAGAGCCGCTGGTCAACAAACATTATCCGCTCAACAGCTGGCTGACCAAGCACTCCGAGCGGCTGGCGCTCAAACGTTACAGGCGCAGATTGCTGGAGACGCAGCGTTGAGGGCGGCAGGAGCGCAAACCCTACAAGGTCAGATAGCTTCTGATGCGGCGGCAAGAGCGGCAGGNCAACAAGCGTTAACTGCTCAACAACTTACAGACGCCGCAGCAAGAGCAGCGGGAGCGCAAGATTTAGATGCCTTTAGGCTGACACAAGCCGCAGCACAGGCTGCTGGTGATCAGACGCTAAGACAGTCGCTGGCGAATCAAAGAGCCTATCAAGAAGCTTTAGCTCGACAAGATAGAGCAGCAGCTGCTGGAATCTCACTAGACCGCGCAGAGCAAGCCCTAGACCTGCAAAGAATTGGAGCATTGAGCGCGTTAGGTGGTCAGCAGCGAGCAGATGCGCAAGCTATCTTGGATACTCAGTATGCAGACTTCTTACGTCAAAGAGAGTTCCCAAGAGAGCAGTTGGCGTTCTACTCCAACTTATTGCGTGGCGTGAACCCCGGCCAGTTCGCTACACAGACAACTCGACAGGCAGCGCCAGCAGCAAACCAGTCTGGACAGCTACTTAACTTCTTGATGGGTGCAGCCCAACTAGCAGCATAGGACGTTTAAACATGGCGATGGATGACCTGCTAAGGATTGCTAATCGTACAGAAGACTTGCCTGATACAACGCTCGCTCAGTTAGCACAGGCTGGTGGCATTGAGGGCGTAATAGCCGCAAGTGAGTTGAAGTCTCGTAATGACATCCGAGAAGATGCGCAGATGTTGCGTATGCGACAGCAGCCTCCTGTGGTAGATCAGCTTATAAACATGGCGGCAAGAACACGCATGATGCCAGCTGCGCCCATGGCGACAGCAGCCCAAGCAGCACCTATGGCCGTCGCAGCGCCTATGGCCCCCGCAGCACCTATGGCTCCAGACATGACGGCGTTAATGCAGCAGGGTGGTGTACCTATGATGCAGTCCGGCGGGTTAGTGCGCAGATTCCAGACAGGGAGTCTGAATCAAGGCACACTTGGCTTGGAAGAATTAAGCGCAGCTGGATATACCCCTGATACCTTTGCACAGCTTTCAGAAACAGAAAGGGCAGAGGTGTTACAGACCATCAATGACAGGAGGGGGCTTCAGTCACTTGGCGCTAGTGCTTTATCGCCTATTGCGGCAGCTGGTGATCTTGCTATGTTTGTCCCAAGACTCGCAGGTAATGCTGCGCAAGAGTTAGCATTCAGCCGACTTGGACGAGCGCTTGGTTTATCAGACCCCGGAGAAAGAGCGTCTTTGACCCCGTTTACTGGATTCCAACAAAGCAGGGTAGATCTCAAACGAAGTCAGCGACCTGTCTCTATGCAAGAATTGCTTGGGCCAACACGGCAGAACTACATAGCAGATATTGTCGAAAACACAGCAGAAGCAAACCAACAACAATCTGGAAGATTGGCGTTTCCCGGTGACACCCTTGGTGACCCAATCAGACAAGATAAGCAAATCGTAGCTGATGAAACTACCCCATCGGGTGATACGCAACAGCCAAGCACTGCTGTGCCAACCGTGCAGCCAAATCCCGCAGTCGCCGTTGCGAGTGCTCTTCAGCCGTTTAAACGAGATGCTAATTTAATAGGCGTAGGTGTAGGTAACGTAACCCCGTTTGGGCAAACCCCAGCTGGTGCTGCTGTTGGCACAGGTATTGATTCAACCCTGTCTACCTCGACAACCTTTAAAGGGCTCCAAGATAAGTATCTGAACGAGCTTATAAAAAGAGAGCAGGATTATAAAACACAACTTGACGATTCTCTCAGTGATCTCAAAAAGCTTGAAGAGGAATTGCCTGATCGTCAAAACATCAAAGATCGCATCAAGAAACAAACCTCTTTGGGCATGGCTCAAGCGTTCTTCCAAGCGGCTGCTGGCGAGAGTCCAAACTTTATCACCGCGTTGTCGCAGGGATTGGGTGGTGCCGCTGGTGTCTTGAACAAGATGACCGGACAAGAGCAGAAAGAGCTTTATCAACACGCGCTTAATGAGTTCCAAAGAGAGAAAGAACGCGCTAATACGCTTTATCAAAGACAAAAAGATGTCACTGATAAAATTACTGCTGCGCGACAGTTTGAGCAAACTCTTAGGACTGCGAATCGCACCGCTGCAATCAACCTTCGTAAGATGCAGCAAGAGGATTACTACAAAGCCTTACAGTTAAAAGTCGATATTGATAAGGCTAATCAGACAGAATTAAGAGAGCAAGCCGGACTTGCGATAGAGCAGTATAACGCTTTCAGAGATGACGTAAGGAACGCGACTACTGACAGGGAGTCGGTTAAAAATAATGTAACTAAACCAGATGCAGTCCTTTATGCCTCTCCTGACCAAATTTTATTGAAAGCAGATATTGATAATAACTACGCTCAACAATATGTGCGAGGCGCACAGATAGACGTTAATAGAGCTTTGAACAAATTAATTAAAGAGTTAGCCACTAATTATAAAAATGTTCCAGCATCGGTTACTGACACCAGACAAAGACTCGCACAGGCAAGAGCGGTGCTTGATAAGACTTTACAGGATGATGCAAGAATTGGGGATCTACAGGTGATAGCTGAATATGGCAACATTCTAAATACAATCGCGTTATCGGATGATCCCAATGCTGCTCTAAAAGCTTTCTATCAATCACCACAGGGCAGTTTCTTAGACCCCAACAGTCTTGGTTCTAAACTCGCACCTTAATGGCTACGCAAGAGGAGCGGATACAGGAGCTTATTAGTAGGCTACAGGGTGCGCCTCAGGGTGTTGGCTCTAGCTTTACTGCGCCACCGGCAGGGATCTCATCATCCCTATCGCCGGGGCAAGTTATTATTCCTCCTACACAGGCGGGTAGCTTCCTAGATATTACATCAGCTACCCCTATGCAGCAGCCTGTTACTCCTGCTACACCGCCGCCTCCGATGCCGGAGCCACAAACAGCTTTAGATCTATTTAAGGCTTTTGATTCTCCATTCTTGCCAGAAATAATAGAAGCGCCCTCACAACTGTTTGAAGGCACAGACGATAGCTTGTATGCCGTACCTCGCGGTATTACTAGGGGCGCACTGCAAACTGGCCTAAGCATGGCTGAGGGTTTGTTTTCTATCGCAGACACAGTCACAAGCTTGGCGGGATATGAAGATGCAATAGACCGAGACACTAGCGAGTTCTTCAAAGACATCCAAGAAGCAAAAGAGTATGTCGGCAACGAGGAAGGCATGGTTGGCAAACTGATGCAGGGTGTCGGTAGCATATTCGCATTTGCACTACCGGGACTTGGCCAAGCAGCAGCTGGAACAAGAGCCGCAGCCTTACTTGCCAGCGGCCCCGGAAAATTAAACGCCAGCAAAAGAATGCTGGCGCTATCCAAAGGGCTGGCGGGAGTTAAGTACGCTGCCGCAGGATCAGCAGGTGCCGGTCAATCTAGCGCAATGCTAGAGGCGTTTAAACAAGCTGGCGGAGATTACACGGTTGGCCAAAGAAATCTTGCGATAGCTTTGGGTGTGCCAATTGGATTCTTAGAGCTACTGGCTCCAGAAATGGTTTTGCGNGGCATACCGAGAGGNATAGCTAATCAAACAAAAAGCGAGATCATTAGGCGCTTGGGCGAAGCTGGAACTACAGGTGTAGGAGAGGGGGCGCAGGAGGCGTTTTCTCAAGTCTTACAAGAGTTTGCGGCACAGGTTAACTACAACCCCGACATAGAAATAGGCGAGAGTATGTTGTNGGACTTTGGATATGGCGCCGGAGCGGGTGCGATATTCGATTTACTGGTGCGCGGCAAGGTTAAGTATCCAAAGAATGAGCAAGAAATACGAGANGAGTATCAGCAGTCTACACCTCTAGCGCCTCTCAGCGATGAGTTTGTTGGCGATGCTATCGCTAATGAAACAGAACTTGCTGTGTATGACGCTGATGGGCAGCAGCTTACGGGCCAGATTGTTGGTGTAGAAGGCGGTGACGCTAAGGTGCTGATAGGNGAAGAGATTGANTTTATCCCNCTTGACCAAACNGCATCTGAAACAGGATTCTCTTTCGCCTCTGACGCTGATCTATTAACGCCGCGATACAAAATAGATGGCCGTGATGTTGGCGACATGACTTTGCAAGAGCTTGAGCAACAGAGGCTTGCAGCCCTAAGCGAAGAGATCACCGCCAAGAAAGCAACTGACATCAAGGCAATA
>FUFK010042228.1_pt1 | contig 14070 bp, 12 predicted proteins | sample 1021851 | NCBI WGS metagenome assembly FUFK01 (sample SAMEA51879418, study PRJEB19060) | metagenome | reverse complement strand
TATTTGACTGTCTTGATGTACGTAGCTCTCTAGCGACTCACTTATGACTTTTTGTACAGCTGCTTACTGACTTGCTGCCACGCCATATCAGGCAGAGTGCCTAAAGTTTTTAGTGGCAAAGTTAGTTTTCTTGGAAACTCAATGACTTCGTGCTCAGCTTCGATACCATCACGAATGGCTTGACTGGCTTGCTGAGGAGTCTGCAAAAACGGCATCGGAAAATCGTTTTGCTCAGTCATCGGCGTATCGACAAACCCTGGCACAACTAAGCTGACCGCGACATCAAATGGTGCAAGACTGATTTGCAACGTTTTCATAAGATAATGAATCGCCGCCTTAGAGCTGCCATAAGCTTCTGCGCGAGCAAAGGGCACATAAGCAGAGGCCGAGCCTAAACCGACTAGGCGACCTTTTGAGGCGATAAGTTTAGGTAGCACGCCTTCGATAGCGTGCGAGAGTGTGCCCATATTGATTGACATCACTTTCATAAAGCTTTCGCTGTCAAAGTTCGGCATATCTAAGTACTCGCAAGCCCCCGCGCAGCAAATTGCTAGGTCAATGGTATCTAGCTTCTCAAAAGCCGCGATGACCGCTTCTCTATCCATCAAGTCCAAATCTATGGACGTCGCGCCTAAACTTTTGAGTTCCGCTAAAGCCTCATCATCGCGCCCTACCGCATAGACGTGCTGATCCTTTGCTAAATAGTCTTTTGCGAGTTGCATACCTATACCTGAGGTCGCACCTGTGATTACAATATGCAGTCTTTCAGTCGTTGTTGCCATTACACTAGTCCCTTTTTAATGATGATTGCATTCTCACTATTAACCCATAGTTGTTTTAGCAATACTTGAGTTTATAATAGCTAAATAATACAAATAAAAGTTATCGTTATTGTTGTAACTTCGCAAACGTAAAATAAAATTTAGATATGGTTATTCATAGTCTGACTTTGCCAAAGACCATAAATTTTCTGTTACTAGTGTGGTAGGACAGCCTACCGTCTACATGCTACAATAAAGCCGCTACTCGCGCTTATTGAGGCGCGTGGGCACGGCGATAATTCTACTTTTATAGTGACACTTCTAATAACGACCATTTAATAACGGCGTTTCTATCCTATCTCTATTTTCTATTCAGACTTATTAAGGATTTTTTATGAGCGAGCTGCAACTATCTGACCGCGTTAATGGCATCAAACCTTCACCAACTCTTGCTATTACCAACAAAGCCAAAGAGCTAAAAGCGGCTGGTAAAGACATTATCGGTTTGGGTGCAGGCGAGCCAGATTTTGATACCCCAGAGCACGTCAAGCAAGCGGCGATTGAAGCGATTAATAATGGCTTTACTAAATACACTGCCGTTGACGGTACGCCTGAGCTAAAAAAAGCCATCATCGACAAGTTCAAGCGTGATAATGACATCAGCTATGAGCCAAATGAGATCCTAGTATCGGTAGGTGGTAAGCAGTCGTTCTTTAATTTAGCGCAAGCCTTTATTAATCCAGGCGATGAAGTCATTATTCCAGCACCATACTGGGTCAGCTATCCTGACATGGTACTTATCGCTGAAGGTAAGCCGGTCATCGTAGAATGCCCTGCTGAGCAAGATTTCAAGATCACCGCTGAGCAATTAGAAGCTGCCATCACTGACAAAACCAAAATGCTGGTGCTAAACAGCCCCTCCAACCCAACTGGCATGATTTATACTTTAGACGAGTTAAAAGCCATTGCGGAAGTATTGAAAAAGCATCCGCAAGTTTATGTGGCCTCAGATGATATGTATGAGCACATTCGCTGGACGGGAGATAAGTTCTATAATATCTTAAACGCCGCACCTGAGCTAAAAGAGCGCGCGATTATCTTAAATGGTGTATCAAAAGCGTATGCCATGACCGGCTGGCGTATCGGTTATGCCGGTGGTCCTGCCAAGCTGATTAGCGCGATGAAAAAAGTACAATCGCAGTCGACCTCTTGCCCAACCTCTATCAGTCAAGTAGCAGCAGCTGCCGCTATTAGCGGCGATCAAAGTGTCCTAACGCCTATGGTAGATGCGTTTGAGAAGCGCTGCGACTTAGTTGTCGACGGTCTAAATGCGATTAAGGGTATTACTTGCCTGCGCCCTGACGGTGCCTTCTATGTCTATCCTAATATTAAGCCTTTGATTAAAGCAGCTGGTCTATCTTCGTGCACCGAGTTCTCAGAATGGTTGCTTGAGAAAGTTGGCGTCGCGGTAGTCCCTGGCGATGCATTCGGTTTAGGCGGCTTTATGCGTATCTCTTACGCCACTGATGAAGCGACTTTAAAAGATGCCCTGTCGCGTATCGAATCGGCGGTTGCTGATTTGGATGTTGCAGAGTAATTAGCCAATCTAAACGCGAGCAGCATTGAGCAAATTTGATGATTTAGCAAAAAGACGTCTATTAAAGACGTCTTTTTTGTGGCTACGGCATACTCGCCAATAGTGTCCAACGCTAGAGCGTACCCTAGCTGTCAGAAGAAGAATAAGCCTTAATTTTGCCAATTTAGCTAAAATTTGCATTAAAAAATAAAAAAGGCTTGACGTATTTTTTATCTTTGCTAGAATACGCTCCACTTAGCAGCAACTCATTGTCTAAACAAGTCGTTGTTAAGCTCGTTATGAGCATAAACACTCATAGCTTATTCCTCAATAGCTCAGTTGGTAGAGCGTCGGACTGTTAATCCGTGTGTCCCTGGTTCGAGCCCAGGTTGAGGAGCCAAATTTTTGACTGTTAGTCAATCGTTAGCTGGTTATCTACGAATATCTTAATGACCAGCTAATCTGTTTTGTTGAATCACTTTGATTCAATTATGGCATTTGCCAAGACCCTCATCTTTTTGATGAGGGTTTTTTTATGACTAATATCTGATATCTTTGAGCCTTTACGCAAATCGCTAGAGACTTTAGACGAGGTTTAAAGAGTTCAAAAATATTGCGCTTAAAGGTTGACAGTCTCAAGTGACTTGGCTAAAATATGCCACACATAACGCGAACTACTTAGCAAACACTGCTAATTTAAGTTTAAAGTTATACCCTTTTATTCCTCAATAGCTCAGTTGGTAGAGCGTCGGACTGTTAATCCGTGTGTCCCTGGTTCGAGCCCAGGTTGAGGAGCCATATTCTATAAAGAGGCCTTCATCATGATGTGATGGGGGCTTTTTTATGTGCGTTATTTTCTGGCTTAGCTATTTTTTTGCGCTATTTTATTGTATGGTAAGACAGATAGCTGGTTTATTTAGATAGCGTGTTTTAGAGAGCTTTTTTGCTAGTGCTGATGACTCCTATATACTGATTGCCATTATGAATAGCGCAGCGCACTTATAGCATTGCACACTTTAAAGTTGGCTATCTTTTTTCTTAATATTAGGGCGTGTTGAACATTCACAAATGCGCACTGCTGATCGCTAAAATAGTTCTAGTCTAAGTGAAAATTGCAGGTAATGCTTATTGCATNGGCTAGCTGATTTTATTTAAACAGTCGCAACGACTAGGGCGATTTTAGCATCAGCCCTTACTACAACAACAGGGACAGGACTATTTTTTGCCGNTTTATTGATAAAAATAGACGCTTAGAACGACTAAACTTACCATTTTTATCTGCAAATCGCCTAAAAAATAGTCTCTGTCAGTGCCGTGGTCGAATGTTCAACACGCCCTATTATTCCTACTCACTAAAAGTAATGGTTTATTATGATACCTGTACGCATAAAAAATAAATTCTCTGATCATCCCCAAAAAATCATGCGTCCGATTAGCATTCGCCTCTCTGAGGAAATGATTGAGCTATTACAGTCTACCTCTTCAGAGCTTGGCTTTAAGCGCATTCAGGGGCTGATTCGCTTGTATATACGCCAAGGGTTGGATCGCGACCATCAAGACTATACTTTGGCGCATGATGAGGTGTTTATTGAGTCCTTACGTAAGCGCGGCGTTAGTCAGCGTATTATCGATGAGGCTATTGTGGTGACTCATAATAACAATATCACCCATCCTCTATCTGAGCTACAAGACGATGATAAGTGATGAGGGCGACCTCTATCGTTAGACGATATCGTTAACGCCTACTCAAAGACTCAAAAAAAGCTAAGTTTGCTTAATCGCGCTTAGCTTTTTTTATGTCATATTCTTGATCATTTATCCTTGGACTGACAACTCTTTAGTCTCACCCCCTCTAAACNCNACCCTTTTTTCTAATTTCTCAGACTCTTTATCGCAAAATGCTTTTGATAAACAAAGATAATTAAACCCACAGCGCACATAAACAAGGTATATTAAAGCTAAATAGCCTTCACTGATCTGAAAATAATAACTATCCAACTAAACGCTATAAGGAGAGAGGTGATGAACAAGAGAGAAATAAGGAAGTTAGCCGTTGTACTCTTCACAGTGTCACTAAGCATGCCGGTCATCAATGGCTGCTCAATGCCGCAAAACGATCCAACGAAACAGACTATTCCTACCGACTCTGATCAATGGCAAGAAAAACTAGGCAAAACTTTTGAGCAATTATCTGAAAGCGATCGACAGCTGCTAAGCCGCTATATGCTACGCATGAAACTCAGTGATGCTTATGATTCAGGAGCGATGCCGCGCACGACAATCAGGCAAGCTTTGTTACAACAGCGCGAGTATGAACGCTTGCACCCTAATAACCCAACTGGCGAAAAAAGCCCTGTAGTCGCCACGAATCAGCCCACTGGTATCAACGCCCAGACTTATCCTATAGCGCTATTACCCGTTAAGACCAGCGATAGCGATAGCCTAAACCAGGTCAAGCTACAATTTATGCTCTCCAACCATGGTGATACCCCTATCGAGAGCTTTAAGGGTTCGTTATTGATGAAAGACGCTAAGTTAAAAGAAGGTAAAGCGTTCAATGTCCCCTTGACTCAATTCGCCACTCCTATCGAGCCTGAACAGTCAGGCAAGATAATTATCGAAACAAGTATCGAGAATATCAATGTTATGCGCGCGATTAGAAACGCACAAGATGTGACGATAGAGATTAATGAAGGGACTTTGACGCTCACTGATGGACAAATATTCGAATTCGATAAAGCCTTAGAATAGTCATTGTCAAATGCATTGATATTGCAAAAAGACTGAATATGTTTATAAAAATATATTCGTAAAACGTAGCCATAAAAAAAGCCCTTATCCATTCAGATAAGGGCTTTTATGTTCACATAGCACAAATTTGGCGGAGACGGAGAGATTCGAACTCTCGAAGGGCTATGAACCCTTGCCGGTTTTCAAGACCGGTGCATTCAACCGCTCTGCCACGTCTCCATAGGTGCAACATTATAGCGACCTCAAATAAAAATGCAATAGCTGAAGCAAAAAAAACTATATTATTTTAACCATAGGCGTTTCTTGCGCGCGCAGACGTTGGTGTTCGCCAAATGCAGGCACATATCTAGCAGTCTATTGGCATAGCCCCATTCATTATCGTACCAAGCAAACACCTTGTATTGGTCGCCAACTTGCATTAATTGCTGACCATCAATAATCAGTGATTCAGGCTGATGGATAAAATCACTAGAGACTAACGGCTCATCAGTATAAGCCATAATGCCTATTAACGATCCGTCACTAGCCGTCTGCAGAGCTTCTCTGATCGCATCGATACTGACGTCTGCACTGTCAAAGACAAAGGTGACGTCAATAGCGGCAACATCAATAGTAGGCACGCGAATAGAATGACCATTAATCTTACCGGCCATAGCAGGCAATACGCGCTCAGTGGCGGCGATACTGCTAGAAGTGGTTGGAATAATGTTGTGCCCAGAAGCACGCGCACGTCTCAGATCGCGGTGCGCTTGATCCAGCACGGTCTGATCAGCGGTGACGGCATGTATCTCTGTCATCATTGCAGAGCGCACGCCAAAGGCTTGGTCTAAAGTGTCAATCAAAGGTACTAGCGCCTGAGTGGTACAAGAAACGCTTGAAACAATAGGAAGATCATTGGTCAACTGTTCAGCATTGACGCCCATCACAATGCACGCCTCGACATCATCGAAAGGAGCCGCGCCAATAATGACCTGCTTTGCTCCGGCATCAATGTGCCGGTAAGCCTGCTCATAAGAGCGAAAATGGCCAGTACACTCTAGCACGACATCGATACCTAAGGTCTGCCATAGCAGCTGCTCAGGATTGGCCTCTGAGAGCATACGAATACAGTAAGTCCGAGTGTGTTTTGTGATACAAAGCTGAGTCTCAGTATCGCTGTGTGTGTCAGTATCGCTGTGCCTATCAGTATTGGTTATAATCTCAGCACTAACGCCAAGGGCACTTAAACGTCCATGAGTGCTATCAAATCTAAGTAAGTGCAGCAGCGTATCAGCCGGCGCTAAATCATTAATAGCCACCAAATGGATGGCATTGCCAAGTACCTCAAAGCGCTCTATCAGTGCGCGCAGTACGTTGCGTCCTATACGTCCAAAACCATTAATAGCGACTCTGAGCGGCCGTTTACGCACGCTGGTACTTTCTATTAAGCTCGCCTTGGTCTGCGGTGTTTTGTTTTGGCTTTTAGGCTTTACATCAGACATAAATAATATCGCTATAAATATAGAAGATAGAGTGGCTTTAAACCGTTCGGCTGACGACTGAGTCTAAGTAATAGCTGAGTTGATGACTAGATTTGCGAGGTTTCTAGAGTAGCATCGTATCTAGACTACGGCGTGATAAATATCAGCGCCAAACGTATCGTATTATAGTCTATCGTTTGCTTGAGCTGCTCATAAATAGGCTTAAGCTTGATGCTACCATCATCATTGAAGTCATTAGGATTATTGGCAACTTTTATGGCGACATAGGCATTACCCACGGCGGTCATAACCTCATCATCAGGACGCAGATGATCGCAGGCCAGACTCGGATCTTGCGCTTTAAGCTGGCTAATATGACGCATAATCGTCGATTGTGCTAGCTCTCGCGTCTGCGCAATCTCAATGATAGATAGGCTCTCTTCTAACAGCGCTTTTGTCGCGAGTAAGGTTGCTTCAGACTTATCGGCGACTTGGTTGCCCAGTTTCTGTTTTTTATTTTGCTGGGCTTTATCTTGCTCACGGCGTCTTTTTTGTAGCTTAGCATACGCCTCAATCACTGCTTGACTAGTCGTGCCCCCTGATTTAAGTACAAACTTATCATGACTTTGCTGTAGGCTTTTTTCATCGAGCATAGCATAGTTAGCGTCCGCCTCANTTGAGAGCTCTAAGAAACGCTTATCTGCGCCGCGGGCTAACGGGTCTAGCTGCAAGCTCATNGTATTCATACCCAGCAGCTTCAGTCCCTCTAAAGACTTCAATCGCGATAAAGCNACATAGCCTTGACCTAACTCAAAAGTGCGCGACAGATCAATCTCTGCGGCATCTAAAGTCATGCCTTGCGANTTATGAATCGTAATCGCCCACGCCAGACACAATGGNACTTGCTCATAGCTNGCGAGCACATCGCCTGTCTCATCTTCAATAATCCACTCTTCTGGTTCAGCGATGACTTCGCGCCCTGAATTCAGCCTAACCACTGGCATTTTTGGCGCGGCTGAGGACTTATCTTTGGTGTTGGCTTTGGCTTTTTTATCTTTATCTGCTGTTTTGCTACTATCTTCATCGTCGATAGCAATCGTGTCATCTTCGGCCATATCNGCTTTGGCATCACTTTTGGCTTTATCTTTAGCCTTGCTGTCATCGACTTTTACCGCCGCAAAGCCAATCAGCTCCCCCATCGTACCGTTTGAGACGCCAAGCTCGTTGTTATTCTTAATGAACATCACTTTCGCGCCAACTTTTAGGATCAGCTCATCTTGCGTGCGTACGGTCTTCTTTAGAGTATCTACCAGCTTACTCTCACCCACAGACGAGGCTTCAAATCGTCTCGTCTCACCCTCTAGTGCCGCAAGCTCCTTGTCATTTATCTTATTGACGTTGAGGTTATGGGTATATAGCCGCGTGCGCTTGATATCGACGTCTTGATCAAAGGTGTTCTCAAGCGCCGCAATCGCTTCAAAGCTGACATCCTGACGGCGGATCTGATTTAAGATATCGTCCAAATCAAGACCACCATCGGCAGCCGCGCTCTTTTGTCTATGCTGCTCAGATAGATAGCAGATGCGAAAGCCTGCATCGAGCCATGCTTCACTCATAAAAGCGAACTTATCGCGATTACTCTCGCCTTTACTACCTATAGGCGGCAGCTGAAAAAAGTCGCCTGCGACGACGACCTGAATCCCGCCAAAGGGGTTATCATTTTTGCGGACGTGTTTGAGCACTTGATTGACTAGATTGAGCTGCTTGGCATGCAGCATAGATATCTCATCGATGATAAGTACCGCGGTGTCTTTGAGTCTATCGGCCAAAAACTGCTTGCGCGCCAAGTTACTCAAATCCCGCTCCGTCAGCTCATCTTTGATACCGATGCCCGACCANCTATGAATGGTGATGCCATTCATATGAGTGGCTGCAATACCTGTACTGGCTGTCACCGCTACAGGTACGCGGCGCGCACGTAAGTAATGAATATATTGGTTAAGCGTATAGGTTTTACCTGAGCCTGCTGAGCCGGTCAAAAACACGTTCTTACCGGTTTTTAGAATATTAAGAGCAGAAGATTGACGCATAAACCTAGACCAATTAACAAAAGATAAAAAAGACTCGATAAGCAGCTTTGGGCCGACAAGGAGCCAAATGTTTGGCAGCAATTATAACAGCTACGCACGCTTTGCAAACTATTTTAACGAGGCAAGCTTAACAAACCAAAAGTTATATGNACGTAAAACCATTATTATTAAAAGTTGCTATCGCTTCTTGTGAAATCTCAGTACGATAGATAGATAGCAATAGCTAAAATCAGGAAGATTTATTCACTCATAAAAAGGAAAGCTCCATGTTATATGACACCCCTAATACTGAAAATAGCCCAGTTCAATTCCGCGACAAATACGATAACTTTATCAATGGCGAATGGGTCGCACCAGTCGATGGCGAATACTTTGATAATCCTAGTCCTATCGATGGTAAAACCATCTGCCAAGTGGCACGCTCAAAAGAAGCCGATATCGAAAAAGCTTTAGATGCTGCACACGCGGCCAAAGACGCTTGGGGCAAAACCAGCGTCACTGAGCGCGCTAATCTACTACTCAAAATCGCCGACAAGATGGAAGAGAACCTTGAAGCCATCGCCATTGCTGAGTGTTATGAGAATGGCAAGGCAGTGCGCGAAACCTTAGCCGCTGATATCCCTCTCGCGATTGATCATTTCCGCTACTTTGCCAGCGCCATTCGCGCGCAAGAAGGCGGTATCAGCCAAATTGATGAAGATACCGTCGCTTACCACTTCCATGAGCCTTTAGGCGTAGTCGGTCAAATTATTCCTTGGAACTTTCCGATTCTAATGGGGGTATGGAAACTGGCTCCGGCTCTCGCTGCGGGTAACTGCATTGTCCTAAAACCTGCCGAGCAAACCCCCGCCTCTATCCTATTTATGCTAGAGACCATTGGCATTGCCGATATCTTGCCAAAAGGCGTCCTCAACGTAGTGAATGGTTTTGGCGTTGAAGCCGGTAAACCGCTGGCTTCCAATCCGCGTATTAATAAAGTCGCCTTTACCGGCGAGACTACCACCGGTCGCCTAATCATGCAGTACGCTAGTGAAAACATCATTCCAGTCACCTTGGAGCTAGGCGGCAAAAGCCCTAATATTTTCTTCGCCGATGTCATGGATGAAGATGATGATTTCTTAGACAAAGCCGTTGAAGGTCTAGTGATGTTTGCACTCAATCAAGGCGAGATCTGCACTTGTCCCTCACGCGCGCTGGTGCATGAGAGTATCTATGATGAGTTTATCAAACGCTGTGTTGAGCGCGTCAAAGCCATTAAGATGGGCAACCCACTTGATACCGATACTATGATTGGCGCGCAAGCCAGCTCTGATCAATTAGAGAAAATCTTATCTTACTTAGATATCGGCAAAAAAGAAGGCGCAAAAGTATTGGTCGGCGGCGAGCGTGCCGAATATGACGGCGATCTTGGCGATGGCTACTATGTACAGCCGACTATTTTTGAGGGCACTAATGACATGCGTGTGTTCCAAGAAGAAATCTTCGGTCCCGTACTTGCGGTCACGACTTTTAAAGACGATGAAGAAGCGATGAGTATCGCTAATGATACGTTATATGGCCTTGGCGCTGGCGTTTGGACGCGTAGTGTACACAAAGCTTACCGCTTCGGACGTGGTATTCAAGCTGGACGCGTATGGACCAACTGCTATCACATCTACCCTGCGCATTCTGCATTCGGCGGTTATAAGCAATCCGGCATTGGACGCGAAAACCACTTAATGATGCTCGACCATTATCAGCAAACCAAAAACATGCTGGTCTCTTATAGTCCTAAAGCGATGGGCTTCTTTTAAACACTTGTTCACAGCGCTTTATGATTAAACCCATAAAGCGCCTCACTGATTAATGTTTATAAAGCATTAATCTATAAAGCAATTTCAAGGAGTAAGTAACATGGCTAATAAAATGAAAGCAGCTGTCCTACATGAGTTTAATCAACCGCTACAGATTGAAGAAGTAGACATCCCAACCGTAGGTGCCGGTCAGATCTTAGTAAAAATGGAGGCCTCAGGCGTCTGTCACACGGACCTTCATGCCGTTGAAGGAGATTGGCCAGTCAAACCAAGTCCACCATTTATCCCTGGACACGAAGGCGTCGGTATCATCACCTCTGTCGGCGACAACGTCCATCACGTCAAAGAAGGCGACCGAGTCGGTGTGCCCTGGCTCTACTCTGCTTGCGGACACTGTACGCATTGTTTAGGTGGCTGGGAGACGTTGTGCCTAAAGCAAGAAAATTCAGGTTATTCGGTGAATGGTAGCTTTGCAGAGTATGTTCTGGCAGACGCCGACTATGTAGGCATTATCCCAGAAAGCGTCGACTCTGTAGAGGTTGCCCCTGTCTTATGCGCAGGTGTCACTGTCTATAAAGGCCTAAAAATGACGGATACCAAGCCTGGTGATTGGGTAGTGATTTCAGGTATCGGCGGCCTCGGTCACATGGCGGTACAGTATGCTGTGGCTATGGGACTTAATGTTGCTGCGGTCGATATTGATGATGAAAAGCTAGCGTTCGCCGAAAAACTCGGCGCTAAAGTCACTGTTAATGCCAAAAACACAGATCCTGGCGAGTACCTACAACAGGAAATCGGCGGCGCGCATGGAGTACTAGTCACAGCGGTATCCTCTACAGCGTTTGAGCAAGCACTNAGCATGTTAAGACGTGGTGGTACTTTGGTCTGTAATGGCCTACCTACAGGCGACTTCCCAGTTTCTATCTTTGATACGGTATTGAACGGTATTACTATTCGCGGCTCAATTGTCGGTACACGCCTTGATCTACAAGAGTCGTTAGATATGGCAGCTAAAGGCAAAGTGAAAGCGACCGTTGCCGCTGAACCACTCGAGAATATCAATGATATCTTCGCTCGTATGCGTGATGGCAAGATCGAGGGACGTATTGTGATTGACTATGCCATGTAGTGATTAACAGGTAGCATTGCGATGTTATATCAGTATTGCTATCACTTGTCATTGAAACTCTAAAAAATGGTCGTATTGTTTTTGATGCCATACTATTCATAGTATGACTAAGAACAATGCGACCTTTTATGTTATGACAGGGCAATTTTGGAAAATCTTAACTAAAAGACAAGGAGTACACTATGAAACTTGCAGCGACAGCGTCTTGCGCCGAATTAATCGAGCTTTTAAAGTCCAAGCATGGTGATTTAATGTTCCATCAGTCTGGCGGCTGCTGCGATGGTAGCTCACCGATGTGCTATCCGCTAGGCGAGTTCAAAACTGGCGCGCAAGATGTGCTTGTTGGCGAGCTGGTAGGCTGTCCGTTTTATATGGGTAAAGCACAATTTGAGCTCTGGCAGCATACTGACTTAACTATCGATGTAGTCGATGGTCGCGGCGCAAGTTTTTCGCTTGAGATACCTGAAGGCAAGCGCTTTATCGTGCGCTCTGAGGTTTGCGCGGTGGATTAATTATTTAAACTCACTAACATTCATAACCCCGCGACATTTTGGAAACTGACTACAACCATAAAAGCTTTGACCTTGACGTGCGCCTTTTTTGGCGACGCGCTCAACCATTTCGCCGCCACATCTAGGACAGTTTGGAATTTGCTTAGCCATAATGTCGTTATTAGCCACTATATTAATCTTAGATTCGTTAATTTGATTATCACTTTGAGAGTTAACTTTGGCTTTTATTTCAGACTCTGGTAGCTCAAACGGCGTGATATAAAACGCTTCTTCCTTTTCACTAACTACGAAACTTTCATTGGCTTGTAGCGTTTGTCCTGACCAGCCTGCAACTTCTCTACTTTTTAGAATGTCTCTTTTTTTGGGTTCAACTGACACGTTTTGAGTATAAGAAGCCTCTACTTCCTCTTTAGGTTTTAAGGCAGAAGATGGTTTATTTGCTGGACTATTAGAGCCACTGTGCTTATCTTTAAGGTAAGCTTTGTGCTCTCGATTGGTTCGCCAAGATTTGCTATAGCGGTTATTCTCAATCTGCTCTACAATCGACTTAACCTCAGCGCCGGTTAATATTACTTCTTGCTTTGTCTTTACATAAGAGGCCATACCGCTAGTAAGCACATTTTCGGGCAATACATTGCGAGTTTTTAGCTCACACTCGCCAATGAACGCTATCATCGAATGAAAGTAGCTCATCTCTAAATCAAGCAAATCGGCTAGTGATTTAATGTGTAAATAATTTTGTCTGAGCGGATTTTGAAACTTATACTTGCGACCGTTGGCGAATACCTGCGTCCACTGGCGCTGCTTTTCATTACCATAGATCCAGCCTTTATAGTTCTTAGTTTCAATGACAAAGATACCGTGTACTGAGACGATAATATGGTCAATCTGCGTGCTACCACCATTGGCAAGTGGCAAAGTTATATTATTTAGCCGGTGATAAATATCTTTATCGAGCTTAAGCCACATAGCGACGTTGATAACGGTCTCACCGAGGACACCTTTAAAGCTAGACATCAAGGACATCGTTTTTATCTCTATTTATCAGTATAAAGCGCTTGAATAAAACCTTAATAATACAACATAAGCCTATAAATGCGATATGCTATCCAATTATTTTTACTACCAAATACTAGCTTTTTGGACTAACTTTATGAATATTGTCAGCAGCACACTACTAAAAACTGCGCTTAGCGCCAGCTTACTATTATCACTACCTGTGATGGCAGCAGTGCCGCAAAAATGGAAGTTAGATACCCCAAAAACCAAAGTCGACTTTAAGGTAGCATATTTAGGGAATGGTACGGTTGAAGGCCAGTTTCATAACATGGATGGTTCTATCAATTACGATGTAAANNACCCAACAAGTACTACCNTTAATTTTACTGTAAAAACGAGCAGTATTGATGCTGGTGGCAATTTGCGTAATGCCTTTTTGCGGCGCAAGGAGCTACTCAACACAGCTAAATACCCGACTATGAGATTTGTCTCCAAAAAGGTCAGCATGATTAATGCCAAAGAAGCGCATGTCACAGGCGACTTTACGGTTTTGGGAAAAACCAAACCTTTAACCGTAAAAGTAGTCTTATCTGATGTCAAAAAAGACCCCAAAACCGCGCGTCCGTTTTTAAACTTTCAAGCTATTGGTAAAGTGAATCGCCTCAATTATGGCGTGACCGCCTTCCCAAATATGGTGGGTACAGTCATTCCGATTAACATCACAGGACAGCTTGTAGCGGCAAACTAAAGGGAATACAGCGACTGTAATATTTATGACGCTTTGACTTAAGCATAAAAACCCAGCGCCAAACGTTTGTTATTGACGTTTTACGCCGGATTTTAGTTTGATTGCTAATGAGTATCTATTATCTATACCCTGTTCTAATAACAATAGATAAGTAGGGCGTGTTGAACATTCGACCTTGGCACTGACAGAGACTATTTTTTAGGCGATTTGCAGATAAAAATGGTAAGTTTAGTCGTTCTAAGCGTCTATTT
>FUFK010045696.1_pt1 | contig 14072 bp, 15 predicted proteins | sample 1021851 | NCBI WGS metagenome assembly FUFK01 (sample SAMEA51879418, study PRJEB19060) | metagenome | reverse complement strand
GAAACTCAAAAAGCAAACCCGGACTTGGTTTTGTTAGATATGAGGCGAAGTTGTTCAATCAAGACAATGAAATAGTGTTTCTCACTAAAAGCACCTTGATGATTAAGTCTCGAATTTAATTTAGATATATTTTGTGACTAATTTGGAAAAGTTTTTTCTTGCACCAAATTTTCGACCTAGAAGAAAAATACCTCCTAATTTTCTTTGAATAAAGAGGATTTGAGGATCGGGTAGCTGAAACTTATCTTTTTGGTTTATCAGTGTTGATGAAAGCAAGTTCAAATCCTCTGTAGAAATGCAATTTAGGAAATCAAATTCCTTATTTTTCCGTAAAGGCAAAGATAAGTTCCAGATTATGTCTAGAAGATACTGCTTTACCGAATTACTGGCGTTAGGACTGAAGATCTTCAAAGTTATAAGAGCTTTTTCAACCATCTCCTTTCTATCAAGCGCTAAGCCGTTAAGAATATCTTTAAAGACTNGGATATTTTTTTTAGAGACTTTACTAGTTGCACCAAAGTCCAGTAANACAATTTTTTTCGATGTATCATCAAATAGAAAGTTAGCAAAATTTGGATCTGTTTGAATTAAATTAAATTCAAATATCTCTTTGAAGGCAAGTTCTACTAAATTATTTATTATTGAATTTTTTGTTTTTTGATCATGATGTGCNACCTNATCAATTGTTATCCCNTTATGATNCTCCATTGCCAAAATTNTTGTAGTGGTAAGTTTTTNATTAATCTTTGGTACAACAAATTTTTTATCTGTTTTAAGTAGACGATGAAAATTTTTCTGGTGCGCTGCTTCGAGCAAGTAATCGGTTTCGTTTAGTAACTGTGTTTTCCCAGCTTCAAGTAGTTTATCAAAATCAAAGGATTTTGGTAAGATTCCAAGGTTTTTAGTCACTAGTCTAATATTATTAATATCACTTTCTATGCTCTCTCTAATTTTTGGGTATTGAATTTTTAATATTAACTCCTTATTGCCGTATTTACACTTGTGCACTTGACCAATTGAAGCAGCAGCGATTGGCGTTTCATTGAATTCGGAGAAGATATCTAAAAAATCATCACCATAATTTTCTCTCAAGACCTCACCAAGTTGATAATTTGGCATATGAAAGTTTTTATTTCTTAAGTCACCAAGCATTTTACTAACTTGTTCTGGCAAAAAGTCATTTGCTTCAAGAGATAATAATTGCCCAATTTTTAATGCTGCACCTCTTAGTTTTGCGAGTTCTTCTATAAAGGTAAGGATATTTTTTTCCTGAACGAGGAGGTTTTTTATTGATGGAGACCTGCCACCCAATAATTCCTTTGTTCCATCGAAAACAATAGAGCTAGCAAATTTAATTGCTATTTTGCCAAAACTTGATGCCCTACTAATTCTACCTTTGGGCACTGGTAACGATTTAGATACACTATTTTTCTGATCCATTAATGATCTGGTTTAAAGATGAAAGTTGTTTCCCTATTACTATTTAGAGTTGCTATACATGAAGCATACCAGTTTCAGAAAGTAACCATAGAGTACCGTTAAAAAAGCAACGCCAAAAGCTGGTCCAATAGCGTCATTGGCCAAAAGATTTTTAAGATCACCTGCCATTAAAACTAAGCCAATAAGAAAACCCAGCCAACCTACTATAACGGCTGCATCTCCAGTTAGTGAAATTGTTCTTTCATCAAATTTTCCTTTGCTCATAGCCAGTGCAGCAAAGAATGATGCGACAACAACTACTATAAGAGAAGGAAGGTCTATAAATGCACCAGGGTTTCCACCTGTGATTGCCGCATACATCATTACGCCAAACACCCCAATTAGTCCTAAAAAAAACATGAAATATCTCCTGAAAATTTTTAACAACGGTAGCACTCAAAAAATAATAGGCAAGCATAAAGATTTTAAACTTTTATTTCTGGTCCAGCTCCATTGGGCAGGTGGGATCATTGGACCATTCGAGAAGCGAGTTATCATATAGAAAGAGTTTTTCAATGTCGAAAATCTTGGCAACAAAAAAAACAGTCGTGGCCGCTATACCACCTCCACAATAGCTAACTATTGACTTATCAGTATCAATTAGGGGTTTTATCATAGCATGCATTTCGGATGGAGGAAGGAATTTACCGGTATCATGATTAAGTAAATTTAGTGCAGGAATATTTATGCTTTTTGGTATTCTTCCAGGCCTGCCGTAATGAGTTCCCCCACCAAAAAATTGTTTACGTGTTAGGGCATTTACAAAAATAAATTCGTCATCTTTAAGAGCTTCTTTCATTTTATTTTTATCAAAAATTGTTTCTTGACTGCGAGCTCCTTGAAAATTTCCTTTCGTAAACACCTCTTCTCCTGTTGATAGAGGAAAATTCTGTTTTTGCCATGAGGCCAACCCGCCATTCATAATTTTTACATTCTTGGCCCCAGACATTGTTAACACCCACCACGCTCTTGTAATAGCCATGTGAAACCCAGACCCATAAAGAATAATTTCATCTTCATTATTTATCCCAATGCTCGACAGTTTTTCATTTAATTTTTCTTGCGAGACAATTGAAAAAGGTATGGGATTATCCTTTTCGGATAGATCATCAACCATATGTAAATAAGCCGAACCAGGGATATGCCGTTTTAAATAATCTTCATATCCACTGTGTATCGTTGAGGCGCCTACTTTTTTAAGTTCAAAGTAGACGGTGCAATCAATCACTTTGAAATTTTTAGCGTCCAGTTTCTCATAAACATACTTGGGATCTACAATATTTTTTTGATAATTCTCCATCACTTTATTTTATCCTTTATTATTTTTCTGTCACTCATAGAATGACTTTATGAGTGCGTATACTGTAGATTTGGATTGGCTTAAAAGGGTAAGGGAAGATATAATCGACCCCGGTCAGAGGATAATTGATCCTCACCATCACTTGTGGCCAAAGACNGTTGCAGGTTCCTCAAATGTTAGGCGACATCGTCTTTATAACTATATGCTTGAAGATTTTTGGGAAGATACTAGCTCAGGACATAATGTGACAGATAGTGTTTACATTGAGTGTTCAGAGTTTTTTTGGAATTCTGAAAATGAGCATTTTAATCCAGTTGGAGAAACTGAATACATAAAAGGCTTAGCACAACTTTCTCTAGAAAATAGTAAAAAGACAACAATTTCAGGAATAATTGGCCACGCTAACATGTTACTAGGAAAAGANGTGGATGAGGTTCTAGAGAGGCATCTAGATATTGGAGGAAACCTATTTAAAGGTATCCGGCATGCGGGAAGCTGGGATTCTAGTGACACGATAAATAATTCACATCACAATCCACCGAAAGACATGTATNTAATGAAAGAATTTGGGGAAGGGCTAAAAATTTTATCTGGAAAAGGACTCGTTTTTGAGGCATGGCAATATCATCATCAACTACTCCAAGTAGCCCATTTGGCAAGTAATAACCCCGATCTGATAATTGTCTTGGATCATTTTAGTGGTCCGTTGGGGATCGGCTCTTATGCCACAATAAAAGAACAGGTTTATAAAAATTGGAAAAAAGATCTAAAGGAATTATCCCAGTATAAGAATGTCTTCGCTAAATTGGGGGGTTTAGCTATGCCAATAAATGGNCTNGGTTTTGAAGCAAACCCAAATCCTCCTACTTCTGATCAGTTTATGGCNCTTCAGAGACAATTTTATTTAACGACTATAGATTTTTTTGGATCAGAACGATGCATGTTTGAAAGCAATTTTCCTGTAGATAAGTATTCAGTCTCCTATCAAGTTTTATGGAATTCCTTTAAAAATCTGGTAAAGGATTTTAGCGAAACAGATAAGAATAATCTTTTCTTTAAGACAGCAAGTAATGTTTACAGTATTCCATAGAGGCATTTAAACTTTTTCAAAATCGGTGCTTTNACTANTTTGTTTGGGTTGAACAAGGAATATCCCCATCATTATCATAGCTAAAGATATCCACACAAAAACCGAGTGGCTTTCACCTAGAATAATTATTCCCCATACGACGCCAAAGAATGTCACAAGATATCCTACTTGAGATGAAAAAACCGATCCTGCTCTTCCAATGAGATAAATAAATATTGAGTATGCAGTAGCGCTGATGAACCCTAGACCTAAAGTTGAGATAAACAAATATAAATTTGTTGGCTGCAGTATAAAAAATTGATCCATTACTAAAGAAAGCAAAAANGTGATTATTGCGGAGACAAAGGAAACTGCACAAACTAAGCGGATAGGTCCAAAATTTTGTAAGGCTAATCTATCAATGTAGATATTTTCCAGGGCATAACAAAGAGCGCANTTAAGAGCCAGTAAGACCCAGGGAATATCTCTTTTATCTGGCAAACTGTTTTCTGGAAGTATTAAAATTAGAAGAGCACAGAAACCAGTGATAAGGCCTATCACTCTTCTTACCTTAAACTTATCCATTCTTAGCCCCAAGGCAATTAAATAGGTAAAGAGGGGAATTACTGACACTGAAATCGACAATACACCAGCGTCAAGGTGTTCAACACAAGCGTAAAAAATAATATTGGGGATAACTACAGACAGAAAAGTAATTATAACTATAGGAAGAAACATTATTTTTGGGATAATAATTTTTCCGTGCCTAAAAAATACATAAGCTAATAGAATGAGGCCACTAAAAAGACTTTGCCAGAAGGTCAAACCAATGGGAGTTCCACCAGCTGTTATAGCAATTTTACCAAGTGTAAAGCTCAGGCCCCATCCGAGACCGAGGATAATTAAAATTAAAAAGTTCACTGCCAATATTTCATAAGTTAGTTTTTATTCTTGGGGGGTTGGGGATTATTTCTTGGGTTTGAGTCAATCATCTTAATCTCCTCAATTTTATTTTTATCATTAAATTCTACTAAATCATTGTATAGAGAAACAGCGCGTTCCTTTTCATATATCTGTTCATCCCCGAAGTAAAAAGCGAATGATTTTGAGTGTTTAATCTGTTTATCCGGATCTTGTACTACTGACTTAGTCCAATGGTATAATGGATAATCTTTAATATCATTTTTTTCAGCCTCTTTAACATAATCTAAAAATCCATCGAGCGTACACACTGGTCTAGTCTGATGTTTTCTTGCGATCTTATTAATTTTCTTAGATATATCCAAATTGCTCTCACTCCTTAAATCATCCGCTAAGTCTTGTGGAAGCTTTATTCTTACTTGGTACAACCATTNATTATTCATGCTTTGTAAACTCAAATTTTTGTCATGGAAAGAAAGCTGAGAACAGCAACTACTAATAATGAAGAACCCATTATTATGTTGATATATTTTTGCGTGCTAGGTTTTAAATTTACTTTTTCTATTGTTGAACCCAAAGCCAACCAAGCCACATGTAGAGGAATCCAGATTAAGTTCATAACGATAAATTTCCACGTTGTTTCTAAGACAAAATTATCTGGAAAGACCGCAAAACCAGTCAAAAGAATCGAGTGAAAAGCATACGCTTTAGGATTTACCAACTGGAGAAAAATGCCTTCGACCAGTGTAGGTTCTTTTTGAGGGCTTACGAAAGCAATTTCAGAGCCTCTAAACATAATTTTTAGTGAGAGATAGACTAGGTATCCTGATGCAATAAAAAGAAAAATAGTTCTCATTANTGGAATAGAAAAAATCACTGAAGCAAACCCGGTAATAACGAGAGCCCAAACTGACAGATAACCTATCGTTAATCCAATAAGAAACTTTAAACCAACTTTAAAAGAGTANGCTGCACCTACTCCTGCCAGCGCTAATACTGCTGGTCCAGGGGTAGCAATCATAAAAAAAACGGCAAAAGCAAAGGCTATCATTTTAGGTACGTGTTTCTCAAAGTTAGGTTACTTTTTTTCTATTTAAGTATGCTGGCGTATCCCAAAGTCTCTTGGACAGTATATCCTTTAAGACCTTAACCGTTTGGATTATATCTTCTTCATTGATATAGAGTGGAGTTATGCCAAATCTAATAATATTAGGAGCTCTAAAATCTCCAACTATATTTCTGTCTATTAATGCCTGCATTATCGCATAACCAGATGGATGAGAAAAAGACACCTGTGACCCTCTTTCAGAGGACTTTATAGGACTCTCTAAATGAAGATCTGAACATGTTTGTTCAACCATATTAATGAATAAATCTGACAGCTTTATGCTCTCTTCTCTTAGTTTATGAAGGTCGAGGTCCCGAAAAATATCTAAAGATTTTTCTAAGATTGACATTTGAATAACAGGAGGTGTACCAACGCGCATCATTTCAATTGAAGCTGATTTCTCAAATGTATTATTGAAATCAAATGGTGCCTTATGACCAAGCCAGCCTCTGATTATTGGGTAACATTTTTCTATCAAGTCAGGTCTTACATATATGAAGGCAGGCGCNCCTGGCCCACCATTTAAAAACTTGTATGTACACCCGACAGCAAAATCGCAATTAATCGCTTTAAGATTTAAAGGAACAGCTCCCGCGCTATGTGCTAAGTCCCANATTATGGTTGANCCATTTTCATGAACTTTATTAGTAATACTTTCTAAATCAAACATTGACCCAGTCCGATAATCGACATGGGTAAGTAATACTGTGTTAACCTGCTCATTTAGCGACGATATAAGCTCATTTCTTTTTACTTTCTTAAGCTCAAATTTTGAGTTCAAACTNTCAACAAGGCCTTCAGCTATATAAATGTCNGAAGGAAAATTATCAATATCAGTAAGTATTATATNTCTTTTGGNATTTAGTTTTANAGCTGCTGCCAAAGCTTGGTAAGTCTTAATGGAAAGAGTGTCCCCGGCTACTATCGAANCTTTATCCACACCNATTATATNNGCGATTTTATTNCCAACAGTTATTGGCTGTTCCATCCAATTAGATTCATTCCAACCTTTNATCAGCTTTCCACCCCATTCTTTAGCAATTACGTTTTCTGATATAGACTCTATCCCTTTCAGTGGAGGGCCTAAGGAGTTACCGTCTAGATAGATCATACCTGATGGGATATTAAATAGTGATTTTCTATATATTGAGTTCATGTTAGTTGGAGCTAAAATTATGATCAACTTGTTATATAAAATCTAACTATTCTTGGATAGAGAAATCTATTTGAAACAGTAAACTTATGGATTTATAATTTTACAATGAGAAAGATCCTATTATCGTGAAATCTATTCCAATATACCAGGTAGATGCATTNTCTAAGAAAGTATTCTCGGGTAATCCCGCAGCGGTTTGTATCCTTGATAATTGGTTATCCGACNGAGTAATGCAGGCTATAGCATCTGAAAATAATTTATCTGAGACTGCATTTATAAACATGAACACTAAACCCTTCGGTATNAGGTGGTTTACGCCCGAATGTGAAATGGGGTTATGNGGNCATGCAACATTGGCAAGTGCTCGGGTTTTNTTCGACGAATATATGGATANAGATCAAAAAGAGATNACTTTTTCTGCACAGAGAGGTCTTCTAAAAACANTTAAAAAAAGCGAGCAAATCTTTTTAGACTTTCCCGCTGATAAACCAATCGAACAAAAAATTGTTGATGTTGTAAGAGAGAGTATAGGGGCTAATATCCAGCAATTGTTTAAGGGCCGTGATGATTGCTTAGCAATTTTAGATAATGAAGCTAGTATCAGAAATATATCCGTAAACATGAGTAAAGTATCCGAACTCGACGCAAGAGGATTGATTGTCAGTGCTCAGGGTGATGAGTATGATTTTGTTTCACGATGTTTTTACCCAAAATCCAAAATAGATGAGGACCCAGTAACTGGCTCGGCTCATACTCTGCTCATTCCTTATTGGGCAGATATTTTAAAAAAGAATAATTTAAAGGCNTATCAATGTTCTGAAAGAGGAGGCGCTCTCATTTGTGAGCTTAAAGGGGANAGGGTATTTATTGGAGGCTATACGGCGCGNTACTTAGATGGGAACATATATTTAAATAGTAAAGATTGATAAGGCAATTCAATGAAGCCAGCCATAAAAGTACTTGGGGTTCCTGATGATATAAACTCCTCTTTTATGAGAGGGTCGAGTGCTGCTCCACCTTTAATTAGAGAGGCGCTGTATTCTGCCTCTTCTAATTTATTTTCTGAATCAGGTTTGAACTTGGATCAAAAAGGTATTTGGGAGGACCTGGGCGATATTGAGTTCGCAGGTCAGGTGGCAGTAGAAAACTTTAAAAAGATTAAAACTTTTGTAAAAGATGTTTTGGTTTCAGATCAAAAACTTGTTTCCTTAGGAGGAGATCATTCGGTTTCGTGGCCCATTCTAGACGCTCATTTGGATATATGGGGTACTCTAGATATTCTCCATATTGATGCACATCCAGATCTTTATGATAGTTTATTGGGTAATAAACTCAGTCATGCATCACCTTTTGCTAGAATAATGGAAACGGGCAGAGCGAGTAGACTAGTTCAAGTAGGCATTAGAACGTTAAATAAACATCAGCGTGAACAGGCAGAAAAATTTGGAGTCGAGATATATCAAATGAAAGACCTTNCTAAACTTAGTTCATTAAGCTTTTCAAAACCTGTTTACTGCAGTATTGATATCGATGCTTTAGATCCAGCATATGCTCCAGGAGTTTCTCATTTTGAACCGGGTGGCCTATCTACGCGACAGTTAATAGATTGTCTTAATGGTTTTAAGGGACGGCTGATTGGTGCCGATATTGTGGAGTATAATCCAAAAAGAGATTTTCATAATTTGACGGCAATGGTTGCCGCAAAATTATTGAAGGAAGTAATTGCGCGTATTTATCGTGATAATATTAAAAAAGATTAGGAGTACTAATGGAAAATGGATTTAAAGACGAGCTAACAGAAAGGTTGATGCGGTATACTGCTATAGACAGCCAGAGTGATGAGCTTTCCAATAAATCGCCGAGTACGGATCAACAGCTTAATATGNTGAACTTATTGAAGGAAGAGCTTCTTGCTTTAGGAGTTGAAGACGTTAAGCTCACNGANTATGGAGTAGTATTAGCGACAGTGCCCGGAAATATANCAGCACCAGCTGTTGGATTTTTAGCGCATGTAGATACNGCNCCACAATTCAATGCTTCNGGTGTTAAGCCGAGGTTAATTAAAGGCTATAATGGGGGAGATATCACATTTCCTGATGATCCGGAGTTGACCCTTTCGCCAAATGAGTTCGAATACCTAAAGGANAAAAAGGGTGATGATATCATTACCGCGTCCGGAACTACATTACTTGGAGCTGATGATAAAGCTGGTGTCTCGATAATAATGACAGCAATTAATCACCTGTTACAAANNTCNGAACTAAANCATGGTCCCATCNGGGTGGCATTTACTCCAGATGAAGAAATAGGTCGTGGTGTAAAAAAACAATTGGCCACTGATCTCGGCGTAGACACGGCATACACCTTTGATGGGGGTAAAATTGGAGACTTAGAATATGAAACCTTTTCTGCAGATAAAGCGGAGGTCAAAATTAAAGGTGTATCGATACACCCTGGTTTAGCTAAAGATAAGTTGGTAAATGCTATCCACATTGCAGCAAANCTTATTAGTACTTTGCCTCAAACCACTCTTACCCCAGAAACCACAGAAGATAACGAAGGTTTTATTCATGCTACAGATATGGTTGGAGGGTCCTCTGAAATGACGCTTCGCTTTATTTTNCGTGATTTTGAGCTTGCGGGCTTAAAAGAGAAAGGTGATCTTTTGAAGCAGGTATGTGAGGTNATAAACNCGTCAGAGCCNAGAGCAGAAATTACCTGCGAAATTACACCACAATACAGAAACATGCGTTATTGGCTTGAGAAGAATATGAGGCCTGTTGAGATAGCTAAGAAAGCTATGGAAAACTTAGACATTGTTCCTTTCTCAAAACCTATAAGAGGTGGCACAGACGGATCATTATTAACTGAGTTAGGTGTGCCTACGCCAAACCTATTCACGGGCATGCAAAACATTCATGGCCCTCTAGAGTGGATTTCCGCTCAAGATATGGAAAAAGCTACACATTTATGTTTGGAAATCATAAAGGAGTTTTCAAAAGAAAATTAGCTGTTTTTAAAAAATGAAGGAGTACTTAGCTTGCTTTTAATCGTCCCTCGAGAGCATCATCNATAGCTTGCTGTCCCCAATGCAATCCACATTCATATTTGCCAAAAATAAAGTTATCATTTGCATTAGTTGACAAGCCTGCCTGAATGGCCTCGCCNATCTCAAAATCNTCATTAAACACTTCTTTGACAACATTNTAATTTTTTTCCCAATATTGTTTAGCCTTATCTGTATTTGCTGGTTCAGATATAAGCATCATACATTTAAATACACAAGTGCCTGGACCCGTNGGNATTATTGAATGCACATAGACATGATCTGTCATAATTTGNACAAAGTTACAGGGAAATAANTAATTTTGTGTCATAAAATATTTTCTATATGTCCATTCNTCTTGTGGTTTGCCTTTAAGCTCCCTTATATTCCATAATGGAACTGAGTGACGCACGTGAGGATAGTGATTGGTAAAAACGCTTTGATTATCTAGGTANCCAGAACACGCAGTATGTTCNTGTGCTGAGCAAAAATGATAATTTTCTTGAAAGCCCTCNAAAGCTAATCTCCAGCTCATGTTTCTTGGCAGTGTCCATTTTTTGTAAATTATATGATTATCTAAGTTCAAAGCATTAAATTGACTCTCCATNGGAGCCAACCATTTTGCCATATCTACCCGCTTTGCGTCTGCAGATGGTCTAACCCACACCATTCCAAAATGCTCGTATACTGGNAATTCCTTGAGTCCATACTTGCTTTTATCTAAGTTATCAAANCCAAATGGTTGTGGCATTCCTCTTAATNTTCCATTGAGGTCATAGGTCCAGCTATGATATGGACATGAAAAAGTCTTAGCTTTTCCACACTCACGCCCTTCGACTTTTGCGCCCCTATGTCGGCAAACATTCATGAAAGCTTTTAACTCATTGTCATTATTTCTTGTAACTAATATTGGTACACCGGTATCATTGTGGGTGATGAACTGTCCNGGTTCCGATAANTCNCTTACATGCGCAACAATAATTGGAAACTCGCGAAAAAGCGTATTAATTTCAGCATTTAATTTTTTTGGATCATTGTAATTAGAAACCGGATTATGCATTATTTCATCAGTCATAGAAGTTTTACCGGTTTCACAATACTCAAGTATTTGCTCAATAATTTGTTTTTCTTCTTTTGTTACCATTTTTTTTCTTTAAGACTTATCCTCAACTCAGATAATATCATAACTTACATTTTATTTGAAACTACAAATCATAAGCTTCAAGCATCAAATAAATACCNTATAAATATTGACTNCCTTTNGATTGAANCTNAACTGCTGNTTCATACTCTTTTTTCAAAATGTCTATAATTTCTTTAATTGTTTCTGGTTTTNTAACNTTTCCAACGCCTTGCCCAGCACTCCAGACTGTTTTCCACGCTTTTGATCCCGCATGCATATCTCCAGAAAAATCAATTTTTGCTATTTTCTTTGTATCGTCAAGAGATAGCCCAGAAGCTTCGACACTTGCTCTCATCCAGTTTCCAAGTGCTCCCGTGATGGCACGTGATTGGATCAAGTCTTCCATTTTACTGTCCCAGACCATTTGTCTGTAGGCATCGGATATTAAAGTTTCTTGAGCTGCCAGAAATCTTGTGCCTATATAGGCAAAATCAANACCAAGGGTTTCAGCAGCACGTATGCTCCTNCCATTGCTAATTCCACCACCTACCATTATAGGGCCATCAAAAAACGATCTTACTTCATCGAGAAAGGGCATCAAGGCATACTCACCAGTGTGGCCACCAGCACCGGTACANACAAGCACCAAGCCATCGGCACCCCTATCAATTGCCTTTNTTGCAAANGAAGGAGAGTTAACATCCGCAAATACTAGACCACCATATGCATGAACCTGCTGTGTCACCCTATGNGGTCCTCCAAGAGCTGTGATAACTATTTTTGGTTTAAATTCTTCAACAAGTGTAATTTCTTGATCAAAGCGTCCATAGCTGTTGTGGGTTATCATATTAAATGCCCATGGGGCATCTTCTTGGTTTANTTTAGTNTCGATTATTTCAAACCAACTTCTTAAATCATCAATGGTACGGGCGTTTGGGCCAGGNAAAGATCCCATAAGNCCTTCTTTNCATGANTGNATNACAGCGTCAGGCCCTGAAACAAGAAACATTGGAGCTACTANCGCNGGTAGCTTTAAGCGCTTTTTAATTGAGACAAGAATTTCATTAGACATCNGNNGCTCTTAAAATTTACCTTTCCGTTTAGGAAATTTGNATNTGNAGTACAANAAATACTTNAATATNTAGACAAATTNATAGTTATTTTTACTTAGTATGTATATAATACTTACATGGCTTTCTTTGAATCAAATTACTGGCACCCCTCCGTTGCAGCAGACATTGTTTTATTGTCTCTAAGACAAAAAAAACTCTCAGTTTTACTTGTCAAACGCTTGGATCATGAAAATGGATGGGCACTGCCTGGCGGTTTTTTAGAAAAAGGTGAAGATCTAGATCAATGCGCACAAAGAGAGTTATACGAAGAAACAGGAATTCGGGTTCCCTACATTAGTCATTTTGCTAATTATAGCGATCCAAGTAGAGACAATCGACATCAAGTAATTTCAGTTGCCTATTTAGCGGTACATCCTTCAGGNAAGTTAAGGATTAGGGCAAACTCTGATGTTTTTGATGTTAATTGGTTTAATGTNGATAGTTTGCCAGACTTNTGTTTTGATCATAATAAAATTTGTAGTGATGGGATTAAATATTCACGGTTATTAATAGAGAGAAAGCCCTCTCTAGCTTTTGCTTTTCATAAAGATGGTTTTACGTTAACTGAGTTACAACAAACATTTGCTGCTTTNGGGGGGCAAAAATTTAGTCCTGAGAACAAAAGGAATTTTCGTTTATGGCTGAAAAATTNTTCNGANGGTAAGGGANTNGTTANAGAAACGGATAAGTTTAGAGAAGGTAATCACAGACCTGCCCGAATTTATAAGCCAAATCTCGAAGCATTAGTTGAACATAATAAAGAATAATTATTTTATATGCCTTTGAACTACNTTTCCTNCTAGATACCAAGCCTCTCGTNGCTGTATTTCTGCAGTTTTAAAATGTTTATCCCTTCNGATNAGAGATTCCTCAGCTGATTGCTNATCNGGATAAATGGAGACCGACATTGCTGTGGTTGGGCCTGTTTTTATAGTCAATAGGATCTCAGCAGTTGGAAAAAGCGTAGGCGCATCCTTTTCATACAATTCAGCTCTTTTACTCAGATCATCCTGTATCTCAAATTCCAACATATTTATTCTTGCAACACTCATTCCCCTTCTCCTTAATTAAATTAATTATATTCAATAACAATTGAGTTTATATTCTCACCGATATTTTAAAATTTATTTTCAATAAAAACCAATTCAGCTCATCGTCTTCTTATGTTATAGTGAAGAAAGATTTTTCAGACTGGGATAAGAGATTGAAAGATTCTAACGAACAAAAGTTTACAGGACAAAGAATACCAAATGGTATGCTCGAAGACAACTATCCAAGAAATATGTGGTGGGTTGCAGCGCGATCAGACGAGATAAAAGAAAAACCGATTTCTCGTTGGCTACTTGAAACTCCAGTCGTCATATATCGTTTAGAGGACGGCACTCCTGCAGCATTATATGATAGATGTCCACATAGGTGGGCACCTTTATCTGAAGGACATGTTGAGGGAGATAAAATTATTTGCCCTTATCATGGTATGCAATTCAATATAGAGGGTCATTGCACAAAAGCCCCAACGCAAAAGATGATGCCAAAGACCGCCCAAATACCCTCATTCAAGGTTGTGGAACGCGGCGCTTTTCTGTGGATTTGGATGGGTAATCAGGACGCCATAGATTGTGAGCCCCCAGATGTTAGCTATCAAACAGATAATGATTGGACCTTTTTAGGCGGCTACTATGATGTAAAAGCAAATTGGGTTTTAATAAGAGAAAATGTCATGGATTTAACACATATTGCTTTTCTCCATAAGAATAC
>FUFK010051891.1_pt1 | contig 14073 bp, 22 predicted proteins | sample 1021851 | NCBI WGS metagenome assembly FUFK01 (sample SAMEA51879418, study PRJEB19060) | metagenome | reverse complement strand
CTACAGGAGATGAATGAGTTTTCATGCATTGAGTTTGATATCAATGATATCGTTCGCTCAGGACTTGTTAAGTCTTATCTCTTGTCAAAATATAATCTTGGTTTCTAATGTTTAAATTCGTTGATGTTGGTAATATTTCAGTTGAAGTAGAACCAGTAAGTAAAGATGGAGTACGTTTCTATCCTATTCCTGGTGCGGATAAATATTATCCAAGCGTAACCTCAATCACATCGTTTAAGAACGCACAGTTTTTCAAAGATTGGAGAACCCGAATAGGTGAGGACGAGGCGAATCGCATCACTGCTAGAGCAACTCAACGAGGAACAGCATTTCATAACATTGCGGAAGATTATTTCAAAGGTGAATTAAACCTTGACAGATACTTGGAAAATACTCCATTGTCTGTTAGAATGTTTCAATCAGCAAAGTCTACACTAAACCGAATCAATAACATTCATTGTCTAGAGACATTTCTCTATTCACACTATCTTGGTTTAGCAGGTCGAGTAGATTGCATTGCTGAGTTCGATGGCGAGTTGGCAGTGATCGATTTCAAAACGTCCACTAAAGAAAAAAAGGAAGATCATATCGAGAACTATTTTGTTCAAGAAACTGCATACGCAGCGATGTTCCTAGAACGTTCNGGAATTGAGGTNAAGAAAATTGTCACACTTATCGCCACTGAAGAAGGATCTATTCAAGTATTTGAGAAGTACAATCTTGATGACTATTTACAGTTACTTAAAACCTACATCGAAGAATTTGTTAGGGGAAGACATGCCTAAAGAAAAACTTGAGGATAAATTTTTAACACCTACCAAATTCTCACAAGAGATTGAANGGTTAGTTAANAAAAGTAATGGTCTCATTACATATATTGAAGCAGTAGTTACATACTGNCAAGAGAATGAGATCGAGGTAGAGACAGTTCCCAAACTGATTTCTAAACCNTTGAAAGAACGTTTGCGTCACGAAGCACAACGTTTGAATTATATGAAAGCATCTTCTAAAGGAGTATTACCACTGTGACAGGGTTTGAAGTGTATAAGATGTATCTTTCACTCAAACAACACTTCACTAAACCAGACTACGATTACTACAAATATAACGGAAAGGTACGTGCGAACGAAAAGTCATTTGAGCAAAGGCAAGACCGTTATTTTTTTAAAAAGTTAGCGACAAAACATACAGGAGATAAACTCTTAAATTATTTTGTCGCTAATTTTGTAGACAATCCTAAAGGATATCTCAGATCATTTAGTGAGGATACCTATAATAAATGGAGAATACATCAAGAGTCTTTCACTTATAAATTTAAACAAGATGTAAATCTTTTACTCGATGATTATGAGTTTCCATATCAGGAAGCATTTGATAGAATGTTCATAGTCACTTCTGGTCAGCATCCAAAAATCATGAGACACTATCTATCTGGAGAGATCTCATTAGAAACATTGGTTGTATTTGAAACATGTTTAGGGTTCGTTGAAAATTTTGATAAAACTTTGTCAGATCCTATCTGGAAAGATACCCGAATGAAGGTCATGAAGTATAAACCATTTCTAAAATTAAATTGTCAAGAGTATAAGTCGGTAATCTTAGATACTATTAAAACAAAGTTATGAGTAAATTTTTCGAGTCCCAACAAGTCCAAGAAGATCTACAATCAATCTTTAATTTTTATAAAGAAATTTCAGCAGAGACAGTACGTTTAGGAATCATGGATAAAGAAGAGAAACTAGAACACATTGAAGATTGTAAAGCACTTATTGATAAACAAAAGACTTTCTATACAAGGTTGTGTCTAGCATCTAAAGAAGATAAAGAAGCAGCAGACATGAAGAACAGAGTCAATGCTTTAACTAGTGCGTTTGGATATGAGGACCTAATCGAGTGTATGAATGCAATGGTTGCTACACTAGAGGCAGCAGCAAAGAGGGATGATCTATGAAAATTAATATGATATCTGATGCACTCAAGATAGAATTAAAAGATCTTATCAATGAGGTTTTAGATGAGAGAGAACNTCAGAAAAAACTAGACGGTCCTTATGACTTTCCAGAAGATACTGATTGGCAACCAGATGATGATGGTCTTGATTATGAAGTAAATTACTATGGATAAGAAGTTAAAAGATTTTATAGAGAAATGGAAGAAGCGTTTACGTTTCCCCAAAATGCCACCACCACCAAGTTGCCCCGCTTGACAACACCTATATACTATGCTACGATTACACAGTAGTATACAAACAACTTACACACTAAAACGGAGAATACGATTATGTCTTTCGCATCACTTAAGAAAGCATCTAGCACTGGAAATACTTTTGCTAGATTGACTAAGGAGATCGAGAAACTAAACCAACCTGCTCAAGGTAACAGTGGCGCAGACGAGCGTCTTTGGAAACCAGAATTGGACAAGTCAGGTAACGGTTATGCTGTTATCAGATTCTTGCCCGCACCTGATGGAGAGGAACTTCCTTTCGCTAAGATCTGGTCTCATGCCTTCAAAGGTCCTGGTGGTCAATGGTATATTGAAAACTCATTGACAACTCTTGGTAAACAAGACCCTGTTTCAGAATACAATACTGAACTCTGGAACGCTGCAGGAGAGGGTTCTTCTGAACGTGCACAAGCACGAGCACAGAAGAGAAAACTTTCTTACTACTCTAACATTTACGTTGTGAGTGATCCTGCACACCCTGAGAATGAGGGTAAGGTCTTCCTATACAAATACGGTAAAAAGATTTTTGATAAACTCGTTGAAGCAATGCAACCTGCATTTGCAGACGAGACTCCAATCGATCCTTTCAATTTCTGGAAGGGTGCTGACTTCAAATTGAAGATCCGCAAGGTCGATGGTTACTGGAACTATGATAAGTCTGAATTTGCCCCACCTAATACACTAGGTGATTATGATGACAAACGTCTAGAACAAATTTGGAAAGAGGNATACTCTCTTGCTGAGTTTGAAGACCCTAAGAACTTTAAGTCTTATGAACAACTTAAGGCACGTCTTAGTTTAGTCTTGGGTAACACTGCTCCAGTAGCACGTCCTGATGAATCTTTTGAAGATGTTAAACCTCAGACTCCAGATTGGGGATCAGAAGTTAAAGATTTTCGAGAGAAAGCAGTTGCCTCTGCTCCTGCCGAGGATGACGTAGAACTTTCCTACTTTGCAAAACTTGCTGAAGAGGACTGATTATAAACTGGCACAAGGAGGGTTGTAATGACCCTCCTTTTCTAGTATAATTAAAACATACACAAGGAATACAATGAAAACTGCCCTCGCTGCAATCATGTTACTTGCATCTGTCCCTGTAAATGCTGAAAGCATTGGAGACAGGAGTAATCGTCAAGCGTATGAATCCTCTAGAGGATATGCATACGAACAAAATTGCTATCGTTATGAATATCGGGAAGAGTACGTTCCTGGCACATCTAGATCGCCTGGTTACGTCAGATCTTACCGAGAAAAGATTGCAACACCATGTTTCTATGGTGATCATAGCAGATCTTCAACTGCCCCTTCAAGAGTTTACAGAACTCCATCACCTGATGGTAATGAGTGTAGCGAAGGAGCAATTCTTGGAGGAATCTTAGGAGGAGGTGCAGGTGCAGCACTATCACAAGGAGACGGTCGTTGGTGGGCAATACCTTTGGGAATTGTCGGTGGATCTATGATCGGTTGTGATATTGATGGAGGTTAGTGATGTCAAAAACTAAAACTCCTATAAGCAAAGAAGAAGTCGAAGATATGATTGAGTTTGCTATCAACAGACACAATCGTAATGCAGGACTCATCAGTATGGTTTTAGGATTTCTATTCATCGCACTCTTTGCAGATGGATTCTTTAGAGTTATCGGAGAGATACCTCCATTTATGGGTATCGATGTTGATATACTCAAAGAGATAGTGGAAAGAACAAAAGATGAAGTATTAAAAGCACTTTCAAGATCATGAACAACATAGGATTAGAAGTTGTCTTCTGGACAATATTGTCAGTTTATTTACTAGCAAAAATCGGAGTCTTTAAAAAGAAATGAATGATGTAGCAGTAGTAATATACTTGATTTTATTTGTTATGTTATTCGCAGCAACCTTTGCATACATGTTTAGGTTGATGGGTTCTACGTTGGATTCTTTTAANAAGGCATCAATTGGACATCCTGAGTTGCGAGGTGTTAGAGAAGGTGAACAGTTGTTAGGAGTTACTTTCAAGGGATATGAAGAACTATCACTAGATGAAGTAGAAAAATATCCAGTAAGTGCACAAAGAGACCATGAGTCCATAGAACTCTATCGTGATTTACAAGATCGTATTGATGAACTTGATGATGAAGACGATGATGATGACGATGGTGATATCCCTGCTAAACCGTACGTCGGTTCTGGAATCTGAAATTGACTTTTAGTTCCCATGAAACCGCAAAAAAATTTCCGCCAAAAATTTGACCCCTTTAGATTTTTATGAGTGACATACATTTTAAAAAACACCGAGTGTTCCGAGAAACAGACGGTGTTATTTTTTATGACATATCAGTAGAGGAATCTAACGCTTCTGACTTAGTTGTTCATGAAGGTCCTGCTCAATCTCCTCCACCTGATTGTGTAGGAGGGAAACAATTCTATATACATTCCTTTCAAGATGATTACAACAGAGTTGTATCAGGCACAAGAATGTTTGAATTAGTTAATTATGATTGGAGATTCCCATATCATATAGTGCACCTTGATGTGCATAGTGGTGCATTAATTATTCCTCGTGGAACATTTCATAGATCTCAATCAGGAGAACATGGATCTATTGTAATCAATCAAGCAAAGAGATACGATGGATTTGATGCTAGTGCAGAGTTCTATCCTGTATCTTGTGCAGAGAACGTTCAACTATATAATGTATTAAAGAATGAGAAACCAGTAATTCATCGCTTAGGAGAATGACTCAAAGTTATCACATTTATTTTCAAGAAAAAGTCCTCTTTAAAAATTTGACAATAGAGGAATTTACTTTAATATGGGACAAACTCTATACTTCCTATTGGAAAGATGACATAACGTATTCTATATGTTATGATGAAGCATGTGATCTAGAACCCTCTTTTTAATTATGATTCCATTTTTACTTACTAGTGCAGCATTTCTTAACTTTGCATTTTATATCTATGCAATTGGATTTGTAGTTGCACTCGCCTTAGAGCAGTATCTCAAGGTCAGACCCCTGTCTGCTGACTCATCGATGAATGAGAGAAATAATTATATTGTGCAGACTAATAGAAAATATTGTTGGCGACAAGCATGGGTAGTAAATCTTTTTTGGTTCCTATGTAATATAGCATTGTTTGTTATATCAAGGAACATGCAAACACCTCAAGATACTTTCTGGAACGGAATATGAAGAAGGAATCAAAAGAAAGAGAGTATGCTAAGGATAGAATGGAATACTTCAGAGAGTTCCATCGAGTCATTGCACCAGTAGTTGTAATGAAAGTGGAGGGTAAAGATGAATAAAATTTATGCAACTTGTCTTATTGGTGCAGTAGCATGGTGCACTGCAGCANAAAGCTTGTAGTCCTCGTTTGGATGGGGGAGAAACTTATTGCCCTCCAATTGATGAAGTATTCTTACCAAAAGAAGAGATGAAGGGTGAACTTGATGTTTACGATATTAATCACTGGGCAGCTATACAAGGTATGTTTATCAGAAACCAAAGAAGAGAACAGATAGAAGAAAATGCGACTCATCCTACTGACGCAATAGATAAGGCATTACTTGATTTTTGGAATGATGACGGAGTATGAAAGACGAGCAGAAGACCCCTGTTGGCAGCATAAACAAAAGTGTATCGCAATGTTCACCCTCGATTCACACAACACTAGCTACATATATCGTAGAGAAGATGGAACATATTACTGGCAGCATTGTAGAAAGGAAGCGGAAGACGACCTCTTCGTAGATGCTGATGGGTTGCAACTAGAACTTCTAGGTGACCCTGTGCTATCTAAAGAATTTATTTTTAAAGCAATATTTTACTAATATCCGCCACCATATCCAGATCCAGAAGAGCCGCTAGAACTTGAACTAGAACTGCTAGAACTAGAGGAGGAACTAGAAGAAGAACTACTACTGGAACTCGAACTGGTCGAACTGGTCGAACTGGTTGATGAGTATGCTTGTTGGTTACTGACATCGCCTACGTTGCTAGTGGTGGTTGTGCTAGTTGTTGCTGATGTTGTCGAACTTACTACACCTGCGGTTGCACTGGTTGCAGAAGGTCCGTTATCAAATGATGTCACAGCAGTATTAACTGAAGATGCAGAAGCACTGCCACTAACATAACCAACAGCATCAAAGAATCTAGAAGCAATACTGAGAGGTGACTTCTTATTATTTACGTTATCTAACTCTGCATGAGGAGCGTACGAAACAAGAGTTTCAAACTCTTGAATCATTCTATCTACAATTCCTCTATTGGGAACTTTAATTATTCTTTTTAATTCATTTAAGTAATGTTCATGCTCATAATTAGATACTGGATATATTGAATCACTCTCACCTTTTGTAGTTCCGTCTGGTAAAACTGTTCTGTAAGTTGAATTTACTTGAATTCCTTCTTTGACTAAAACTATTCCATTATATAAAACCTCTTTTGTTTCATAGTGATGCACAACTTCTGGATCGCCATACTTTTTAACAACCATATCTTGTAGATCTGCTTCACTTCTTGGCCACTGCTCATAAAAATCAGTAATATTGTTTACCATTAATACAACCCAATCTAAAAATGGATCTCCTAATGCTGCTTCGGCAATCATTGAGGGAGTTTCGCCTTCTGATAACGAATACGATTCAAAGAAGGTTGTATATTTTTCTAGGTCTTCTCTTACTATAATTCTACGAGATATATTTTTTGCTAAACGATATTTGAAGGGTTCATCATTCTTGACACCCTCGCCAACATATACGTTTGGTAGAAAATTAAAATATGCCATTAGTATCCTCTTATGATGTCTGATTGACTGAGGAGACGAACCTCAGTAAATTGTACTTGTAGTTCAACAGCAGGAACTTGAATCATGGTACCGTCAATTCTTTTTATTGAGGTATACTGATTGTCTGGTGTGTAATTAACAGATAACCCAGAACATACACAGGTATCCATTAAAAAATGTAAAGTTAAACTTTGATTAACAGCTTCTGGATCTGCATAGGGTATACCTCCAGAAGCACTACTAAATTCACCTGACTTTGGATTCATTCTCATAAATGCTAGTTCATATTGATCAGGAATACCAAAAAATCTATACCCTGCCATTACACCACCATTATCTCTGAGAAAAGTTTTAAAATTATCTGACGTTTGATCCTTGGCACCAGTANTATTTTCAAGTTTCTTTGCATCATTACCTTCGTCAGTTAAGACTGAATCCAATACAGCACTTTTTTGACTTACGTTAGCACCTACCTTAGGGTGAGCACCAACTTTTACATATTGAATTATGTTTTTGATTTCTTGTGCTTCTTTATAGTTTCTTGCAAACATTTTAAAAGCAAATGAATGGTTTCTAAAATTCATTTGACTAAATATCTGCTCAACATAAGGATTGAATACTTTTCCTTCTGTTAAACCTGCTAGAGAGTTCATGTTTAAATTCCCTCGTACGCCTAGGAAACCAGATAGAGCATTAGCACCTGATGCAATAGTAGAAGCAAAAAACTCTGGAAGCACAGCTCTTGCAGCGTCTTGAAGTGAACCTGCTACGCTTTCAAAATTGTTCTGCGTTCCACTGGTAAGTGCATTGATCGCAGCCATACCTCCAATACCTAAATTTGTTTGATTATATACTGGTGAATACTGAGCATTAATACCACCAGGAATTGCAAGATATGCTATTGAAGAATGATAATTTGTTTGACCTAAGTTTCTAGGATAATTATTTTGCCCGTAATATGCTTTACCACCATCATCATGATATACAGTTTTCTTTCTACGAATTCTTAGGTAATCTGTCTTTCCAGTAAGACTATCAGCTGAATCTCCATTAAAGTCTTGATCCATTACAGGGGGTTGTAATGGATAACGTAGGGTTGATTTACCGTAATCTCCGTCGTCTAAAAATTCAGTTGCCAAGATTTCTGCCTAAATACTAACATGGTCTCTATGTATTTATGAGGTATCAAGGAAAATATCGACCAAACTTTCCAAGAAAGTATAAAGGTGACCCCAATAACGTTATTTATAGATCGTCTTGGGAGTATAAGTTCATGAAATGGTGTGATATAACCTCCACGGTTCAAGAATGGGGTAGTGAAGAGATTATTATTCCCTATATTTCCCCTGTTGATGGTAAAAGACACAGATACTTCCCAGATTTCTATGTAAAGATAGAAGGTAGAAGGTATTTGGTTGAAGTTAAACCATTGAAACAAACAAAAGAACCTAAAACTCAGAAACGAATGACAAAACGTTATATTAATGAAGTCGTGACTTGGAGTGTCAATCAAGCAAAATGGAAAGCAGCATCTGAGTTTTGTAAAGATCAAAACTGGGAATTTATGTTGATCACCGAAAAGGAACTTAAAGTATAATGGCAATCATTAACACAGAACAAGCACAGTATCCTTCATATCAAGAGTTCCTAGCGTTCTCGAAGAAAGAAGATAATCATCCGAGTTTTACTAACCTGTTCTCGGTTCATTTTGCTGCACCTAGACTATTACAAAGTAACTTGGGACCTTCAGTAGGAGGAAGTAAAACAAAAAGATTACATCCAGAGACTCCTCAACTTCGCACTCTCTTAAATTACTATGCTAATTCTGTAAACCTTCCCAGTAAACAGATGACTACTGGTTCTTTCCTAAGTGTAGGAACAGCAATTAAGTATGCGACTAACCAAGCGTACAGTCAGATGAATATATCTTTCATTATGCCACGTTCACAGTATACTAGAGCATTTTTTGAAGAGTGGACTACAAGAATTTCCGCTGATTCAAATCAATATGTAGAATTTTATGATGATTATGTTTGTCCATCACTTAGAGTATATAAATGGGAGAGAGGTGGAGGAAAAGATGTAGTGCAAGATGAGAAAATGATCAAAGCATTGAAGGATGCAGGTGATCCTTATCTAATTGCTAAACAATATAGAGTCACTGCGGTATGGGAGATGAGAAATGTATTTCCCTTTAACATTGGATCAATTCAATTAAACAATGACACCTCTAGAGCAATGACTCTGACAGTAGGACTCTTATATGAACGCTATCGTCTTACAGTTGCAGATGACTTCAGTGATCCTGGCACATATCAGTTTCCTGGTGATAGTAATCCATTTACATCAAACATTCCTCAACTTGATAGATATAATAGTGCAGTCTTCTAAAACCAAAATCGACTTTTAGTTCCCAGATAACCGCAAAAAAAATCCCGCCAAAAATTTGACCCCTAGGGTTTTTGACTAAATAACTATACTGAATTGAACTTCTATGGCATTACCTAAGTTAAATGTACCAAAGTACAAAATGAAACTACCGTCAGATGGTAGAACGGTGAATTATAGACCATTCCTCGTTAAAGAAGAGAAACTTTTACTTCTCGCAACTCAATCTCAAGACCAAGAACAGTTAATCGTTGCTATTAAAGATATCATGGCTGCTTGCACAGATATCAAGGATATTGATAAATTGGCAACTTTTGACATTGAATACCTTTTCTTACAGATTAGAACTAAATCTGTTGGTGAAACTGTGAAGGTCTCTTTGACCTGCCCTGATGATGGTGAAACTACTGTTGAAGTAGATATTCCTCTTGATGAAATCAAAGTCAAAAAGACTAGAGGTCACAAAACTGATCTTAAAATTACTGATGAAGTCACGGTTACTATGGGGTATCCAAGTTTAGATACTTTTGTTAGTATGAACTTTGTTGGTGATGGTTCTGAAGTGGGTGTTGATCAAGTCTTTGAAATGGCAGGAAGTTGTATCAAGACAATTTCTGATCCAGAACAAGTTTATGACTGTCAGGACGTACCTAAAAAAGAAATTCACAGANTTCTTTGANNNNATGGANACTAAACAGTTTACANATGNTTCAAGANTTNTTTGAAACTATGCCNAAANTNACTCACACAGTTAAGGTTANNAANCCNAANACAGGTGTTGAGAGTGATGTAATTCTGGAGGGATTAGCAAGTTTTTTCGGATAGCCCTAATGCACATGGACTTGAAGACATATTATGAGAGCAATTTTGCNTTAATNCANCATCANAANTGGAATCTTGAATANATTGATAATCTCATGCCATGGGAAAAGGAAGTCTATTTCAATCTTCTAATCAACTTCTTAAAAGAAGAAGAAAAACGTATGAAGGAGCAAAAAGCACAAGGTGGCTAAGATACAAGTCTACAAGTTTATTAATCCTGGAGTGGCGACTATCAAAACTCCATCGGTTGTTGCTGCGAGACAGACTATTCTTGCTCAAAATAGACTTGGTAAGACATTAGAGGGCGTTGGACATACAGTCCTTGACTTAGAAAAAATCACCAACTTACGTCTAGGAATACAAAAGAAGGCGGATGAAGCGGAAAGAAGACAGGACCAGAGAGAAAGAGATGCTGAAGCTGAAGAGTTAACAGAGAAAGGTTTATCAAAATATTTCGATAAAAAGGGAAAAGAGGCAAAAAAATTTAAACCAGATAATAAACTAAAGAGTGCATTTAGTAAAATGTTTGGGTGGGTAGGTCCTCTCCTATCTCCATTTGTAGATCTAGCAAGAAAAATATTTGGTTTATTTCTAATTAAAGAATTATTAGAGTATACTGCAGATGAAGAAAACTTAAAAAAAATAGAGACCTTCCTAATGAAGACAGATTTTGTCTTTAGGAAGATATATGGTTTTGGTAAATGGTTAATTAAGGATAATATTGTAGATGGTATTGAGCAATTATTTGGTGATGATACAACATTATTAGGTAGACTTGGTGGTCTCGGTAAGTTGATGACAGGTATCATTGGGTTGAAATACCTAATGAACCCATTCAGTATTATTACTGATATTATCTTTCTAGCAAATCTTATTAGTGCAACTAGATTCATTCCAGGTAAAGGTAGATGTTTACCGAATATTAAAAATTACAAACCTAATTTAAAAAATAATAAGGTAAACTTGAGAAGGACAATAAGCGGTGGGAAACAGATGAATCCTGGTCCTCTCAGTGGAGTAAGAGAGTGGCTTAGAAAATTTAGAACGACTGCAGGTAATAAAGTTACTCAAGGCACTACGACAGGTAAAAACCTTTTTGCAAGACTTACAGATAGTGTAAAGAATGCTGTTAAACCAAATAAAGTTACTCAATCAGGCACTGGTAATATTTTTACTAGAGCACTTGATGGTATAAAGAGTAAATTTACAAAACCTAAGGTTTCAGGTAATGTAAAACCCAATCTCAATTTAAAGGTAAAACCAAACAATATTATAAAACCCAAAACTATTAAGGTAAAACCTAAAGCGGGTGGAGGACCACTGGGCACCCTGTTAGCGATTGCTCTTGATATAGGAATTCAAGCGGGATTTGGTTCTATAGAACAGAAAAAATTTGAAAATTACCTCATAAAGTTTGAGGCAATGAGTAAGGAGGAACAATTAAAAGAAATTCAAAGGAGAACAAAAATAAGAGATTATGCTAAATCAAAAACTTCTGGTGCTTACGGTGTTTTTCAAGAAATTATTACTGGAGGTGGATGGTTAGGAACGAATTATGATAAACAAACGTTGGAGAGGGAGACTAATTATCTGAAGGCAATGCATCAGATAATGGGAACTGTTGACAGTTCTGCTATGAATGATAATGAGTATAAGCAGTTCTATGAAAACTTAAAACCTGAGAACAAGGATACTAGTAAATTTGATGATCTGAATCCTAAAAATGATAAAAAGTGGTGGAACCCAACAACATGGTTTAAAGCAGATGGTGGTAAGTTACCAGAGTTCTTTATCGGTGGTTTATTTAAAGCAGTNAAAAATGTAGTTAGTGGTGTAGTTAACACTGTTACTAACGTTGCAAANACTGTATGGAATGGAGTTAGTAAGGTTGCTTCAAACCCACTTGTATCTACTGTAGCGTCATTTATTCCTGGTGCTAATATTATCGTACCTGCTATCAACGCAGTAAATGCACTTNGTTCTGGTGATATCATGGGTGCTGCAATGAATGCACTTGGTGGTATCAGTAATTTTGCTAATATCAATACAGTTAATGCTATTAATCAACCTACATGGATGCAAAACTTGAGATTTAGTAAGTTTGGACAAGGTGTCTCAAACATGTATCATGGTGCAGTCAAGGCAGTAGCTAATATTAGTAGTAGAGTTAATGGTTTCTTTGATATGGCAAGAAATAGCACGATTGGTAAGATTGGTATGCAAGTTTTTAATGGTAATATTGGTGGTGCTATTGGAACTATAGTGGGTCAAATGCCTGGTTTATCAGGAGGTATTGAGAATTTTGGTAATTGGTTGAAGAAAAATAAATTAGAGGGTATCTTAGGAGCAGTTCCTGGTCTTGGAGGTTTAGCAAGTAAAGTTCCTAATATATTGTCAATTCCAGGCATGGAATCTATCCTAGGTAAACCAGGCGAAGGTTTTAGTGCCTTAGGTGCTATTGGTAATATTGCTGATAAAGTTGGTATGAAAGGTGTATACCAAGCTATCATGAGTGGTGTTCAATCTGGAAACTTTATTGAAGGATTACCAGAACTTGCTGCAGAAATAGGTGTTGATCCGAGAGTTTTAGGTGTTCTCGACAGAGGACGGGATTTATTACAGAATAATCAGTTCAATGCAGAGTATGCAATGCAGACTGCTATTGAATTTTTACCTGTTCCGTTGATCGTAGAAAAAATCGTTGCAGCACCTACTCCTGTGCCAATAAATAGCGGTGATACCTACTTAGTAGCACCATCCTCTACAACTAACAGATAATGGCAACAGTAAAAAAAGGTGCGAAACTAGATTTTTATAAGTTTGTTGACCCTAATGCGGGAGCAAGCACTACTTCTAGAGCTAATGCAAAAGGAGGGAATAGAGAATTAACTACTGTTATAAAGCAAAATACAAGAGCAATTAATAGTATGGGTAGAGTTGTCAATTCTATTGGCAGCACTATAGTGTCTATAAAAGACGTGCAGATGAGGTTGTTGAAGATAGATGAAGAGAGATTAAAGAAAGCATCATTCGTACCCAAATATACGAAAAAACAACCTCCTCGTAAAATGAAAGCATTTGATAGTTTATTCAAGGGGAAAATACCAGGTTTCTTTGAATCACTTGCAAAATTAGCAAGTGCGTTGATAAAGTTTTTCTTAGTTCTTCCTGCTCTTAAATGGTTATCTAATCCTGAGAATCAAGATAAGGTTGTTAAAGGACTTGAAGTTCTTGCTAAAGTTTTTAAATTTATTGCATCTGTTGCTAAATTTGCCTTTGTTAATACTATAGAAGGACTGTACGATCTTTTAAAAGAAGATGCTACATGGATGGAAAGAATAGGTGGTTTTACGAGAGCACTTGCAGGATTGGGAACCGCATTCTTAGCATTAAATTTTCTTACAAATCCAATGGGGGTTATCAAAACCTTCTCAAGTGTGCTATTATTCTTTCACAAGGGTCTCCTTGCTGCCTTTGCCAAACTTGCTACTCATCCTTTGATTGCAGGTGCAGCACTGTTTCTTCTTCCAAAATATGCTGATCAAATTCCTGGTTTAGTCAATAAAAATGAGGAAGCGATTGCAGAGGGTTTAGAAACAACAACAAATGAATCTGGTGATACTATCATTGCAGAATCTGATGAAAAAGCACAAAGAATCGCAGATCTTAAAAAACAAAAAGAAGATCTTTCCCTTCTTGATAGGTTGTTTGGTAAAGGTAAAGAAATTGAAGAGTTAATTTATTACTTAGAAACTGGTAAAACTAAAAGTTATGGATTTTTTGAAAATGGAGGTTATCTAGATGGTTATGCTAAGGGTGGTTGGATTTCTGGTCCTCAGTCAGGGTATCCTGTATCACTAGATGGTAATAA
>FUFK010078915.1_pt1 | contig 14076 bp, 13 predicted proteins | sample 1021851 | NCBI WGS metagenome assembly FUFK01 (sample SAMEA51879418, study PRJEB19060) | metagenome | reverse complement strand
AAATGGCATTACGAAGGGCGCGTGTTTTCTCCGCCCTGGTGGGAGTAGGAATCCTCGGAGGCGCACTACTCACTGGATCGCCAGCGGCTTCGACGACTCTCACGACAGCACCTACCGTCATCGGAGGTCAGGCGGATCATCCGTGGAGCGGCGCCGCGGTGTACTTCGAAACATCATTCGGAGCTGACGGCTCATCCTGCACCGGCGCGCTGTGGAAGCCACAGGTTATTGTCACAGCTGGACATTGCGTGATGGAGGAAGCTGGTGACCCGATCGTCTCTCCATCGGCGATCACGGTGTGGCCGGCGGGCGCGAATGTGGAAGCGGTGGCCCCGGCAGACGCCCAGGTGACGTTCATTACGGCTGAGTGGATAGACGAGGATGGCGTTGACATTGCCTTCATGACGCTAGACAAGCCACTTGGGGCTACCCCGATTACTCGCCTCGCCAAGCCCCAGGAGGTAGCGACCCTGGCGAAGGCGGGAACTTCAATCACCTATGTCGGTTATGGATTGACCGTGCCTCGGGATGATCCGAGTCAAGCGAGCAGTCCTGTTCCGCTGTCGTTGTCCGAACCGCTGACGGACATGTACTACGAGTACGACAAAAAATCGGCCCTCCTCTCAAAATCCTTCACGGTGCTCGGAGACGGGGTCAGGTCGACCTGTGCTGGCGACAGCGGCGGTCCCTATATGCACGAGGTCGCGGGGGAACTGCTGCTGATCGGTCCTTTGTCGGGGGGTAGCGGGCCACCTTGCGAATCCGATGGCGGGGATGCAGAGGCGGGAGGGACTGTCGTTTCTGATTTCAAGGCAATGGCGAACGAGGCGCTGGCCTATGCGGGCTTGGAGCCTGACTCACAGACGATTAGCACTCTTACACTCAGCGAGCCAATTACCAAACGTGGAACCAAGGTCATCGCTGCCCAAATCGACTCGTCGGGACAGATGAAGGCTGCGGTGAAGACTCGCTTGGGCAGGAACAGTCTTGTGTGGGTTGGCGTGTATGCCTGGGACGAGGCTGCCAACGAATGGAGCACCGTCAGTGAAAAGAGAGTGCGGACGCGAAAGAACGGTCGCCTGTCGTTCACAACTCGGGCTGACCAAAATCAGAATGTCGCGCTCTATGACAAGAAGGACCGTCTCCTGGTCGAATGGGATGTCTTGTTTCAGTGATGCAGAATTAGAGACGCGAATATGGCGACAAGCATTCAACAACGCCTCTACCCCTTTTCCACCTGCTACGGATGCGGTCCGGCGAATAGCAAAGGGCTGCAGCTGCAGAGTTTCGAAGAAGGTGACGAGGTGGTGTGCACTTTCCACCCGGAGGAGCATCACAGCAACGGAATGGGAACACTCAGTGGCGGCGTGATCGCCACGCTCCTCGACTGCCACTCGGGTGCTGCTGTCTTCGTCGAATCTGCTCGACGGTCTGCCTCGGGTACCGAATTTCAACCGTGGGTGACAACTGGACTGGAGATTCGTTACCGGTTACCCACGCTCCTGGACACACCTAGCGAGTTGCGGGCCCGGATCATCGATGCAGAAGCCGACGTGATGGCCGTGCAGGCGAACCTTCGTATCGAAGGCAAAGTACGGGTGCAGGCTGAGTCCCGCTGGGTGCGGATAGATCGGAAATAGTGACCGCGAGATGCTCGTGATCGGAACGAAATGGGACGTAATCGCTGGCTAATCGTTCTATCCTCCGATGGTGGTCAGAGGAGGTCTCGACGCTCGGGTCGTGTGGACGAAGCCGAGCTATGGCGGCCTTGTAGGAGCGGCGCTCGGTTACTTTGCTGCGCTCACCCCCTCGCTTCTTCCCCGCGCCCTGCCGTTCATGATCGTGGTGACCGCCGTCGGTGTCGTTGCCGGATACGCGGCCGGGTCGGCCATCGAGTGGTTCGCACGGACGATCGCGAAGCTCGATGCCTGGTACCCGAACAAGAAAGTCACGACTGTCTCGTTGGTCGTCACGTGGGGTTTGGCGCTCGTGTTCACACCGATCGCCGTCGCGTGGCAGAAGACCCAGCAAGAGGCACTCAACATGCCGCAGGCTGTTCCCGGCTCCTTGGCACTCGCTGTTTCTGCGATTCTGCTCGGTGCGGTACTCGTGCTCATNGGCCGGTGTATTCGTGCGGTGACCCGACTGGTTGGCTCGCTCATCGGCCGGATTGGTCCCCTTCGCCGGTGGGTAGAGGCAAGTCGGGAAAGAATCCGTTGGATCCGGCTCGCCGTCGCTCTCGTTTTCGCGGTGCTGCTCTTCGCTGGGTTGAATGCCGGTTTCAGCTGGCTCACCGGTGTGTACGACACGACGAACTCTGACGCCAGTGGACAATCCGCATCCGACCTCGGCGTGAATAGCGGGTCGGAGACGAGCCCGCTGGCCTGGGAAACCCTGGGTAGAGAGGGCCGCTACTACGTCTCCAACACCATGTCCGCAGCATCCATCGCCGAGATCACCTCTCGGCCCGCCGAGCAGCCCGTTCGTTTGTACGTAGGAATGGAACAAGCTGATTCCTTCGACGAACGTGCCGCGATCGCCGTGGAAGAACTCGACCGAGTCGATGCATGGTCGCGGGAGTACCTCGTGATCTTCGGTGTGACCGGCACGGGCTGGGTAGACCCCGACGCCATCAATGCCCTCGAAGTGGTCACCGGCGGCGATGTCACTACGGTCGCCACCCAATACTCTGCGGTTCCCTCGTGGATCGGATTCATCATCGATTCCCAGACCACGATCAACCAGAACAAGGCGACCATCGACGCCGTTGTCGAGCGATGGAAACAGTTACCTGAAGATCAGCGCCCCACCCTGGTCCTTTTCGGAGAATCACTCGGCTCGATGGGAACACAGGGCGCCTGGACCGCCGACGCGACACCCGAAGAGGTCACCGAAGACATCAAGAGCATCATTTGGATTGGTCCACCCGCGGAGTCCACGTTGTGGAAGTCATGGCAGGCAGATCGCACGTCCGGCCCGGCATGGGATCCGGTGATCGGGGACGGAAAGATAACCCGGGTTCTCGTGGAAACCGAGGATCCCGATCGAGACGATGACATGCGACTCCCCGTCATCGTCTTCGCCGCCCACGCGAACGACCCCGTGGTCTACTGGCGCCCGGACTTGTTCTACCGAGAGGCGGACTGGACCATTCCGCCGCACGGTCCGGGAGTCATGTCGAGTCTTCGATGGTTCCCGTTCATCACCGGATTCCAAGTGGGAATGGACCTCATTAGTGGCGGAGCGCCACCGGAAGTCGGCCACAACTACAGCGCCGATATGGCCCCGGCTGTCGTCCTCGGTGTGGCGAACCCGGAGTGGACCACCCGTGACACCGTCCGACTTCAAGAAGCGCTACCGGATTTCCGCTACGAAACCGGGTGAGCCTTAGTCGCGGACGCTCTCCGGAACGCCGAGCACTCCCGACAAGCGATTCATCTCACGCTGAATCAGCGCGAAGTTGCAGTCCCGGACGGTCGGAAGATGGAAGCGGGCTTGGCAGTCAGGAGTCCCGAAGATGGGCGAAGGTAAGGAACGCCACTACCGCAGACAACGCGCCGGCCCCTACCAGGATCCACGCGAGAGCATCGAACCCGAGGGCGAACCCGCGGAACAGCCCGGCTCCGAGAAACATGACGACAGCGAAGATTTGCAAGAACAGGGAAAAGCGAACTCGGCCGCGATCGTCCATGCCCCAACGCTAGTCGACGCCGATGACAGGTTGGCCGTGCGTTGGACGTGAAGAACCGACTCGCCTGCCTCTACAGTGAGCCGGTGATTTCGGTTGTTGCGAACCTTGTTCGCGGTGCCCTCATCGGCGTGGCCGAAGTTATCCCCGGGGTTAGTGGCGGAACGATCGCTCTGATCGTCGGCATTTACCGAACGGTCATCGATGCGATCGCGGATGCAGTCCTTGCCTTCCGACAACTCCTCGGCCTCGCCGAGGGACGACCGTCCGGGTCCGCCTGTGTGCGGACGCTGCGCGGTTTGCCATGGCAGCTGTTGATCCCCGTGGGAATCGGCATGGTGGCAGCGGTTGTTTTAGGTGCGAGTTTCATCGAACCGCTTCTGGAGGAGTATCCGATCCAGATGCGTGCATTGTTCTTCGGACTCGTGCTCGCGGGAATCTGGGTCCCGGCACACATGGTGCGCAGGCGGGGTAGCTGGAGCGTGAGGTACATCGCGCTCGCGCTTGTTGCGGCGATGATCGTGTTCGTCATCACCGGGCTTCCGCCGGCGGTGGTCGACGATCCGAGTCCGGTCGTGGTTGCGCTTGCCGCCGCGGTGGCTAGTTGTGCNCTCGTACTTCCCGGAGTCTCTGGATCCTTCTTGCTGTTGTCGCTCGGCCTGTATGAATCGACGTTGCAAGCGGTCAACGAGCGAGACCTCGTCTATCTCGGGGCGTTCGCTGTCGGGGCCATCGTCGGGCTCGGGTCGTTCGTCACGCTCTTGACCTGGCTTTTGAACCACCGGGCGGCGGTGACACTCGCGGTGCTGACAGGACTGATGATCGGCTCCTTGAGGGCGCTATGGCCATGGCAGACCGATGACCGCGATCTGTTGGCGCCGACGCAAGCCGTGGGGTCAGCGGTCGTTGCCATGCTCATCGGCATGGCCGTTGTGGCGGTGCTTTTGGTGGTGGAACGTCGGCTGGGATTGAGCGAGGAGCAGGAGTCGTCTTACGTCGAACCTTCCTGAGGGTCACCTCGAGGGCGGATCAGTGCCCGAAGGTGCGGCGTTTGTTGATGTTGTTGCGGGTGTGCTGAGGGCAATGACGACCCCGCCGATCACCACGGCCACCCCGACAATCTCTCGAGCGGATGGAATCTCACCGAAGAGAACGATGGCGCGTAGACGATCGCTACCGGTGGAACGAGGTAGTAGTAGAAGACAACGCGAGATATTGGCAGTTCTTGAAGGAGTCGGGCGAGCAATACGTAGCCGATGCAGGTGACCACGAGAACGAGTGTCGCCAATCCCACCTAGGCGTTGACCGTCGCGCTCGTTGCCTCGTTGAGAGCCGCGGGCGCCGTCCACGAGAAGAGGATGATGCCGGGCNACGTGCCGTGAAAGGTCACCGTGAGGGGGTGATAGCGGATCAACAGCGTTTTGATCGCGACCGNGTAGACGCCCAGGCTCACCGCAGCGGCAATGAGGTAGACCGCACCTTTCGTTGTCGTCGAGGCTTCNCTGGACCCGAGGATGTAGACACCGATGAAGCAGACGATGACCCCGACCCACCGCAGCAGCGGGATNCGNTCCCGCAAGATCGCGGCCGCCAACACNATCGAGATGAGCGGTGCGGTGTTGACGATCGTCGAAGCAGTGCCGATGGATGANTCAGCAACCCCGGAATTCAGTAGCCACTGGAANGCCGAAATCCCGAGTTGGCCNNAGANTGCGGCCCGAAGCACGTCTGGCCACGGAATGCGCAACCGCGCGCGGAAGCCGAGGGCGAGCAGTGCCAGCGCAATCGACGCNAAGAGCGCCCGCAGCCAGACGATGGATGCAGGATCGAAACTGGATTGCGCGGCACGAATCGCAGGGAAAGAGGCCGCGAAGGCCGCGGTGGTAAGGACAAAAATGACGACGATCTGCGTGGAGTNGAGAGACCCCTTCGCGGTCATGTGGTCATGCGTGGCGAGTAGTCCCACGATGCCAGTGTCGACGGCATGATCGTGATGGCCACCTCGCTGTCAATTCGACTCATCAGCCAGTCGCTGAGGTCGGTGCGGTCATCACCCTGGTAGCGCTTGATGAGGCGACGCAGTATTGGCTCGACGTCGTCGGTGGATAACGATGCGATCCCGGTTCCGCGAACCCCTCGATAGGGAGGAGCGTCGGCCGCAACCTCGAAACCGATGCGATCGTCCTTGCCGAGTCGCCGGGCGAGCACCGAGCTTTGTTGCGTGCAGCACCGCAGTGTTGTCCCGTCCGGAACGAACCACAGGCTTTGCACGAGAGGTCCGGATGATCCGTTGCTGGCGACACGGACGGGGATGACTGCCGCTGACAGGAAGTCACGTATCTCCTGTTCATCCCAGGGGCCGGAGGAAATCGTCGTCAACGCACAACCTCCTTGACAAGATCGCCCTCACTCACGTCAGGAGTATGACAGTTGCTCAGATAGCCTTCGCCCTCCGCGAGTTGAGGATGCGAGCGGAGAAAAGGAGCGGCCGGTGGCTGTGCTCTTCGCGCTGATCTCCAGCCTGTCCTGGGGCACGGCGGACTTCCTCGGCGGCCTCGCCTCGCGCCGTGTTGGCNCCCTGCGGGTTCTGTCGGTTTCCTACCCGGCGGGCGGAGTCCTNATCACAATCCTCGCCTTACTCGTCGTCCCCGGAGTCTTATCGAGCGAGTCGGTGTGGGTGGGAGTCACCTCCGGTGCGGTTGGAGCCTTGGGAATGGGCCTGCTGTACGCGGCACTCGCCCAGGGGCAGATGGGAATCGTGTCTCCGATCACCGCCGTCCTCTCGGGAGCCGTTCCGGTACTCGTGGGTGTGATCCGTGGTGAATCTCTCTCCCCGACGGCGATCGCAGGAATCCTTGCGGCGGGACTCGCGGTGATCCTGGTGAGCCGGGAGACCGGACCACACAAGAAGACGCCGCCGCGGGCCATCGCCATCGCCATCGCCAGCGGGCTGGCTATCGGTGCGTATTTGAGTGTCCTAGGTTCTGCTCCCGACGACTCGGGCATCTGGGTCGCGACTATCGGACGGTGGTTCTCTTCGATCCTGGTGGTGATCGCCCTCATCATCTGGCTGGTCCGCACGGGGGCTGGATGGTCGTCGGCGGGTTCTTTTCCCTGGAGCTTAGCGGTGGCGGCCGGTGGCCTGGATGCCCTGGCGAACGCCGTCTTCCAGCTCGCGGCCCAAAGGGGACTGCTCGCCATCGTCGCAGTGATCGGTTCCCTCTATCCGGCCGCGACTCTCCTGCTGGCCAGGTTCCTTCTCCATGAGCGGATCAGTCGCGTGCAGCTCATCGGAGTAGTGCTCGCCCTCGCGGCGGCGGCGACTTTGGCCCTTGCCTGAGGGCGACACGGGGCCACGGCTCCTCCGTCGCAGACCCTGGGTGTGACACGGTGGGGATATGAAGAATTTCACCCGAGCCGTAACCGTCCTTGTCTCCAGCGCCGCCCTGGTAGGCGCCTCCCTGATGGGTGCCGCAGGCGCTATGGCAGCACCCGGAGACGTCAGCGAGGTTGGGCTGGCGGCCGGTTCAACCCCACGGGATGTGGCCGAGGGTCCTGACGGGAACATGTGGGTGACCGGTGGCGCCTCCAACACGATCGCGAAAGTGTCGATGACCGGTGGGGTGACGGCGTACGCGCTTCCCCTCCCTGCCAACGTGAGCAATCCTTGGAGCATTGCCGCTGGCCCTGACGGAAACATGTGGTTCACGCTTCGCACAGGTGGAAAAATCGGCCGCATCACGACGTCTGGAGCGGTATCGCTCATTGACCTGCCAGACGCAAGCATGCAACCGCAAGACATAACGGCCGGCCCTGGTAACAACATGTGGTTCACCGAGCTTGGTGGACGCATTGGCCGCGTTACGATGGCGGGAGCGGTCACCATGTTCACGGTTCCGTGGGCGAACTCCCAGCCGCATTCAATCGCAGCAGGACCAGCGTCAGTAGATGGGCTTTACTTCACTGACTCTGGTGCTGATCGTGTGGGTTTCGTGGTCTCTGACGGATCGATCTATCCGAATCAAGTTCTCATTGCAGATTCTGCGCCATCGGGAATCGTTAATGTCGATGATTCGATGTGGTTTGTGATGTCTGGAACAAACAAGTTGGCCAAAATTTTGCAGCGAGATTCCCTCCTTGAAACGTCAGTTGTGGGTGCGCCAACGGCAATTGCAATAGGCGTTGGCAACACGATGTGGATTTCCTTGTCCGCGCGAAACTCAGTCGCCAAGTACTCTGTTCAAGGAGCGCCGCTGGCTGAATATCCCCTGACCAGTCCAAACTCGTTGCCCGCCGGTCTCGCGGAAGGACCGGACACCAACGTCTGGGTAGCACAAACCAACGCGGGCAAGATCGCGCGGGTCCTGTCGGGGCAGGTGCCGGTCGCGACAAGCGCGCCATCGATCACTCCGGCGACCGGGGTGAAGGCGGGCACGACAGTGACTGCATCCGAGGGTACGTGGGACTATGCTCCGGCGACTTACTCGTATCAGTGGCAAGCGTGCTCGAACGGTGCCGATGCGAACTCGTGCGCGAATATCGCCGGGGCCACATCGAAAACCTACGTGGCCACGGCGCAGAACACCAATCAGTACCTTCGGGTGGGCGTCCAAGCGGTAAACGGGAGTGGACCGGGAAGCCCGTCGTACTCCTCGCTCGTCGGAGTGGGAACAACTCCTCCGCCCACGCCCACGCCGGTCACAGGCGGGCAGACGGTCACCCTCGCCGAGGGCGTGACGTTGACCTTGAAGTCCGTGAAACGATCACGAGCCGGAAAGAAGCGTTCGTTCGCGGTGATCGCTAACACCTCAAACATCAAGGGCAAAGTGCGCATCTCCATCGTGGATGCAGCTGGTCGCGAACGACAGGTGGTGGCGAAGGGCCGCTGGCTCAAGCCGCTCGGCGCCAACACCAAGCGAGCCCTCAAGCGCAAGAGGATCAGTCGCAGCCTGTCGCCCGGCACCTACACGGTGAAGGCCGTGTTCACGCCGACGCCGGCTTTTCGAGACAACTATCCGGTGGCCACGATGTCCAAGGTGATCACTATTCGCCCGCCGCGCTAGCAGCGCTAGTGTCCGTTCGTGCGCACGGACACGATCGTGCACGTGGTCCACGTGCATGCCGAAGGTGAAGTCGGTGATGTTGTCGTCGGTGGCATCCAGTCACCTCCGGGCGATTCCGTCTGGGAGCAGGCCCGCCATGTGGCACGTGACGGAGCCCTACGCGCGTTCCTCCTGAACGAGCCCCGTGGCGGAGTGTTTCGTCACGTGAACCTGCTGGTGCCTGCGAAGGATCCGGCTGCCGATGCGGGCTTCATCATTATGGAGCCGGAGGACACGCCACCCATGTCCGGATCGAACGCTATGTGTGTGGCGGCGGCACTGGTCGAGACCGGACAGGTGCCGATGATCGAGCCGATGACGGACGTGGTGTTGGAGGCACCCGCTGGAGTCGTTCACGTGCGCGTTGCCTGCTCGAACGGAGCCGTTGATTCCCTCTCCCTGACCAACGTGCCGAGTTTCGTCGAACGACGCGACGAGATTCTGAGCGTTCCCGGCATCGGAGATGTGCGCGTGGACACGGCCTTCGGCGGGGACAGTTTCGTCATTGCCTCGGCTGCCGATCTCGATGTGGATGTTCGTGCAGAGGACGCGCGTCGATTGGCCGATGTCGGTCGAGCGATCTGTGACGCCGCCAACGCCCAATGGACCTTCGAGCACCCGACCTTGCCGGATTGGAAGCACTTCTCTTTCGCTTACCTGACGGGGCCGGTGGAAGAAGACGATGGGGCGTTGACGTCCAGAAATGCCTGTGCGATCAAGCCAGGGAAGATCGATCGCTCCCCAACCGGTACGGGATGCTCGGCTTTCATGGCGGTGCTCCACGATCGGGGCGAGATGAATGTCTCAGACCGCTACGTCGGCCGATCCATTATCGACTCGCGATTCGACTGCTCGATCGTGGAGCAGGTGTTCGTGGGAGATGTGCCGGCGATCATTCCGACCGTGCGGGGTCGAGCGTGGGTGTTCGGGCACAGTCAGTACTTCCGCGACCCGCGCGATCCGTGGCCTAGTGGATACCGAATCTCCGACACATGGCCCTCGCCATGAGATGTTCCACCGCGGGAGACATCCGCACATGTGTGCCGTTCGTTCGGCCAGAAGGGTTGTGACATGCCACGGGAGTCGTCGATCGAAGAACGGATGACTGCTGTGGCGCAGGCGCACACCGCTTTCCGGCAACTGCGCACGAGTACGAGTGATGAGCGCAGCCGATGGCTAATGGGAATCGCCGAAGCCGTCGACGAACATCGGTCGGCGCTGGTGGCCGTCGCAGACGAAGAGACCACCCTCGGAGCAGGCCGGTTGAACGGCGAACTCGATCGAACCATCTACCAGTTCCATCACTTCCGAGACGCGATTGCTAAGGAAAAGCACCGCAGAGCCATCGATCAGCCCGGCGATCCGGATGCCTCCCCACAGCCGCGTCCATCGTTGAAGCAGATGAGGGTCCCGCTGGGTCCGGTGGCCGTCTGGGGCGCGAGCAACTTCCCCTTTGCTTTCGGGGTGCTCGGTGGTGATACCGCGTCGGCGCTGGCAGCCGGGTGCCCTGTGATCGCTATCGAGCATCCCGGGCATCCACGAACGTCGGAGCTGCTCGCCGAGATTGCGCAGGGTGCCTTGGCGAAATGCGAGGCTCCGCGCGGAACATTCACTCTCCTCGCAGGGCGAGCAACTGGGGCGAGCCTCATCGCGGACGCCCAGGTCAAAGCCGGGGCCTTCACCGGCTCGTATGCGGGCGGGCGAGCCCTCTTCGACATTGCGAGCTCGCGACCCGACCCGATTCCTTTCTTCGCAGAGATGGGATCGGTCAACCCTGTTTTCCTCACGCGTCAGGCGGTTCGAGAGCGCGGGGGCGAGATCGCCCAGGGTCTCGTCGATTCGGCAACTCTCGGTGTCGGGCAGTTCTGCACCAAACCCGGACTTGTCTTCGTCGCCGACGGTGTCGAGTTCGTCACCATGGTCGAGAACCGAGTAGTCAATGTTGCACCCGCGCCCATGCTCACGGAGGCCATCGCGGCCAACTATCGGCAGCGGCGGAGCGAGATGATGGACAACAGCACTGCTGGCGCGACAATCGCGAACGCGAACAGCGCGGATGAGTCGGACGGATCGGCAGCCGTGCTCGTTATCGATCACGAGGCACTTAAGGAGTCATGGTCGGTGCTGTCCGAAGAGTGCTTCGGTCCACTCATGGTGATCGTCACCTGCGACAGCGATAGTGATCTTGTCGACTGGGCGCAGCAGACTCCCGGCAGCCTCACCGCGACGATTCACGCGTCCGAAGACGACCCGGATGACCGTGCAGTCGTGAACCGTCTCATAGATGAACTCCAGGATTCGGCGGGAAGAATCATTTTCAACGGCTGGCCGACGGGAGTCGCGGTGTCCGAAGCCATGCACCACGGTGGCCCGCATCCGGCGACGATGAATCCGATATTCACGTCGGTGGGCGCCCAGGCCATCGATCGCTTCCTAAAGCCGGTGACGATGCAGGGCTTTCCCGATCAACTGATTCCTGCGTGGCTGGCAGGTGGCACGCCGTCGGCGTGATCGACACGAGTGTCGCGGTCTCGCGGTGCGTTGGGTCTGTCCCGATCGGTGGAACCGAATCAACGCACTGACCGCGCTGGCGAGATAATGCGCGCATGGAATTTTTCGGTCATTTCATCGGTGGTGAAGAAGTCCCATCGATCGACGGTCAAGAGATGTTGGACATCGATCCGTACTCCCGAGAGCCATGGGCGCGCGTCGCCCTGGGATCGTCGGCCGACGCGGAGCGTGCTGTGACTGCGGCTCGTGAGGCGTTCGACTCCGGGGTGTGGTCGGGCTTGGGCTTCGCAAAACGGCAAGCGATTCTGCATCGAATGGCGGATCTGCTGATGGAGAACATCGCTGAGCTCGCCCGCGCGGACACTCGCGATATGGGTAAACCCATCGGCCAGGCCCAGCACGATGTGGAGCGGAGTGCATGGAATGTGCGCTTCTTCGCCGATCACGCACGGATGTCCGCAGCGGACACCTATCCGATGGATTCCGGGCACCACGCCTATTCAGAGTTCGGCCCCGCCGGTGTTGTGGTGGCGATCTCTCCCTGGAACTTTCCCTTGATGTTGAGCTCCTGGAAGGTCGCCCCTGCGCTCGCCTGGGGAAACACCGTTGTTCTGAAGCCTGCCGAAGACACCCCAGTTTCCGCGACCATCTGGGCCCGGTTGGCTGCAGAGGCGGGGATCCCTGCGGGCGTGTTCAACGTTGTTCACGGCTACGGCCCCGACTCCGTTGGAGAGGCACTGACGCATGACCAACGCGTCGATCGGATCACCTTCACCGGGGATAGTTCGACGGGGAAAGTGATTGCCGGTGCTGCAGCGGCGAACTTGACTCCGGTCAGCTTGGAGTTGGGAGGCAAGGGCGCCAACATCGTGTTCGACGACGCCAACATGGCCAATGCTGTCGACTGGGCAGCGCAGGCCATCTTCCGCAACGCGGGTCAAATCTGTCTCGCGGGAAGTCGTCTGTACGTTCAAGAATCGATTTACGACGAGTTTGTGCGCTTGCTAACCGAGAAGGCTGAGCAGATGAAGATCGGTGATCCGCAAGATGCGGATACCGACTTCGGGCCTCTCGCCAGCGAGGAACATTTCACCAAGGTGAGCGGTTACTTTCAGACACTCGATGAAGATGGCGGTCGAGTGCTGACCGGGGGAGTCGGTGACGGTTGGGTCGTCAAACCCACCGTCATCGTCGACGCACCCGTCGACGCTCGAGTATGTCGCGAAGAAATCTTCGGCCCCGTTGTGGTTGTGCATCCGTTTTCCAGCGAGCAGGACGTCGTCGCCATGGCCAACGACTCCCGGTACGGACTCAACGCGATGATCTTCACCGAGAACGTGCATCGCGCGCATCGGGTCGCACGGAAGCTGAACGCCGGGACAGTGTGGGTGAACTGCTTCTTCATCCGTGATCTACGGGCACCCTTCGGGGGTGCAAAGGACTCCGGAGTGGGCCGTGAAGGCGGAGACTTCAGTCGAGAGTTCTTCACCGAGCCGAAGGCGGTCGTCATGCAGATCGACGGAGGCGACGAGGCATAAACCTCCGGGCGGTTCAGTCGTTCGTGTCCTCGGCCCGCGCGTGGGCAAGCAGGATCTCGCGCAAACTCTGTGCCGGCTCGGGATCCGGCATGTCGATCTCTAGGACGTCGTCGACCACCCGGACTGGGTAGGTCGCCACCCGCACGCGCTCATCTCCCTGTTTCACGCCGTCGGTGAGGGAGAAGCGCCAGAAATGCCCGGGACACGTGACGCAGTCACCCTGCACCAGGCCGTCACTGAGTACCTCACCTCGATGCGGGCAGATGTTGGCGATGGCCCACCAGGACGAGTTCCGATAGGACAGCAGCACAGAGTGACCGCCGATCAGGCGCGCATTGGGCGAGTCTGTGGAGAGTTCTGGAACGGGGCCGACGGTCATCCACACGGTGACATCACGGCCGAAGCTTGGAGATGGGCTCCCCGCCAATGGACCAGTCATCGGGTGAAACTTCGTAAATTGCGACGCGGATACTCTCGCGCTTCGCGCCCACGGCCTCCTCGACGGCACTGGTGATCTTCGCCATGAGGGCGTGCTTTTGTTCGTCGCTTCGTCCCTCAATCATGGTTACCTGCACGAACGGCATGTGTCCTCCTAAATACACGAAATTTCGACGGTGCCGATCCGATCAAAGCTCGCGGTGACGACGTCACCGGGTTCGACCGCCACCGCTTCGGTCATGGAGCCGGCCAGGACGATATAACCGGCGGTCAGCCCTTGACCACGTTCGGCCAACTTGCGCACGAGCCACGCAACGCTCGCGGCCGGATGACCGAGAACCGCGGCTCCCGATGCGGTCGCGATGAGCGACCCGTTCTTCTCGAAGACGCAGCCGGTCAGGCGCATGTCAAATTCGGTCGGGCTCGACCCCTGCCCGCCGAGAATAAAACCGGCGCACGAAGAGTTGTCAGCGACCACATCGGGCAAAGTAAAGGAGTACCCCGCGAAGCGAGAATCCAAAACGTCGATTGCCGGAAACACCAACTGCGTCGCCGCGATTACCCGCGCAGCCGAGACATCCGGACCGGATAGGTCCTCTCCGAGAAGAAAGGCGATCTCGGGTTCGCAACGCGGCTGGATGAATCGATCACAGACCAAAGGTTCGCCCGTGTCGATGTGCATGTCGTGACTGAGCCAGCCGTAGAGCGGTTCGTCCACGTTCATCTGCTCGAAAACCTCGTATGCCGTCTTCTTCACCACGGCCGCGCGTGGGTCGTAGTTCTTGTAGACGCGGTGACC
>FUFK010042978.1_pt1 | contig 14076 bp, 22 predicted proteins | sample 1021851 | NCBI WGS metagenome assembly FUFK01 (sample SAMEA51879418, study PRJEB19060) | metagenome | reverse complement strand
CTCCTTCTGTAAAACGACAGCCCATGCCTGGTATGTAGTGATCGAAAGATTCGTTCGCTGCAGAACCAAACTTAAACTGAGCTATTATTCTAGTGCCACTAGCACCTGTGCCATCATAAATAATGATTTGTGCATCAGCATCGCTAGATTGAGCTTGTACAGACTGTATTCTTACTGAGCCTAAATTAGTAGCAGTTCCAGCTCCTGATGCTCCAATATAACCTTGAAGCTGTCCTGAGCTAGTTAAAGGAACGGATGCTTTTACATCTGAACTCATATTAGTCTCCTATTAAGCGTCAGCAAATGGTGTAACTATAGTTCCTGAACCTAAAATGATTCCTTCAACAGCATACTTCGCAGAAGCCATTGCAGTTACTTTTACGATACTACCAGCTAGTCCACCTTTAGTTGAACCATTCATAGTGATTACGTCATTAGACGCGCCAGATATGAAAGTTTTCCCTGTAGCATCATCTTTACCAGTGTAAAGTCCACCTACAAACTTATCTGTTCCATCTGTTTTAATATCCATATCGGTAGCAGCTGTTTCTACTACAAAGAAGAAACTTGCACCTATGTTATTAAGTTGGTTTGGATCAGTAGAGTCACTTGGAGTGGTAGCTACAATTGAAGGTAAAGTAAATTTACCGTCTGCATCATTACAAGTAAGTATCTTACCTGCGTGTGCTGCTACTGTAAGTGAAGTATCGGCTGTTAAGCTAACAAAAGCTGAACTACCTGCTGATATAAACCCAGCCAAAGACTTGACTGGTCCTGAAAATGTTGATTTAGCCATATTTTTCTCCTAACTAAATGTGTTACACCATCTTGGAGTGAGTCTGCCGAGTCAGTTGGTATAACAAATTATCTCGGTATGAGATTATCGTATCAGAAAAAAATAGGGTTGTGTAGAAAAAAATAAGGTTGCTGGGTTGAGTAAGAAACCCCCAGCTGGGTTCCATTAAACTAATCGAGTGTTATGCTCCTGGGCTACCAAAGACGCAACGTGGATCCGAGAATCCAAAGCTGTATCTTTCTCTAGCTTTGTACCTAACATTACCCGTATCGAAATCCGCTTCCATTGAAGTTCTGATTGGTGAACGATTAAACATTTTGAAACCGTTCGGTGCATCAGTCTTAATGAAAAAGGCATCGGTGTCAGTCAGATAGTGATTAACTGTATAACCCTCAGGGATCATACCCATGTTTCTCATGGCGTTAATATCATTATCAGACGTAGCAACTCTGCCTGGAGTTTCCAATATTCTATCAGCTACGAATTGTAGTTCTTTAGGAATGATTAATTTCGTTCCTTGTAGAGCTACTTTCAAACCACGNTCGTCAGTNAANGCTGCNATATCNATTAATGCTTGNTCAAGTGAAGTTTCACTTAGGTCAGCAGATGTNGAAAGTTCNTTGCTCAANTTAGGACCNCCNACAGTTGGGTGATCTGTTGCGCAAAGTTCTTTCCCATCGCCNCCAGGGAANCTTGAATTGAAAGCATTATTCAATACAGCTGCNGCNTTNACTTGNTTAGTGTTTGACATACTTCTTGCAAGCGCACGAGTGTANCTNGCCGANAATCNGTCNTATANNTTATCCTCTACCGCTTCTTCTGTGATGCTAAACGCTAAAGCTATGGTTTCGTGGGTATAACGTGACGTGAANGCCTCTTGGGCTGAATCAAACGCTACGCCAGCTCCTTCTGATTTAACGGGTGCNTGGTCAAAGCCTGTTAGCATTACTTCTTCNTCNAAAGCACGATCAGANTTTTCAACGTCAAAAATTTCTTCATGTTCGTTTTCATATCTNTCGTACTCAAGACCNAATAANGCGTTTANNCCTGGAAGTAACTCTTTGACTAATTGTCCTCTAGAAATTGCCATCTAATTTACTCCTTATGTTCCAGCGACAGGACCTCTATAAGCATGTTCATTAATGAGAACAACTAAGTTCGCATTATTACTTGAAAGGTCTCCGTTTTTATCATCTTGAACTACGCCCACAACTTTAAGCTGTAGTGCTTGAGTTGTTGCTAGTGTACTAGAGTCGAGCTCGCGAGTAGCAACGCCAGTTGTTGTACTACCACCAATACCATCAGTATCAGCATTTCTGCCGATAGCTGCGATAGTAGAAGCACCATCCGCTTGGACAACAAACAATTGATTAGGATCGTCATAGATGTAAGCTTCTATGTCTCCGCTACCAAGTGCCGTTGTAGATGCTGGATAGTAATTCTTAAAAGTGGGAGTTCCGTCAGTAGCTGTATAAAAAACATGNGANAANACACCNACGTNAGTTNGCAGAACTAGCTGCNGNTCTTTCGATGTATCCNCCGTTGAATATAGTTAAGTCACCTTGGAAGATGCTTGTACCNTANCCNGANGNATTAATGTTATATTTATTAGCTTCTTGAACGGCTGAACCGACATTGAGTCCTTTGTANGGTCTTAGACCAAAGGCTTTATCTACATTTGCCATATTCTTTTCTCTAATTTACAAGAATTAATATAAAGAACTCTTAGTTGTTTGACGAACCTTGAGTTCCACCAATTGTTACGCGCGACTGTCTTTCTGGTCTGCTTATAGACATACTTGGATGCGTACCATCTTTCATCATATCGTTATCTACAGCGTCCATCTGGCTTTGCGTTTTATTCGCAAAGTATTCAGATCTTTCCTGTACAGTTTCAATNGGAATCCTACATAGTATTAATCCGCCTACACCTATAACGCCTTCAAACTTACCTTCATCAATTGTTGGAGACTCGAAGTCAGGATATTCGTCTGCTCTCACAGGCTCCCATCCCTCTCTCATTTTAGACATAACGTTCTTACGATCGTCCTGTCCTCTAATTTCTAGTCTTACCCAACGATGAACGTAACCCTCAGGTGGGGTAGGTGCGTCCAAAGCAGATGGGGGTGCCCATGGTTTTCTCGCTACTTGCTTTTCACGAGTCTGGGCTTCGCGTGGTTGACGATTTTCGTCTACTTTTTCATTGTTATCAGTCATTTAGTTGCTCCACGTTATTCAACATATTTCGCGTACTCTTCTAAAGGCACACCCAATTTATTTGCTATTGCAACCTGTGAGGGTGTGAGTCTCACAGTTTTGCGCCCTGGTTTTGCACTTCGCTTTGCGGGTGCAACCGTCTGAGCGGGTTGGTTCGTTTGAGTTTCTTCTCCGTTAAACTTATGAGGAAACTCTTTCCGAATCCTGTTATTTATCTCACTATAATATTCATCGCTTGCTGGGTCAAACCCTTCTGACAATAAATCTTCGTGAAAAGCAAACGAAGTCATGGTCATAGCTTTATCATTTCCAAACCAAGGGTTCTCGTCTGCCCACGCTTGAGCTTTNGGATCTGGTTCAGAATANTNTTGNNGCTGTGNTTCTGGCTCCGTTAATATATCTTGTGTTACCTGTTGGGGTTGCGCTGCTTGTGCAGTGCGCTCTTGNTTTAAAGCTTGTACACGTTGAGCTTCAACNGCAAGAGCTGCTAGTTTTTGTTGTGCGTTTGTTTGTGCTTCGATGTCTGCTTCTTCGTTAGCTTTTCTTAAAAGATTTTTCGTTGCTTCGGTTTCAGCTGAAATCCTGTTGGCCTCAGCTACGATGTAATTACTGTCTAAATTAGTTTTTTGTTGCGTTAATGTTTCGTTCTCTTTCTTTACGTTTTGTGCGTATTGCGTTGCTGCTTGTTCTCTTCTTTCAGCTTCTCTTAGTTTAGCAGTAAGTTTATCGATACGTTTCTTTACACTTTTACTGTATTCTTCGTGATCGTCAGCTTTTGCTTCTTCTAATTCGGGCTCTGGTATTACTTCCGCAGCTCCCTCGTCCCCTAATATAGGTTTTTCGGGTTGTTTCGGATCAATAGGTAAAGCTCCACCTTCATCTATATCTACGTCTACCTCAGGGCCAGTATCGTCTAAAGGTACTGTTTCTTCGGCTGCGTTCATATTTAGTTTATGCTCAGGCATGGTCGTTCTCCATGGTTATTAAAATTGATGCAGAATTGCTTCTGGGTCTGGAACCGTTGCGATGATTTCATCATCATTCAACAGTTTTATTTCTCCGCCCTCAATTTGTATCCTTGATCCTGAGTATCTTCCAATCAATACCCAGTCTCCTGGTTTGCACCAAGGGCCAGTAGAAAATCTTTCTCCGTCGTACGCTTGTGGTCCGACTTTTAATACGTAGCCAAGCAGCGTTCCTATCTGCTGTCTTTCACGAGTCTCACTCGTTAGAACAATTCCACCTTCGGTTTGTCCTTGGCCTTTGTACGGTAATATCATAATCCTCCACCCTGTTGGTGAAGGCAATTGGTCTAGTAGTTTTGAATCTAATTTATCAGGATCAAGCGTGGTCGCGTCTCCTTTTTTCTTACCTGACTGGTAAGCTTTCTCTAAAGCAGACTTTTCTTCTGCGTCTTTTTTCCATTGTTCTTCCATGGCTAAATTGCTTGGATTAGGCATCATATATCTCCTGATTTTTCATTAGTTGTCTAATTTCTTCGCGAACGTAATTTAACGCCTCGATTTGACCAGTCAGATTCTTGTAATGCTCCCAATCTTTAGTTTCACCATTTGAGAGTATTTGTTGAAGTTGCTGTTCTTTTTCATCTATGGCGCGCAGTGCAGCGGTCGCGAATTGTAGTAAATCTATGTCGTTCCTCCTAGTGGATAAGGGTTAGGGTTATAGGCTGTAGGGACGGGTATAGTTGTAATTCCGCCCATTGCAGGTACGCCAGCAGGACCGTATGGATTGTTTTGATACTGTCCACTTTCGTACGGGTTATAACCTACGGCTGGTTGTCCAACCATATAATTTTGTGTCATCGCAGCGACTTGTTCTTGTCTCTGTTTTTCTGCAGCGGCAGCTTGTTCGGCTGCTGCTGTTTGCTCAGCTTGCGCACTTGCTATAAGTTCTTGCAGCTGAGTCATGAAATCGGGTTGTGCTACTTGGGTTGTTTCTGTAGGAAGTGTGGTTGTTTCTGTAGGAAGTGTGGTTGTTGGCTGTTCTGTAAGTATAGTATCGTCCGTGGTCGGTTGACCATTGCCCACGGCTGTTTCAACCGCAGTCATTATAGGATCGTCAGCAGCTTGTACTAGCGTGTCTCCACCAGATGCCATAGCAGACGCTACAGCTGTAGCAACAGCTCTGTCTATATCGCTATCCATGGGGGTGACTTCTGGCTCAACCATAGTTGACATGGGTGACTCAGATTCGGTTAAACCAGAAGTCTTGGGTATAAATCTTCCACCTCCTCTGGCATTCATTTCAAAATGAGAAATAGTGCTGGTTGATGGTGCTCCTTCCATGGCATAACCAGCTTCTTCTAAAGCTCTTACGGCATTAAAAGTGTATTCAGGGTCAGTCGAAGAACCAAGAATAAAGGGGAGATAGATTACTCCAATGTCTCTTGCTGTTGGAACTAAACCAGCAGCTAACGAACCCGCTACATCGCCTCTGTCAAAAACTGGAGCTACAGGGTCAGCAGCTAAAGTTACTGGCTCGTCTTCCATGACAGGCTGTCCACTTGTTCCTAATGGACCAATATTTACTGGGCCACTGTATATACCATCTGGAGCTTGTAAACCAGACGCTTGCATGGCAGCTTGTACTGCTTGTTCTACTGCATCTTTGTCTACTATTTCTCTCATTTTTTCTTTTCTCTATCAGCTGCTACTTTCATTGCTGCTATATCTTCCTGAGATCTTAACTTTTCTTCTTCGGATTGATCTTTCTGTTTAAGCTTAGCTTTGTCCAGTTTGATTCTTTCCTCTGCAATCATTTTATCATCTTCGTTCTCTTTTGCACGAATTGCAAGTTCTTGTTGTTTTAAAGCAACTACGCCATCGTCAGTAGATAATATTTTTTCTATTCGAGGCATGATTGATTCCATGATCTCTAATTCTAGTTGTGCCTTCAAAGCTTCTTTTGCAGGGTTAGGTGGGGGTGACATCATCATTCCTCCTTGCTGCATAGCTGGAACAGGTGCAGGTTGATCTGGCATCTGCTCGTTAGCTTGGTTCTGTGCTTCTAGTGATATGTGTTGGAATATGTGCGACACCATCATAGGCACCGCTGCAGGGTTTGTCATACCTGCGCCAGACTCTAAAAAAGAAAGATGCACCTCTATGTGAATCTGATGCGCCTGATCAGGGAATGCCATAAGAGGTGCACCCATTAATGCTGCACTATTCTCACTTGCTGGATCCATCGGAACGGGTGGGGGCGGATCAGGTGCGAACAACGCTTCAATATTTTCAGTGCCTAAGGCTTGATACATTCTTCTGTATGATTCTTTAATGTTGTGTATTTGTGGATTGCTTTGTACTAGCTGTAGTTCTTGCTGTGCCAATGTAATCCTCTGGCTCATAGAAAAGAAGTTAGGATCACTGACAGGAATTACATCTACTCTGTTATCAAAGTCTGCTTGTTTAATTTGTTGGTCTCCCCCTACAACTTGATAAGGATAGACAGGAGGCAAAGACTCTGCAAACAATCTAGTTAGAATCCTAAATTCTGTTTTTTGTGCGTAGTGCAATCTTTTATGTACTGCGGACATGACTCTTGTGCCTTGCTCAAGTAGTGCCATGGTTGTTCCTACAGGTAATTCTTGGTTGCCCTCTCCTATTTGTAGGTTCGTAATCGAGGCAAATCGTTGTCCAGCTTCTACACAAAATCCTAATAGTTGCAGTAACGTACCAGATGGTTCTTTGTACGGTAGTGGTATTAGAGAATCTCTTAACGCTCCGCCTGGTGCGTCTACATCTCTAAACTCTCCTGGTTCTAGTGGAGTTTCATCGTCCCTGATTCTAAGTCCCCTGGCCTTAAATCCAGCAGGTAGATTCGCCAGCGTACCTGCATCGATCAATTGTCGTAGGGCTCCAGTAGCGGTTCGAGACAATCCGCCAATCATGTGTATTAAACCGAACCCATAGAATCCAAGACCAGGGAGAAACTTGTAGTGTACAAAGTATTGTATTTTTGTTCTTAGTGGATCGTCTTGACGGTAGTTCCTTCTAATTGATAAGACAGCGTTTGATGCTCTGTCTATGGTGATGATATAAGGCAAATGGTATCCATCAGGATCTTCAAAGCCTGGTATGTCCATAGACACATGACACTCTAACAACTCATACATCATGTCATTAGTGTTGGCACTAAGTCCTTCTAACTCGTCTTCTTTGTCGGTGGTCTCGCTGCCTATATTTGTTTCAGCTGGTTGTAGTGCTATGTCTCTATAAAATCCTGCGAGTTGTTGTGTCCTAACATCGTTGTATGTCATTTTGACTACGTGAGTGACTCGTTCGCATGTTTCTAAATCGCTGGCTGTGTAGGGGACGACTAAATCTTCTACAGGAACAAATGTGCTTACTGCTCTTTGTTTGCTTGGATCGTAGTAAACTTTCTTAAATGCTGTTCCTGCTAGTGGCAAGTAAAACAGTAACTGGTCCATTTCTGGAGTGTACTCTTCCATTACCGTAGTAATTTGATAATTCATGAACTCTTCAACTCTTCTAGCTTGGTCTTGAGTTTCAGGTGTTTCAAGTCCCATGACTCTGGTTTTAACAGGGCCTTTACTAGGTAATAGTTCCTTAAATGCCTGCGCTTGGAACTGAGTAACGGATTCGGCGAGCATTGGATGGGTTACGCCTGACGCTCCTGGAAAAGGTCTGTCTCTGTCTTCATACTTAAATCCAAGTAAGTCCAACCCTTTTACATAAGCGTCTTCCCAATCGTGACGACTTCCTTTGTCCTCTTCGTAATCAGTGATTAGTTCGTAGGCAATTCGTCCTAGCTCGCCTTCATCAACGTACTCCGCTAAGTTCGCATCAAATGGTGTGGTGTCTATAATTTCTTCGTCAGGAAAAAAATCTATCTGTACACCTTCCTCAGATAGTTCAACGGCAATATCACCTTCACCCATTTGCATAGGCTCTTCAATCTGTACTTCTTCGCCGTCTTCTACTTCCAGATCAATAAGATCTGACAATCTTTCTATATTAGTTGGCTTNCTATTCTCTGCCATTTACTGTGTTGTCCATNTTTCCAACAGCTTCGTCAGCNTCTGAGTTTGTGCCAACATACGCTCCTGTTGCACCTGCTCCCGCAGCTATTAAAGCTCCTTTTAGCAGTTGTTTTATTCTGTTTACTTCATTGATCTGAGTCATAAGACGTTGAGCTTGTGTAAAATTTTCTGTCATTTTCATTTGTGCTCCAAGCACCTCGTTGAGTCTTTCTAGATCTTTTAACTTGTCCTGCAGTTCATCAGCTTTTCTACCAAACCCACCAGGCTTTGTTATGTTAGAAACACCTCTAGCAGAAGCTTTAGTTACACTGTCTATTAATTCTGCAGATTCTTTTCCAGCCTTAGCGACCATGTTTTCTATCTGTTTTTGTTGAAGCCTGTTTGCTTTGTTACTTAGGTCTGCGCTAGTTCTCAGGCCACCAAGAAGCTTATCCATTTGTGGACTGCCCGACAAATTTCTAGCTCTCGTTGCTAGACTAGCCAGACCTTGTAATAGTGGTCCTATTGCCATGTTGTTCTCCTAGTAAACGCCTGTGAACTTTGTGCCTCTGATTGCATCGCCAGCACCACGGCTTTTGCCTTTCCCGTCTCCAGGTTTAGTCATGGGTGCTTTCATATCAGTTTGCTTTGCGTAAGGAACAAGTCCTTGGTCCTTTATCATTTCGCCTTTATCAGCCATTGCTTTCTCCTAATAATATTCTTTGATCCGTCTNGGTTCGTTTTCCTGCAGATCATCGTCCGATTCTAAACCAATAAATCCGCCCTGTCGATAACGCATTANTGCTTGTGTTGTNGAGTCCACNAAGTCNTCATGGTCNCCAAATGGAAACGCTGCACATTCTTCTACTAATTCTTCGGCCCAACGTGTATCAGGAACGTATACCATGCCCGATTCCAACATGGGTGCGACCGCATTTACTCTTGCAATCTTGTCTTGTCCTTTGCCAGGTGAGTAGTTAACCACAGGAATACCCGCATGACGTAGTTCGTCCGTGAGCGGTAGACCACTGGCCTTGGCTTCTACAATAACTGTGTCAGGATCCCAGTATTCAAACTGCTTGTAAGCTTCTCGCTTGAGTGTAGGGAAGTCCCATCTGCCTTTTTTAACATCAAGTAACAACAAAGCTGGTCGCATCGAGTTNGGNTCAGGGTAAAANACGCACCATGTTGTNATNGCAGAGNANTCNGACGTTTCTTTCTTGGTNTATGCGGTGTCNTACGACTGTATCACGTACTGCATTTCTGGAACTTCGTCTTCTTCCCACAATTGCCACCATTCTCGCTTCAAAATCGCCCCTTCTTCGGACGTTGGGTTCTGCATCCACTGTGCTTCCCACTTGCTAACTGGCAAAGACGCTTTTACACCCTCTAATTCTTCTAATTGCCAATATTCTGGCCATAAAGGTTTGTTACTATCGGGGAAAATTGCAGGAAACTCGACTATTTCCCACTGATCGGCGTGGTCTTCTGCCTGTTTGTTCAATAATCTACCTGTCAGGTCTTTAATACTCCAACGTGTCATGACAATAACGATAGCTCCGCCTGGCTGTAGCCTTTGTCGGGGTCCAGAACTGTAATATTCCCAAGCGTTGTCCAAGGCTGTAGGAGAAAGTGCGTCTTGTTCCGAGTGAATATCGTCTAGTACAAGTAAATCTGCACCACGACCCGTTACCGCACCACCAATACCTGAATAAAACGCCTCACCACCTTTGTTTGTCTCCCATCTTCCTGCTGATTTGCTGTCTGCTTTTAGACTTACGCCAGGAAAAACGTCTTGATACGCTTCTGAGTCGATAATATCTCTAACTTTTCTACCAAAACGGAAGGCAAGTTCTGCAGTGTGCGTAATNTGCATGATNTTNAACTTAGGATTACGGCCCAANATCCACGATGGGAAGTATGTTGAGGCAAATTCTGACTTTGTATGCCTCGGTGGCATGTTNACTATCAAGCGTTTTATCTTACCTTGGGCTACTTGTTCTANTTTTTCTGCNAATATNTGGTGNTGTCTGCCTTCTACGAAGTCTGGCCACATGTGATTGATATAGGTCAAAAAANTTTCTTGNCCTTCNCGCTGTANTTTNTTGGAATTTAGTGCTTCAGTNAGNTCNAACAGTTCTCTGGTNGCTTCAGGGTATTGCTNNGCNAGNTTTTCTANATTTATGTCAGGATTTTCCATGCCAAATATTTTGAAATTTTAAAATTTTTTGTGGCCAAATCGTTTTCAATGTTTCCTATGATGAAGGGGGTAGCCCCATTTGTCAAAGTTTCTGGATATTCTCTCCATGTCTATTTTTTTCTTCTATATATAACCCACTCGCTACGCTCGTTGGGGGGGATAGGGCCTAGATTAATTCTAATAGATATAATGGGCTTCGCCTGAAATGAACAGTTATATGCTATTAGATTAATCTAGGGCCTATCCCCCCCAACGAGCGTAGCCGAGCGGAGCGAGGCACGACGAACACACACGCGCAAAGGGTTGACTTTATGGGACATTTGTGCATAAGTCACATAGACTATATGCAAATATTTATATATTATATATATAGTTTTTATATCAATTAACTAAGGAGAAGATTATGAAACTAAAAATCGACATTGTTAATAACAACAATGTAGCAATAGCGAAAGCTATAGAACCTAATTGCACCAGTCTAGTTATCAATGGTGTTGTGTATATTGCCAATGGACAGATACAGGAGCATACACCTTTGCTTGAGGACCACGAGGCTGAGCATGGTCCAATTGTTATCACACATCAGGGGTTATTATCATGACAGAGTTTAAATATAAAATGGTTGCTGTTCCTAGAGAATTTTATGATGATTTAAAAAAAGTAGCGAAAGCTAATCATAGAAGTATGTCTGGACAAGTTGCGTTTTGGATAACTCAAGCAAAAAAAGGAGAAAAAAATGGCGACTAAAGATATGTTAATGGAGATTGAGCAAGAGGTAGAGCATCACATTCAATGCGATACTATCGAGGAGTGTTTCGATAGAGTGATGCAGACCTCTGTATCTAGGTTCGGTGAGGTTCTTGTGATGTCGGTGGTTGAGCAACTCTGGAACGAGTATTGCTACGAATCAAGACATTAAGGTTTCGTGTAGCCAATGCCTACGACTAATCAGCGTGTTGCATTGTCAAAACAAATCACGAAAAAAAGAGAGGGTAGAAATGCCCTCTCTTTTTTTGTGTCAGGTCAGTCCGAAGCTCCTGGCTGGCGATCCAAATAAAGAACAAACAAGCAAGCAAGCAAGCACAAGAGCCATTAATTTTAAGCCTTTGGCAATCGTTAACCGATAAAAAATTAATGGCTCTTGTGCTTGCTTGTATAAGATGAATCATATAGAATATGTGTGTAATGAGAGTTGTATGGGATAGGGGTAACCCTTTGAAAAAAGGACGGAATTACATTAACCAAAGCTCTTGCGTTACCTGTTAACTTTGGTCTCATTACACTTTTGTTTAACTAATGGAGAAGAAGATGATTAAAAATCTGGAAACCATAAAAAAAGGGACGAAACTGATTACAAAACAGTTAGGCGTTCTAACAAGGGCAACTGCTCTTGAAAGTATCAAGCAAGGCAGAGGTCTTAAAAAGGTCTTGCTTGTTGATGTCAAAGGCTCTGATGTAGGACTGTTTGATGAAACAGGTAGCATTTATGTTAGTGATATTGTGGAGGTGCTGTAATGGGAATGGATGTATATGGGATTAACCCAAAACTTAAATCTGAACCCCCAACAATAGATTGGGAATCAAAGCCAAGCCAAGAGGAAACAGACGCTTATTTTGAAGCCAGAGAAAAATGGGAGCTTGAAAATCCAGGAAGTTATTTTAGAAATAACATTTGGTGGTGGCATCCACTTTGGGATTTTGTTTGTATCTCTTGTGGTGATTTCATGACCGAAGAAGATGCTGAACATGGTCATCATAATGGAGGGCATGAAATAGACGAAGAAAAAGCCGAGCAGATTGTTGAGCGTTTAACTTTCTTGCTCAAAATAGGAGGAGTAAAGAAATTTGAGGAAGAGCGTAAAGCTCACCTTGAGACGTTACCCGAAGGCGACTGGGATAAAAACTATCCGTTCTCAGTTGAGAATGTTGAGGAGTTTGTAAAGTTTGTCAAAGATTCGGGTGGCTTTCAGATTTGTTGAACACTTCTCCTAAGTGGAAAGGGAGGGCAGAAATGTCCTCTCTTTTTTTATGCTCATTTCCTATCGCTACGTTATGTGTACCTGGAAGCCAATGAATCGGCAGCCCAGCCAGGGCCAAGCTAGAACAAGCAAGCAAGCAAGCCTTTTAAACCCTTATATCTAAAGGGTTTCCAACCACGATGTTCCATGTCCCAGATCCGTCAGCTTCCAGGCTAGACTCTTATCAGTCAGAACAAACAAGCAAGCAAGCCTCTGAAAGGTGCTTACTATCAACCTTTCAGAGGCTTGCTTTGTATTCGTGTTCGTGTTCGTGTTCGAGTCCCTGGATCCCTGGGCTGGGCGGGTGGGCGGGACGAACAAGCAAGCAAGCAAGCTCCCCCGCTCAATGGCCCTTGGTTCTTTGTCTTACGNCCAANAATAATTGTTCTTGAACCAAGGGCCATTGAGCGGGGGACGACCGATAAACGGCGGGCAACGACAGACCACGGACTGCCANCTCCCGTGCCTGGTCAGATGTNTACAGATNAACGCCATATTTTCTGGGACTACTCTCCAAGAGGGACTTGACCAAGATAAAAGCAGGGGCATTTTTTCGTTCTTCATGATAAGCAATTTGATGAGGAGACATATTAACTTTATTACTTTTGCTTACTTTAAGTTCAACAGTAAAGTAGATGCCCTCCTCAGTAGTGCCTAAAACGTCAGGTATGCCGTGATTAACCCTAGATTCCAGCCTTATCCAACTGAATGCAGTCAGGTTTTTTCTTACTTGTTGCCAAAATAATTTTTCAGGTTGAGCCACAGTAAAAACATTATAAACAAAGTAAAAGATTTTGCTGGAATATATAAGAGGAATCTGATAGGATAACTACAAGGTTAAACCCTTTTTATTAACAAACGGAGAATGAAATGCAAATAAGAAAATGGAACTATGGAAATTATAGCTCAGATAATTACGGAAGCCATACACAGGCTTTNAGAGATAACTACGGTAATAATTATTATTTTAGTTATAACACTTTGGTGGCGGTAGAAACCAACGAAGGAGAAGAAATAATTCACGAAAATATTTGGGGAACTACTACAGGGAAACATCTAAATTGGATTAATCCCGATCATTCAATCAGATTATCGAGGGAAGATTTTAACGCTACTATCAACAAGCTAAAATTAAATTTGGAGGTTATGAAGTAATGGAAATGAAAAAAGTAACAAACATCAAACCTTACATATCCGAACGCTTACGCAAAGAAATACGCGAACGAGACGAAAAATATTGTGAACATTGTGGGCAGACGAAAGATGACTGCCCAGGTTATAAATGCTGGATATAGGAGGAAGCATGGCAAGAAAGAAAAAACAAGCAAGCAAGCGAGAAAAAGTATTCGACTTTGTAAGCAACTGTATAGATTTTGTACAAGAGAAATGGAGAACAGTTATTAAGACCACAATAGTCTTAGCTGGTTTTTCTATATTTATTTATGTGGTGTTCTTTTGGATTGATACAGTCCAAGAGATACGTTTTGAAATCATTTATATATAGGAGTCCGACAATGAGTAAAGTTTATGTAGTAGTAAAAATGTGGAATGGATTAGTAGATGATGTTTCTGTTCACAGAGAAGAACCAAAAGACTTAGAACCAATAGATGAAGATGGAGACAACGGAAACTTTATTTACCATACAGAAATAGATGAAAGAGATGAGTAAATTTATAATCAAAGGCAGTTACACCTACAAAGTACAGAAAACGGTTGAAGCAGATAGCAAAGAAGAAGCATTAGAACTTGCTCTAAATCATTCTGAACCTATGTGTGAGTGGGATCAACAAGATCAAGATACTTATTCAGAAGAATATCAATCAATAGAGGAGCCCGACAATG
>FUFK010069551.1_pt1 | contig 14077 bp, 15 predicted proteins | sample 1021851 | NCBI WGS metagenome assembly FUFK01 (sample SAMEA51879418, study PRJEB19060) | metagenome | reverse complement strand
AATGTATTGATTTTTTTTGTTTTGCAAAAAACTTCGAATACCTTAAATCTATAATCTCTAGANTCTGATTGAGTTTTTTTAGTATTTGTCTTTTTTTTCCACNTAATTATNTTNCANTCAATTNTAAATTTTCTTAAGATNTTTTTTAAAGTCCNNGCCTCCTTCGANGATTTATCNCTTAGTTTGTGATCTACATGAACATAGTGAAAGTTATTATCTTTATTTTTAATTTGATAACATTTTGAAAGATATGCTAAAGCAAGACTATCTGCACCACCAGATACTGCAACTAAGTACCCTTTGAATTCTTTCTGTTTAATTAAAAATTCAAATCTTTGATAGATTTTTTTTATTNTTTTATTTNTTATTTGAGGACTAAAAATTGAATTTTTAAGATTTTTTCTTTTTACACTCGAACTTTTTTTCTTCATATTTTGCTTTTTGAAGAACTGATTGTTTTGCATCAGGATATTCTTTTTTAACTCCTGTAATCATTAAACACCCTTGATCTTTTTCTCCAATTTGCACTAATGATACTCCAAGCTTAAGTAAATTTATAGCTGCTTTTTCACTTTTAGGATATTTTTGATAACCTTCTAAGTAAGCAGAAGCAGCATCTGTATAAAGTTGTCTAATTCTAAATGTTTCTGCATACCAATATTGTGCGCTACCTGCCATTTTATGTTCAGGATTTGTCATTACAAATTCTCTAAGCGCTCTNTCTGCNGTCGTNTAGTCTCCTTGTTTTAAAAAACTAGTNGCAAACTCGTATTGTTTNTCNGGNTTATCNTTAGGTAAGATTTTNTCNTCTGACACAAATTTTTCNGTTATGACTGTNCCAGTTGTATCTATTGATTGAGTTTGTTGTGTTAATTCATTTGTTTCTGATGACTTGTAAGATACTGCGCCAAGATCTTGTGGTTGAGAAGAGCCAGGTAAAACTTTTTTCTTAGATGTAACTTTTTTATCAATATCCTCNCCTTCTAAATTTTGGAACCTNAATTGATTATCTGCTTGAACTTTTGATAATCTACTTGATAATTTATCGATTTTAAAATTTATTTCTTCAAATTTATTTGTCAAATCTTGAAATTGTTTTTCTATCTCAGACAATTTTAATAAATGTCTTGTAAGTACATCTTCATCATTTGAACTTAATTTTGTTTTGCTAGATGTAATTATATCTGAAGACTGTGAATAAACAGCTTTTTCTAAAGTTTTTAAATCTTTTTGTAATGTTTTTATTACTTCTAAAGTTTCTTTTTCTTCTGCCTTAACAAAAGAAATAGTTGAAAAAATAAATATTATTAAAAATAATATACACTTATTTATATACTCTAAAAATTTCATTAGTTGATTTCTATCTATAATGATGGCAAAAAAAAGACCCCAACAACTTATGTTATTGGGGTCTGAATTTGTAAATTATTAGTTAGCTTTTACTGTTACTGATCTTCTGTTTTTTGACCAAGCTAAAGGATTTGAACCAGAGTCTACTGGTCTTTCTTTTCCATAACTTATTACTGAAATTCTATTTCCAGATATTCCATAAGTCATTAAATAATCTTTAGCTGCNTTAGCTCTTCTCTCACCTAAAGCTAAGTTATATTCTCTTGTACCTCTTTCGTCAGCATGACCTTCAAGAACTACATTTATTTTTGAATTTTTTCTTAACCATGATGCTTGTTTTCTTAATGTTTCTCTTGAAGCAGTAGTTAAAACTGTTTCATTAGTTGCGAAGAAAACTCTGTCTGGCACACCTGAAGCTAAATACTCAACTGTGTCTTTTCCAGTNTATACGTCACCTTGCATTTTGCCTGTAGTTTTTACGGCACATGCAGATAATAGAATACTTGCAAAAAATACTAGCAAAGTATTTCTAAAAATTTTGTTTAAACTCATTACTGCTCCTTAAAAGTTAATTTTGTACTTTTTCACAACTAGATAGATCTTTCAAGCTCAAAAATCAAGGAATTATTAATTTTTTTTGAAAATACCATAATTAATCAGTTAATAATGACGACCAAGATGGGTCTGAAGCATCGGTCTCGGTTTTAACCATTCTTTCGTTATATCCAGTAAGATCTATAGACCAAAGTTTAGCCGAAAAGCCTTTTCCTGCTGAGTCTGATTTTGTCTCTCTATAAAAAATTAAAACTCTTCCATTAGGGGACCAGGAAGGAGCTTCTTGATAATAGTTTTCTGTAAGTAATCTTTCGCCAGTTCCATCTGTTCTCATTACGCCAATATAAAACTTTCCTTTATGAAGCTTTGTAAAAGCTATCAAATCACCTCTTGGAGACCACACGGGTGTTCCGTAAAGACCATTTCCAAAAGATATCCTTTTAACTTTTGAACCATCACTTCTCATTACATAGATTTGCTGATACCCACTTCTATCTGAATTAAAGCAAATATATTTACCGTCCGGAGAATATGATGGNGATGTATCAATTGATGGATGGTTTGTNATTTTTTCAACCTCTCTACTTTCAAGGTCCATAGTATAAATATCTGAGTTTCCATCTTTAGCAAAACTCATAATAATTTTTTTTCCATCAGGAGAGAAACGTGGAGCAAATGTCATACCAGGAAAGTCACCAACAACTTCTTGTATTCCAGTTTCAATATCTAGTAAGTAAACTCTAGGTAGATTCTTAAAATAAGANAAATAAGTGACCATTTGATTTGTTGGATTAAATCTTGGTGTTAAAACTAATTCATTTCCTAAAGTTAAGTATTTGGTGTTAAATCCATCTTGATCCATAATTGCTAATTTCTTGATACGACTTGTTTTAAGTCCTTCTTCAGCAACATAAATAATTCTAGTATCAAAATAACCTTTTTCACCTGTCAACCTTTGGTAAACTTTATCAGTAATTATATGCCCAACTCTTCTCCAATTTTCTGAAACAGTGGTGAATGCTAACGCCATAATTTCTTTACCGGCTAATACATCCCATAACCTAAACTCAACTCTAAGCTTCTCATCAACTATCTTTACTTCTCCAGTTATTAAAGCTTGAGCTTTAATTAACGCCCAATCTTCAAATCTTGGTTTTACATGAGCAATATCTGGTTTTTGTAGAAAAGCTTTTGGATCCAACGGATTGAATAAACCTGATTGTCTTAAATTATTCTCAACAACTTTTGATATTTCTGCACCTATGTCTTCAAGTTTTAATAAATCTTTAAATTTTTCTTTAGAATTTTGATCAACAGATAATGGCGATACTGCTAGTGGCAAAGGATTTAAATTACCTCTGGTAATATCTACTTCTATAAGAGACCAAGCCTTACCCCAATTAAAAGTAAACAAACAAATATATATTAAAAAAATAATTCTTTTCATCCTTGAAGCATCTCCCTAGCATCAAAATTTAATTGAATTTCTTTCCATCTCTCATAACCTGTAGTTGGAACTCTTAAGGGCTGACACAATCTAATTGCTCTTAGAGCGCTTTCCGCTAAAACTTTATAAAAACCTTGTCCTGGTTTATTCATTCTAGCATGATCAAGTATTTCAGAATTAATAATTGTACCATCGGGTTTTAAATTTAGTTTAATTCTTACAAGAAGATCTTCATTATAAGGTAAGCCTAATGGGATACTCCAGCATCCAAATATTTGTGCTTTAAGAGCATCTTCCTCATTTAAGGTCAATCCAGAGGAAATAACACTTTTTCTCTGTGATTGGGTTATTTTATTATCACTTTTAATCATCTCTGCAGTTTCTTCTTTCGATTTATCAATTAGCGCAGCAATATTGTTTGGATCAAATAATTCTTTTTTTTCAAATTCTGAAACTTGTTTAATTTCATCATCAATTTTTTCTGGGTTTTGTTTATCCTGTTCTGGTTTTTTTACAATATTTTTTTGTTGATCTGGTANTGGTATTGCATCTGGTTTTTCTTTTTTAACTTTTTTNGGGGGTGCTTGCTCAGAAACAAGTTTTTCTTTTTCTTTCTTCTTTATTTCTTCAATAATCTTTTTCGCTTTAGGAGCATAAGGTATAGATGTTTTGTCAGTTATTTGAATAAGTTCTATTGAAATAATCGGGGGAAGATCTATTGGTTTTTTTGCTAAAAANGGAAGGCTCAATGCTGTTATAATTATAAGAAATAAATGNAGTAAAGATGATATAATAATATTATTAGCCACTATCAATCACCTCTCTTTATAAGGTTCTGAAATAAGCGCTACTTTTGTAAATCCTGAACCAGAAAGCATTCCCATAACTTCTAGAACTCTTCCATAATTGATTGTCTTGTCACCTCTTACATATATTCTTGTGTCTGTCCTGTTTTTTGAAACAGCTAATATTTTAGCAATTACATTATCAAACTCAACTTTAGACTCTTGAATGAATATCTCTCCTTTTGAATTTATACTTAAAGTTAATGGTTCTTGTTCCTCAGGAAGAGAGTCAGCTGAACTTTCTGGTAGATCTACTTGAACACCAACTGTCAATAATGGTGCTGTGACCATAAAAACAATTAAAAGAACNAACATAACATCAACAAATGGTGTTACATTTATTTCACTTATTGGATCTTTAGATTTNTTTTTTAAATTAAANGCCATTNNTTAAATNGTAGAGATAAATCTTTTGGCAAAATTTTCTAATCTTTGAGAATATTTTTTNGAGTCGTTATTAAATTTATTATANGCTACAACCGCAGGTATAGCTGCTAAGAGCCCGAGAGCTGTTGCAAATAACGCTTCTGCAATACCTGGCGCGACAATAGCCAAACTGGTGTTTCTTGAAACTGCAATTGACTGAAACGAATTCATAATTCCCCAAACTGTTCCNAACAAACCAATAAACGGTGCTGTTGAACCTACTGTGGCTANAAATGAATAATTTTTTTCAAGCTTGTTAACTTCATTTTCTATATTAGACTCTAATAAACCTGAAAGCTTTTCATTCAAATTACTTCTAGATCTTGATTTAAGAACNACTTGCATAGTCTTTTTAAAAACATTTGACATTGGGTCATCAATATTTGCTGGTAAATTATTATAGAAACTTTCGGCAGATCTNGATTTCCAAAATTTTTCTTCAAACTCTTGGGTTGATAAATTTATTTTTTTAAATAACTTNAATTTTTCTATAATTATCGCCCAAGTATAAATTGATGCTGCAATTAATAAAACGATAACTGATTTTACAATTATGTCTGCTCTAAGAAATAGGCTCCATAAAGAGAAGTCTACAGAACTTCCTAGTCCAACAGATTGTGATGCTATATCGGCTTCCATGAAAAATCTTTCACACTAAAATGTGTCATCAATTTGACCCGAAAGATCAAATAAATCTAATATTTGGCGTTTTGGTANTAAAAACTNGANATTAGTATCGCATCAGCTTTATTNGCATCTTTTTTTTTTGACAATTTNGANGAAAAATANGGATANATNTCAATAGCTTTTGTNCTNCTNGCNTCTTTNTTTGTATTNATNAAATTAAAGAATTTTTTCCATTTNANTGGTGAAACGAAATCCATNGGAATTTGCATTGCAGAAAAGATTCCTTTCAACACTCCAAAAGACTGTCCAAAATTAAACATACTAGTAACCCCTTGTCCTGGCATTGCAGAAACTTGNTCGATCACAGCTATTACTTTCGTCTTATCTTCTCCTTCTANAGCTTTTTGAATTTCNTTAAATATTTGAGAAGCATTAACTTGNGATTTATTTTTTTTTCCNACAGCCATTTTTGGCATTTCAAANACATCCACTATNTTTCCATCTTTAAATAAGCATATGGCACCATTAATTCCAGGATCTATTCCAATTATTAACATTGCTTAATTTTCTTCCCCAAAATTCGAGTAAACCCTTTGAACATCATCGTCATCATCTAATAATTCTATAAGTTTTTTTATGTCTTCTTTATTCTCACCTTCGATAGAAACCTTGTTTATTGGAATCCACTCAATATCTGTAGATATAAAATTTTCAACATGAGACTCAATTTTTTTTTTTATAGAATAAATATCTTCAAAACCGCAATGTATCTCATGAAAATTTTCNAAGGAAAAGCATTCATCTGCACCAGCATCAATTGCTAGTTCAAAAATTTTATCGTCTTTAATTTCATTTATGTCTATTCTAATTACGCCAATTTGTTTAAAATTGTGAGCTGCAGAACCTTGGGTNCCCAAATTACCACCATTTTTTTGAAAAATTGTTCTTAATTTTGAGGCAGTTCTATTTTTGTTATCTGTAAGTGCTTCAACAATTATAGCAACTTTATCTTTACCAAAACCTTCGTATCTTATCTTTTCAAAATTTGAATGATTTAATGATTTTGATTTATCAATGGCTCTCTCAATGTTGTCTTTTGGCATGTTTGAGGATCTTGCTGCTTGAATAGCAGATCTAAGTCTCGGATTCATCNAAGGATCTTTATCTCCAAGTTTAGCGGCTACGGTAATTTCTCTAGAAAGTTTCGAAAAAATCTTCGATCTTTCTTTATCTGCTCTACCTTTTTTATGCTTTATACCAGCCCAGTGAGAATGTCCTGCCATATTATTTTGAGTTATTTAAAACACCCCCAACAATTATACTATTAATATTTTTAGCTAGTCCTGAAGTTTCATCACAATCTACCATAACACCCGANAAAGAACCATCCCCNAAAGATGGATAATGTTTTTCAGANTCTTGTTTAAAGAATCTTTTTAATGAGTTTTCTTTATTCATCCCAATTACTGANTCGTANTCACCACACATTCCNGANTCTGTGATATACGCAGTCCCGCCTTTTAAAACTCTTGCGTCATTTGTTGGNATGTGCGTGTGAGTACCAGTAACTAAAGTTGCTTTACTATCAAACAAATGTCCCATTGCCATTTTTTCTGAAGTAGTTTCACAATGCAAGTCGACTACTAAAAAGTCATAATCTTTTTTTAGTTGATATTTTTTTTGAAAATTTTCAGCTGTTTTGAAAACATCTTCACTTTTCCTCATGAAAACATTTCCCATTAAATTTAGTACACCTATTTTAAAATTTTTTGATGTTTGATAAATTTCAAATCCTTTTCCTGGCGATATTCCAATTAAATTAAATGGTCTAAGAAGTCTATTATCATCCTCAACGAGTTTTAAAGTTTCTTTATGATCCCAAACATGATTTCCAGTTGTGAGTACATTTACTCCAAATTTAATTAAATTGTCTAAAACATCTTTTGTAATACCTACTCCGTTATGAGCTGCGTTTTCACCATTTGCTATTACAAAATTTATTTTATTTTCCTCAACNATTTTNTTAAGNTNTTTTTTTACAACCATNCAACCCGATGGTCCTACAATGTCGCCTAAAAATAAAATTTTCATTTATAAATTCTTTTTTCAGTAATTATGAAATCCATTTTTTTATCATGTTTATCAACTGGNACTTTATTAATTTTTTGACAAGAAAGAGCAAGTCCGATTTTAACACAGTTATTTTGTTTCTCAATTTTTTGAATAAACCTGTCATAGAAACCTCCTCCATAACCAAGTCTATTTAAGTTAGAGTCAAAAGCTAACATCGGAATTATTAATGTAGAAGGAGTTATTTTTTTTCCCTTAAAAGGCTCTAAGATACCAAATCTATTTATTGTTAAAGGCTCATTAGGACTCCAGCTATAAAAAGACATCTCAAATTTATTATTAATTATAGGTAAAGAAATTATAAATTTTTTCCTAATTAATCGATTCATTAATTCTAAAGTAGATAACTCATCACCAAACGGATAATACAATCCAACTCTTTTGTTGGGAGATTTCTGCTCAATCAATTTGATTATTGCCTCAGAATTTACTGTGATTTTTTTTTTGGCAAATTTTGATCGAATTTTAGATATTTTTTTTCTTAATTGAAATTTGTTCACTACTAAATCTAATTTTTAAGATTAACTCGTTCAACAAATTCCTCTATTTCTTTTGCAGTGTTAGAAATTAATTGATCATAATTATTGTTTATTTTATCAAGCTCTTTTTGCAAGTTGTTGATATCATTGTTCAATTTAGTTGCTTCATCTTCTTTTTCATCCTTATAACCGTATACAAGCGATTTCAGCTCTTTAAATTTTTCAGTGAGATTAGTTAATTCAAGCTTTTTTTTCTCAACATTTTTTTTGGTATCAAAATACTCATCCATCACTTTAATAGCAGTGATTAATAATAATTTATTTTCACCTATATTTCCTAAGTCATTTTTTAATTTTTCAAATTTATCGTTTAAATTTGCTGCTAACTCTTCNAGATGATCCTCTTGACCATCTTCACATGAAAGAAGAAAGTCTTTTCCATTAAANTTAATATTTACATTTGCCATTTTTCAATCTCATCAAGTAAAGTATCTGTTTCTTGATTTAATTCATCAATTTTTTCGTCAAACTCTAATCTTTTCACTCTATCTTCTTTTTTTTCAACCATCATTTGTTTGATTTTGACTTGAAGATTGCCGTGTTCATCACTTAAATTTTTGTATTTTTTTTCCAATTCATTTTTTTCAATTTCTAATTGATTTTTTTGATCAACTAATTCTTTAATGTCTCCAGATATCTGGTCATTTTTTAGATCAAGTTTTTTTAATTTCTTAAGTGCGTCTTCAAGTTTTTTTTCTTTTTCGCTGATATATTTCATATATATATAATTATATATTAATGAGTCTCTTAGTCTAGATAGGAATATTTTTGAAAATAAAACATAAAGATTTAGCTAATGCTATAAGATTTCTATCTTTAGATGCTGTTGAAGCAGCGAATTCTGGTCATCCTGGAATGCCAATGGGAATGGCAGATGTTGCTACAGTTTTATTTAAAAACTTTTTACGATTTAATCCTAAGGATCCTAGTTGGTTTAATAGAGATAGGTTCGTTCTTTCTGCTGGTCATGGGTCTATGCTTCTTTACTCACTTTTATATTTAACTGGTTACAAAAGTGTTTCTATAGATGACATTAAAAACTTTAGAAAACTTGATTGTATTTGTGCCGGACATCCTGAATATCATTCTAATTCAGGGATAGAGACTACGACTGGACCATTAGGACAAGGTATATCAAATGCTGTGGGTTTTGCGCTTGCTGAAGAAATATTAAAAAAGAGGTTAGGAAAAAAAAAGATAGATCATAAAACTTATGTCTTGGCAGGTGATGGATGCCTTATGGAAGGAATAAGCCATGAAGCCTTAAGTTTTGCGGGTCATATAAAATTAAAAAATTTGATACTTCTTTTTGATAATAATTCAATCTCGATTGATGGCCCTACTAATCTTGCTGTTTCTGATAATACAAAAAAAAGATTTGAGAGTTATGGTTGGAGCTATTTAGAAATAGACGGTCATAATGATAAACAAATTTTTACCGCATTAAAAAAAGCTCAAAATTCAAAAAAACCATTTGCTATTTCTTGTAAGACTACAATTGGTTATGGCTCACCAAATAAAAGTGGGAAAGCATCATCGCATGGAAGCCCGCTAGGTACCGATGAGGTAAAGCTAGTAAGAAAAAAATTAAAATGGAATTATGAGCCTTTTAAGATCCCTGAAAAAATTTTAAGTGAGTGGAGAAAAATAGGGGAAAGCGCCTCTTCAAAAGCAGAAAAAAATAAATCATACGAACCTGAATTCAATATTTTTAACGATGAGATTACAAGTGAAATAGAGCAAGTAAAAAATGATTATTTAAAATCACTAGAACCAATTGCAACNAGGAAATCCTCAGAAAAATTTTTAGATATAGTTTCAAAACTACCAAATTTAATTGGTGGCTCGGCTGATCTTGCNGGTTCAAATAATACAAAAACAAAAAATCATAAAATAATTAAGCCAGGAAATTTTGGGGGAAATTATATTCATTACGGAGTAAGAGAACACGCAATGTGTGGAATTATGAATGGAATCTCANTGCATAGTAATCTTATTCCATATGGTGGAACTTTTTTAATATTTAGTGATTATTGCAAGCCTTCTATCAGATTGGCTGCAATGATGGGCCAAAGGGTTATTTATGTTTTAACCCATGACTCAATTGGTCTTGGAGAAGACGGTCCAACCCATCAACCTGTTGAACAGCTNGCAATGTTGAGATCTATACCAAACTTAAATGTATTTAGACCATCCGATACCATTGAAACTTTTGAATGTTGGCAGTTGGCTTTAGAAAGTAAAAATAAACCAAGTGTAATCGCTCTAACAAGACAAAAAATAGAACCTGTAAGAAAAGAGNTGATCACTAACAATCTTTGCTCAAAAGGAGCTTATGAAATTTTAAGAAATGGAGATAATCTTAAGGTAACACTATTAGCGACAGGCTCTGAAACTGATCTCGCAATAAAAGTAAGTCATAAATTAGCCACAGAAAATATCTATTCAAAAGTTATATCAATGCCATGCCATGAAATATTTGATAGTCAAAACAACGACTATAAAAAAGATATTTTGCAAGAAGATACGCTTAAAGTTTCTATAGAAGCATCGGAAACTAGTTATTGGAAAAAATATACAGGAACCAGTGGATTAAATTTAGGAATAGATAATTTTGGTAAGAGCGCACCTTATAAAGATATTTATAAACACTTTGAATTAGATGTTGAAAATATTGTACAAAAAATAAAGAAAAGTTTATGAAAACTAAAATTGGGATAAACGGTTTAGGTAGAATTGGTAGAATGGTGGTTCGATCAATATTTGAAGAGGATCATTCTAACCTAAAAATTCAACATATAAATAATAGAGCTGACATTGAGACTGCTTGTGCTTTACTGAAAAGAGATAGTATTCACGGAAAATTCAACGCGGATATATCAATAGAAAAAAGCTATATAAATATTAATGGTAATAAAATTTATTATTCACAAATAGATAAGCTGGAAGAAATTAATTGGAAAGACAATGATGTTGATTTTGTACTTGAATGCACTGGTAAATTTAATTCTAAGGAAAAACTAATCCCACATTTAAGTAATGGAGCAAAAAAAGTTATTGTTTCAGCTCCATGCAAAAATGCTGATAAGACAATAGTATTTGGAGTTAACGAAAAAGAAATTAAGAAGGAAGATAAAATTATATCTGCCGCATCTTGTACAACTAATTGTCTTGCGCCTGTCGCTCACGTTTTAAATGAAAATTTTGAAATTGAAAAAGGTTTTATGACTACAATTCATTCTTTTACAACTGATCAAAGGATTTTAGATAATTCACATAAAGATATAAGAAGAGCAAGAACAGCTAGTCAATCAATAGTACCAACCTCAACTGGTGCCTCAAAAGCGATTGGTGAAATTATACCTTCTTTAAAAGGAAAGCTGGAGGGTGTAGCAATGAGAATACCAACCCCAAACGTTTCTTTAATTGAATTAATATTTTGCTCCAAAAAAGATCTATCTGTTGAAAAAATTAACTCTGCCTTTAAAAACTTCAGCAAGAAACAGAAAATTAAAGTTTTAGAAATTACAGAAGAAAAACTTGTTTCAATTGATTTTAATCACAACCCAGCTTCCTCTATAGTGGATGCATCATTAACAAATGTTATAGGTAAAAATATGGGTAAAATTTCTGCTTGGTATGACAATGAGTGGGGTTTTTCAAATAGAATGTGTGATATTGCGGCGTATCTTCATAAAATTTCTTAATGAACAATATTAAAGATCAAGAAAATATTAATCAAAAGGTAATATTATTAAGATTGGATTTGAATGTTCCATTAAAAAATGGAGTTATCACAGATCAAACAAGAATTGATAAGATTTTACCTGTAATTAATTTTTTAATAAAAAAAAATTGCAAGATAGTTATAATTTCACATGTTGGGAGACCTAAAGGAAAAGTAAACAAAGAACTTTCTTTGAAACCGATTTGTGAAAATTTAGANAGTAAAATAAATCAAAAAATCAGACTNATTAATGAAAATATCTTTAAGATTAAAAAAGATAAATTATTTAAAAATTTCGATGGCCAAATTGTATTTTTAGAGAATATCAGGTTTTATGAAGAAGAAGAAAAAAATGACACAAATTTTTCAAAACAATTGGCGAGTCTTGCAGATCTTTATGTAAATGATGCTTTTTCTTGCTCACACAGAGCTCACGCCTCAATAAGTAAAATTACTGAATTTTTGCCGTCATTTGCTGGGTTGCAACTAGAAACTGAAATAAATGCTCTCAAGAAAGTAACGAGTGAAATAAAAAGACCAGTTACATGTATCATTGGGGGATCAAAAATTTCAACTAAGATTAATTTAATTAAAAATCTAATACCAAAATTTGATAACATTATTGTTGTTGGTGGAATGGCAAATAATATCTTGAGCTATAAAGGAAATTTAATTGGAAAGTCAATTAAGGAGGAGAATTGTGAAAAAGAAATAGAAAATATTTTTAAAAACTCTAATGATCACTCATGTTCGATAATTTATCCAAAAGATGTCAAAATTGGAAAAAGCATGGATGACAAATCCCAAATTAAAGACTTAACCGAAATATCAGCAGATGATTTTATTCTTGATATTGGCCCAAAAACTTTAAAGGAAATTGAAGATATTATCGAAAATAGTAAAACTGTTTTGTGGAATGGTCCGGCAGGTTATTTTGAAAATCCAAATTTTGCTTTAGGTAGTTATGAAATAGCAAAAATGATTATTAAAAAAAATAAAGATAATTCAATTTTTTCTGTTGCAGGAGGTGGAGATACAATTGCAGTGTTAAATCAGATAAACGCAATAAGAGATTTTAATTTTGTTTCAACTGCTGGTGGAGCTTTTTTAGAATATCTTGAAGGCAAAGAACTTCCTGGTATAAAAGCTCTAAATTAATATGTCTGAACTAAATAATATTGTAAATAAAATTCTTGAAAATGGTAAAGGAATCCTGGCTGCAGATGAAAGNACGGGAACAATGACCAAAAGGCTAGATGGTGTAGGTGTACCCTCAACCCCGGAAAATAGATTACTTTTTAGAGAAACTCTTTTTTGTTCATCAGAGATGAAAAATTGTATTGGTGGAGTTATATTGTACGATGAAACAATTAAGCAGACATCCTCAAAAAAAAACAAGATACCAGATTTAATTGAGAGTATGGGATCTTGCGCAGGAATAAAAGTAGATACCGGTGCAAAAGTTTTAGCTGGGTCACCTAATGAAAAAATTACAGAGGGGTTAGATGGTTTAAGGGATAGACTAAAAGAATACTATAAACTTGGAGCAAAGTTCACTAAATGGAGAGGTGTTTACAATATATCAAAAGATTTCCCGAGCAAATTATCTATTCACTCTAATGCACACGCGTTAGCTAGATATTCCGCATTAGTACAAGAATGTAATATGGTGCCAATTGTTGAACCAGAGGTTTTAATGGATGGAGACCATTCCGCTAAAGAGTGTTTTCAAAAAACCTCCGANGTCATTAAGAAATGTTTTGAGGAGCTTATTCTTCATAAAGTTGATTTAAAAGGAGTAATATTAAAACCAAATATGATTCTAGCTGGAAATAAATCAAAGGAAAAAATCTCTAATGAAGAGGTNGCAAAATTAACCNTGGACTGCTTGAAAAGTTCTGTNCCCTCGGAAGTTCCTGGNATAGCTTTTTTATCTGGTGGACAATCAGAACTNGANGCGACAGAAAATTTAAATTTGATAAATAAATTGAATAAGACTGGTTTTATAATGAGTTACTCCTACGGANGAGCATTGCAGCAAGGTGCTCTTAAATTTTGGTCNAANAATATAAAAGATATTGANGGAACNCAAAAAGTATTTAACCACAGAGCAAAAATGAATACTCTTGCTGCTCAAGGAAAATGGTCTAAAGAAATTGAGAGTCANTAAAAAAAGGTTTATTTATTTAATATCACCAAATAAAATAAATAAGAGTTTTTATACCAATTTAAAAATCGTTCTCAGTTATAATTTAGTAAGTTTTTTTCAATTAAGATTGAAACACTACTCTTTAATAGAGAGAAAAAAAATTGGAATTAAAATCAAAAAAATTTGTAAAAAATATAAGGTAAAATTAATAATAAATGATGATCCTAATCTGGCAAAAAAAATTGGTGCAGATGGTTGTCATTTGGGGCAAAATGATATGGT
>FUFK010070716.1_pt1 | contig 14078 bp, 19 predicted proteins | sample 1021851 | NCBI WGS metagenome assembly FUFK01 (sample SAMEA51879418, study PRJEB19060) | metagenome | reverse complement strand
ATAGCACTCATAACAGATCAACATTTAGATGGACGTAAGGGTTCNCTTCCGTTCTGGAATTACTGGCAAAAATTTTATGACGAAATATTTTTTCCTACTCTTGANAAGGAAGGTATCACTACAGTCTTTGATCTTGGTGACACATTTGATAACAGAAAGTCTGTGGATTTTAATACTCTTAATCGGATTAAGACAAATTATTTTGACAGACTTGAAAAGTATGATGTACACATGATTCTTGGTAATCATACTACGTACTATAAAAATACGAGTAAGATTAATTCACCAGAACTATTACTAGAAACTTATAAAAATATTAGAGTTTATAAAGATGTAGAAGAATTNAAATTAGGTAGTAAGAAGTTCCTGATGCTACCTTGGATAAACTCTGATAACAAAAAAGAATCTCTACAATCAATAGCAGATTCAGATGCTAACATAGTATGTGGTCATTTAGAAATAAATGGTTTTGAAGTTACGCCTGGTATGAGATTTGATCATGGTGGATTAGATTGTTCTATATTTAAAAAATATGATAGGGTATGGTCAGGTCATTTTCATCATAGATCAAAGATAGGTAACATCCAATACTTAGGTAACCCATATCAGATGTATTGGAATGACTATAAAGATAAAAGAGGATTTCATATCTATGATACTGAAACAAATAAACTTAGGTTTATTCAAAATCCTTTTGAGATATTTCAAAAAGTTTATTACAATGATTTGGATAATGACTATTCAAATTTTAATATGGATGAATTTAAAGATTGTTTTGTAAAAATTATTGTTGAAGAAAAACGTAGTTATACTAAGTTTGAAGAATTTGTTGAGAGACTTTACCGTACAGGAATACATGATATTAAGATTGTTGAAACATTAGTTGACATAGATGCGGTTGATGATGTAGACTTGGATATCAAGGATACTCTTACATTGTTGAGTGAGTATATAGATGAAATTGATTTGTCTGTAGATAAAACCGATCTTAAAAAACTTATGCAATCTCTATACATAGAATCATGCGAGGTAGTATAATCTATGTTTATCATCACTCTCAAGGGACACCCACAAGGGATATATTCTGTGTTTGATTCAAAAGATGAACGCATTGTTCCTCTATTTGTAGAGGAAGATGATGCAGATCGCTATGTTATGGCACTAGAAGAAGATGAAGATAATCCAGAATTAGAAGTGTTAGAAACAGAAGCAGATTTCATTATCAATTCTTGTAGAGCACAAGGTCAGAAGTATTCTATTATAACTCCTGATGATCTTATTATACCACCAGACGAAATAACTAAAGGATGATTGTTTTTGAAAAAGTTCGTTGGAAGAACTTCCTTTCTACAGGGAATGTCTTTTCAGAGATAGATCTACAGCGTTCTAGAACTAATTTAATTGTAGGACATAATGGATCAGGTAAGTCAACCATCTTAGATGCGTTGACATTTTCTCTCTTTGGAAAACCATTTAGAAAAATTAGTAAGAGTATGCTAGTTAATAGTGTCAATGAGAAAGACACTATGGTAGAGATAGAATTTAGTATTGGAAAAAATAGTTATCAGGTAATTCGTGGTATCAAACCTAATAGGTTTATGGTGTATTGTAATGGTCAACCGTGGGATGAGGATGCCAAGGCAGTAGATCAACAAAAAAATTTAGAACAAAATGTATTGAAGATGAACTTCAAGTCATTCACACAGATTGTGGTGCTAGGATCTAGTACCTTTGTACCTTTTATGCGTTTGCCTGGTCAACAACGTAGGGAAATTATTGAAGATATACTAGACATTCAAGTTTTCTCTGTGATGAATAGCAGATTAAAAGATAAGATAAGAGAAAACAANGAAGANATNAAAGANTTAGATTATCAANTNCATCTTNTNGAAGAGAAGATAGAACTCCAGAAACAATATATGTTAGAGTTGAAAAAGAAAACNGATGCAGAAATTGNTAAAAAGAAAGAAAAGATAAAGGAATATCAGCAAGAAGAGGAAAGTTCTTTAGGAAATATTCGGGATCTTACAGATCAAGTTACAAATCTCTCAACAGAGATGGAAGAGTACTCTAAGAGTTCTAGTAAGTTAAAGAAATTAAATACATTTCTTATAAAATTAAATCAAAAATTACAGACATGTAAGAAGGAACATGAATTTTTTGAAGACAATCATGTATGTCCCACATGTACTCAAGATTTATCTGATGAGTTTAGAGCAGANAAGATAGAAGAAGGTAAGACTAAACTTGATGAAATGAATGTAGGGTATGAAGAACTACAAACTGCAATCAAAGATGAAGAAGAAAGAAATGAAAAATTTTTAGAACTAACACAAGAAGTCAATACAAAAAATACCACTATAACAAATATCAATTATCAATTGATGAGTATTAGAAATAATATTGATGAGATCAGTAAGGAAATAAAAGAACTAGAAGGGTCTACACCTGATAAGAAAGCAGAGTTTGTTAAGTTAGAAGGATTGATAGAAGACAAGAAAGCAACAAAGAAAAATTGTGCAGTGAGTAAAAAAGATCGTGATGTATTACAGGTTGCTACAACTCTGTTGAAAGACAGTGGTATTAAGACTAGAATTATCAAGACATATCTTCCTACTATGAACAAACTGATCAATCAGTTCTTACAAAGTATGGATTTTTATGTCAATTTTACTCTCAATGAGAACTTTGAGGAGACTATCAAGTCTAGATATAGAGACGTATTCTCATATGAAAGCTTTAGTGAAGGAGAGAAAGCTCGTATAGATATCAGTCTATTGCTGACTTGGAGATCTATTGCTAAACTAAAGAATAGCGTTGACACTAACCTACTTATTTTAGATGAAATCTTTGACGGATCGCTTGACCAGTCTGGTACTTCTGATCTTGGTTGGATCTTACGTAACTTTGACGATAATACAAACGTATTTGTTATCTCACACAAGACCATTCTAGATGATAAATTTGATCGTACCATCACTGTCAACAAAGATAAAAATTATTCTACCTTAGAGGAGACAGTTCACGAAGTGACACATGCACTGGTTGGCTAAATGATTTTTCAGTGTATACTAAAGTATACCAATCAATAAATCAATGTTCCAGAAAGAAATCAAAGGCAATCTCGCAAGACTACTCGCAACAGAGAATCTAGTAGTTGAGCATCGTAACGTACCTACTGCACAGTTTGATGTAGATCGTAGAGTCTTGACTCTTCCTAACTGGGACAAAGCAAGCAACACTGTATATGATATGCTTGTAGGTCATGAGGTAGGACATGCATTGTTCACACCTAATGAAGATTGGACAAAGAAAATTCAAGTACCACAATCATATGTNAATGTTGTTGAAGACGTTCGCATTGAGAAGTTGATGAAGCGTAAGTATCCTGGTATTCGCAAAAGTTTTTCTGGTGGATATGCTGAACTAAACGCATTAGATTTCTTTGAGATTGCAGATGAAGATGTAAGTGAGTTTGCATTTATTGATCGTATCAATCTACACTACAAGGTTGGTGCATCTGCTATGATTCCTTTTACTCAAGAAGAGAAAGTATTTGTAACACGTGCAGAAAATACAGAAACATTTGATGAGGTTCTAACTCTTGCTGATGATATTCGTAAGTTTGTTAAAGCATCACAAGAAGAGAAAAAGCAAGAATCAAATGACGAATCTCTAGATAGTAATTTTGGTGGTCAGAATAATGGAGACTTCAATCCAGATACAGAATCACAAGAATCATCTAATAGTGATGTAACGAATGAAAAGATTGATGAGGAGTCTGACATAGATGATCCTAACTTTGATGAAAGTGACATNGGTGGTTCTGAAGGTGGTCATCACTGGGAAGGTGAGACTCAAGAAAAGTTTGACAAAAAAACAGAATCATTATCTGATACCAGTTATGGAAGAGAAACAACTTATGTTGAAATTCCTAACAAAGTTGACTTAGATAAAGTTATCGTTGATTGGAAAGTTATTCATGATTGGATTGATCAGAATGCTGAAGAGTCAGAAAAAAGACCAGAATCTTGGGATACTAGATTGACTTATGCTGATGTTGATGCTAAGTATCAAGAGTTTCGTAATGAGAACAAGAAAGAAGTAAGTTATCTTGTAAAAGAGTTTGAGTGTCGTAAGTCTGCTGACGCATATGCACGTACTTCAACTGCTAAGACAGGTGTTCTTGATACTTCTAAACTTCACACATACAAGCACAGTGAAGATCTATTCAAAAGAATTAGCATCGTACCTGATGGTAAAAATCATGGCATGATTTTCATTCTTGATTGGTCTGGTTCTATGCAGTATGAAATTCTTCCTACTGTAAAACAGTTACTCAATCTAACTGCATTCTGTAAGAAAGTACAAATTCCTTTTGAGGTATATGCATTTACTAATGAGTGGCAGAGAGCAATCCGTGTTATGGAAGGTCAANACNCANCCAGATTANCANTACTATCGTGAAAGAAATTACGTAGGTATAGANAAAGGATATCTATATCTTGCAGAAGGTGAGTTTCATCTAATGAACTTTCTTTCTTCTCGTTCTAATCCAAAAGATTATGAGCGTATGTGCAGAAACATCTTCCGTGAAGCGTATGCTTTTTCTTGCAGAAATACTACATACCATTATTCAATAGGACTAGAATTATCTGGTACTCCATTGAACGAAGCAGTGATTATGCTTAACTACATCATTCCTAGTTTCAAAAGACAGAGTGATGTTCAAAGAGTAAATGTTTGTATCCTAACAGATGGTGAATCAAACTCTATTTCTTATGGTTCAAGTCATAGTTATGATGATGGAGAAGAATCTAGAGTTACTCCTAAAACTATAGACTATGGTAACTGTGCATTACGTGATCGTAAGACAGGTAGAGTATATTCTAAAATGGATTATCATTCTGCTACCATAACATTCATTCAACAAGTTCGTGACAGACATCCAGAAGTAAATGTTCTTGGATTCCGTCTACTACCTCCTTCTAGATTATCTGAATTCGTTGCTCGTTTCGGTTCATATGATAGATATGAAGAAGTACAAAAGCAATGGAGAAAAGATAAGTCTGCTGTAGTTCCAGACTCAAAAGGATATACTGAACTCTATGCTATCTCATCAAAAGATCTTGAGAATGACAATGAGTTTGAAGTTAAGGAAGGTGCTAAAAAAGGTGAGATTACCAGAGCGTTCAAAAAAATGCTTAAGAGTAAGTCCACTAATAAAAAGTTACTTAACTCATTCATATCACACGTGGCATAACCAGTTGGGAAAGTGGCACATCACTTTCCCATTTACTTATACCATGAACTATACTTTATATTATACACAAAACAAATCCCATGCCTTTCCAATCAAAATTTACTAACGAAGAACTAATCACATTTCTAACAACAGACGAAGAAGTTGTTACTAGTGATAACGTCAAAGATGCTGCTNAACATTTTGGAGTGAAAGTGCAAAGCGTCACTAAAAGAATTAACAAACTTCCACAGTTCCAAAAAGTTACACGTGGTAAGTGGAATCTATCTGTAGCAGAAAAACTTGAGAAGACATTCAATGCACCTGCTGCACCTATTGTAGAACANAATCTTGTACCAGACAAAGATCCAAANTATGTACCTTTCGGTAACTTTGCTGACGTAAAGAAGATCATCAGTTCTAAGATGTTCTATCCTACATTCATTACTGGTCTATCTGGTAATGGTAAAACATTCTCTGTAGAACAAGCATGTGCTCAACTAGGCAGAGAACTCATTCGTGTAAACATTACCATTGAAACAGATGAAGATGATCTCATTGGCGGTTTTAGGCTTGTTAACGGTGCAACCGTCTGGCATGACGGACCAGTTATTCAAGCTCTCAACAGAGGAGCTATCTTGCTCCTTGACGAAGTTGACCTTGCATCCAACAAAATCCTCTGTCTCCAATCCATCCTTGAAGGTAAAGGAGTATTCCTTAAAAAGGTTGGAAGATTCGTCAAACCTGCAAACGGATTCAACATCTTTGCAACCGCAAATACTAAAGGTAAAGGTTCAGATGACGGACGCTTTATTGGAACTAACGTGCTCAACGAAGCATTTCTAGAAAGGTTTGCTTTGACATTTGAGCAAGATTATCCTACTCCTAAAACTGAGCAGAATATTCTTGAAAAGGTTGCTGCTAATTATGGTTGTCTTGACAAGAAGTTCTGTGAAAATCTTGCTACATGGGGAGACATCATTCGTAGAACATTCAAGGATGGTGGTATTGATGAAGTCATCTCTACACGTAGACTTGTACATGTAATTCGTGCATTTGCTATCTGGCAAGATCGCATGAAAGCAATCAAGGTATGTGTCAATCGTTTTGATGACGAGACAAAGCAATCATTCCTAGAATTGTATGATAAGATTGATGCAGATGTAAATACGGAGGAATCTAATGCTCAGTAAAGGAGATTGTAGATTCATTGGCAGTATCGTATCCCTTGAGGATGGTACTGCCAGAGTCCAAAAAGTCCATGATGATAAAATTATTGTAATGAGACTTGACGGAACTCCTAAAGAGTGCTATTATGATGATATTCAATATGTATGGATACCGTGAAATACAACGAAGATGAACTCCTTAAGGAGGTTTCGGAATACATCTCTAATACTTATAAAGGTCATTACTCTGCTGGTAACGTGCAGACTCTTGACCTTATTGATTCTGTAGGTGACGCTGAAGCATTCTGTAGAAGTAATGTTCTAAAGTATGCATCACGTTATGATAGAAAAGGATCAGCACGAAAAGATATCATTAAGATTATTCACTATGGTATCTTGCTCCTTCATTTTAACGACAAGCGAGATAGAGCAAATCGTATACAGGCAGAAACACCATCTGCATTCTCAGTTGATTATGACAAGTAAATGACAGTAACATTATCAAGAACAACATTAGATGTCCTTAAGAATTATGCAACTATTAATTCTTCAATTGTGTTTAGGAAAGGCAATAAATTAAGGACAATCTCAAACGCAGAGAATATTCTCTCTCAATTTACTAGTGAAGAAACATTTCCTACAGACTTTGCAATCTATGATCTTAGTCAGTTTCTAAGTGGTATCTCTTTGTTTGACAATCCNANANTAGANTTTACCTCTGANGACTTTGTTCGTATTGCAGGTGCAGGTAGGTCTGTTAAATATTATTTTTCTGATCCAGAAATTACTCTTAAGTCAGCACCAGAAAAAAATGTAAACTTTCCAGGTGCAGATATACAATTCAATCTTACCGCAGATGATTTGATTGCATTGCAGAAAGCGTCTGCTGTGTATAGTCTCCCTGATATGTCATTCCAATCTAAGAATGGTAAAGTTAGATTGCTCTTATGGGATAAAGAAAACGATACTAGTAATACATACAAACAAGATATTGTTGGTGAATGCACTGGTGATTATTCTNTAGATCTTAAGATTGAAAANATNAGNTTGNTACCAGGTGATTATAATGTTAAGGTATCCAAGGCATTAATTTCCGAATGGAATAATACCACATTAGATCTTACTTACTATATTGCATTAGAACCATGACCCATCATACAAGAGTTGTTCAGATATCTTTTACTCCAAAGGAGCAAGATCTTCTGCAAATTCTTGATGAGTTGGTAAAGTATGATCTTGCTCCTAATAGATCAGCATGGTTTAAAAATCAAATTCGTATGAGATATTACGATCTACGTGAAAAGGGTATTATAGTACAAAGTGATGAAGAATGATTTTTTATGGGTAGAACGATATCGTCCTACCACTGTTGAAGATTGTATTTTACCTGACAGTATCAAGAATGTATTCAAAGGTTTTGTTTCTCAGAAAGAGATTCCAAACCTTTTACTATCTGGATCTGCTGGTGTAGGTAAAACTACAATCGCTAAAGCTTTATGTGATGAGATAGGTGCATCTTACATCATGATCAATGGATCTGATGAGGGTAGATTCCTTGATACTGTCAGAAACAGGATCAGGACATTTGCATCAACTGTCTCATTGACCTCTGGAGCGTCCCACAAGGTCGTTATTATAGATGAAGCAGACAACACAACCAATGACGTACAACTCTCCTTAAGGAGTGCTGTGGAGGAGTTTCACAGTAACTGTAGGTTTATATTTACTTGTAACTTCATCAATAAAATTATTGAACCATTGCATTCTAGATGCACTGTGGTAGACTTTCGTGTTAAAAACGGTCAATCTGTACAGTTACAAGGTAAATTTTTTGATAGNTTNAGAGGNATNCTTAAAGATGAGAAAGTNACGTTTGAAGATAAAGTCTTGGCCAAACTTATTAAGCGGTATTATCCTGATTGGCGTAGGCTTATCAATGAGTGTCAAAGGTATTCTGCTAATGGAGCCATTGATGCGGCTATTCTGGTTGATATTGCTGACGTTAACTTGGACACTTTACTTTCTGCACTTGCGAAGAAAGAATTTACGACAGTAAAAAATTGGGTTGTACAACATATGGACAACGATCCTAGTTCTGTTATGAGAAAGATCTACGATAGTTTGTATGGTGTATTGAAACCATCTTCTATACCAGAAGCAGTTCTTATTATGGCAAAGTATATGAGAGACATAACACTTGTGCCTGATCAAGAAATAAATTTGTTAGCATGTCTAACAGAAATCATGATGAGTTGCGAATTTCGGTAAAGTGTGCTAAATTATAGTAACGATACTGAGGTGGACAATGGAATTAAAAAGACCAAATCCTTACAATGCCAAGAACATTAAAGAGTCTAAAGACACCGCTAAGATATCCAGGAGGGAAGAGCAAAGCAGTACCAAAGCTGTTGCAATACCTCCCAAACCTTTTCCAGGTAAAAGAGTTTCGTGAACCATTTCTAGGTGGTGGTTCTGTAGCACTAGAAATTACAAAAAGGTATCCCCATATTGATATATGGGTCAATGATTTGTATGAACCTTTATATAATTTCTGGTGTGAACTACAACATAACGGACAAGAACTTCAAGATGCTCTTCTGGGAATCAAAAGTATCTACTGCAATCCAGATGCAGCAAGATGCTTGTTTATAACATCCAAGGAGCAAATAAATGACAGTGATCTCTCAAACTTTGATCGTGCTGTGGCTTTTTATATTGTCAATAAGTGTAGTTTCAGTGGACTTACGGAGTCGTCATCATTCTCTGCACAAGCATCAGAATCCAATTTCTCAACGAATGGAATTGAAAGACTTACAGAGTATTCAGAAATCATTGAGAGATGGAAGATAACTAATCTTTCATATGAAAGTATGTTATGTGATGATAAAGACACATTTATATACTTAGACCCACCATATGACATCAAAGATAACCTATATGGTAGGAAGGGTGAAATGCATAAAAGATTTGATCATGACAAGTTTGCTCATGATTGTGATCAACATACCTGTCCCATGCTGATATCTTATAACTCTGATCAAATTATCAGAGATCGTTTTTATGAGTGGACAGTTGGAGAATTTGCACACACTTACACCATGCGGTCTGTGGGATGCTATAATATAGATCAAGCAACAAGAAAAGAATTAGTACTTACGAACTATGAAATGCGAAGTTAGACTTTACGTAGCAGGTACAGTGTTTACAGAAACTGTACAAGCACGTGATTACCAAGAAGCAAGACAAGTAGCACTTGCTAGAAATCCTAATGCTAGAGTTATGGGTGTCAATGCGTCTTTTAAATAAAGCGTTAACCATCTGGAAGTATGCACTCGGATCATTCTCAGACGACAGAACAAAAGAATATGACAATTACGTGGTTGTGGTACGCTCTGTTATATTCTTCAGCTACCTTATCACTAATTGCTTTATTATTAGCGGAGTAATTCGCCACTGGAATAATGTACCAACTGAAAGATTACCTATACAGCATCAATCAATCCAAGAAAAATATATTGGATGAAGATCCTGATGCTGTAAAAAAATATCCATCATACATTATTAATAGATGTCTGTCATCTTTTACTGACACTGTTTTGTATGCGAATGAAATGAATAAGAACTCGCATTTACCTAACAAGATGCAATATGACTTTTTCCTAAATAGTGTGAAACCAAGGAAAAGATTTTCTCCTTGGGCTAGGAAAGATTCTATTGATTATCTTGATGTAGTTAAAGAGTATTATGGTTATAATGATGATAAGGCTCTCCAAGCACTCAGGATTCTCACCAAGAATCAACTAGATAAAATTACATATCTATTGAGAAAAGGTGGTAAGAATGGCAAGCGAGATTGAGNTTNCTTGGAAACAATCNGACATGGTTGAGGTNACANTAGGTGAACCTGATGACTTTCTTAAAGTAAGAGAAACACTGACAAGAATTGGAGTAGCATCCAGAAAAGAAAAGAAATTATATCAATCATGTCACATACTCCATAAACAAGGCAAGTATTATATCGTACACTTTAAAGAATTATTTGCTTTAGATGGTAAACATACTAATTTTTCTAGTAACGATCTTCAAAGAAGAAATAGAATAGCAAAATTGTTATCTGATTGGGGATTGATCAGTATTGTTAATGAGAGTCAAGTAGAAGATCTTGCTCCATTAAATCAGATCAAAGTATTAAGTTTCAAGGATAAAAATAATTGGACTCTTGAATCCAAGTATAATATTGGTAGAAAAAAACAAGAGGATTAATGGAAAATCACCCTACTAGGGTTCGTTATGACAATCCAAAAATGTATAGATGGACGAGTTGGGATGCTAACACACCTTTCGCTCCATCTTTTGATGTACCAGTTTATATTGATGACTGTGGTAATTTAATTACAAAAGATTTAGTTGAATTATTGGTAACAAATAATATAGGTAGTAGAGAATCTTGGACAAAATATAATATTTTTTCTAGAAAAGAGTTTGTAATTGGTCTTCTTTCAGATAGAATCTATCAAGTATATACAGATTACATGGTAGAATTAGAAGAAGAACCATTACCAAAAGATAAATTATGGATTCGTGGATGGGGTGTAACATTAAATGCCGATGAAGGTATAAGTCATCATTCACATGCGTTTCATGAAAATACTTATCTAAGTGGTAACATTTCTTTGTCTGATTTAGATACTTCAACTGATTATTATTTTCCATACTTAGGATGGTATTTTGATTATTGGAAAGTAAATAATAAATCAGGTAATATAACTTTATTTCCCTCTTGGTTAGAACATAAAGTTGATCCTAATACTACAGGACAAGTACGGTTCTCACTAGCATTTGATATGTTTACAGAACACACTATGAATTACATTCGTAATAACCGAAATAATTCTTCGGTACTCCAGAATATTATTAGGTTGNCAAAACGTATGGATCATGTTTAAATAGTATTGTGATGCCTACAGGGTCACATAAACTACACGTCGCTTTTAGGAGGACACAAAAATGGTCACATTTGACTGGGAAACCTATACCCCTTACATGTTAGGATTTGAAAATGACATCAAAAGACTCACAAGATTACAAGCTTTATCAGCAGGTGGAACAAATTACCCACCTTACAACATTGNTACTGGATCTAATAACAGAACCATTCTGGAAGTCGCTCTTGCTGGATTTTCAAGAACAGATATTGAAGTCTCAACGGAAGAAGGAGTTCTAACAGTATCAGCATCACCAGATNCAGAAGNAGATAAAGTATATTCTCATAANGGAATTGCTACTAGATCTTTNAGTAAGAANTGGCAACTAGGTGAAGATGTTGAAGTTGAGTCTGTCANATTATAAAGANGGATTACTTACAGTGGTACTAGAGAAATTTGTACCAGAAGAGAAAAAGAAAAAGATTTGGTTCTCAGAGAAAAAGNGATCTCTGAAAGGATCTAAATAAAATATCAAGGGGTGCTTGACACCCCTCTTTTTATTTGCTATACTATAAAAAAGGTTTGTTAAATTATGNNAGANNCACCTACACANATTGAACATAATATTCGTGTTGTTCATGTAATTACAGGTGAACATATTATATGTAATTTTGGACAGATAAGAGAAGAAGTTGATGGAGAACAAAAGTTTGTTGCATATCAACTTTTATATCCTCTATCATTGTCTTTAAGCGAAGGAGATGAAGGACAATTTAATGTGACTTATCGCAGATGGAATCCTTATACACCATATGAAGATCATAGAATTAATCCTACTTCAGTTNTTNCAGCNATGCCACCTGCTGATGACATNTTNAAAAANTATGTTGGNAAANTAGCAGAAGCACAAATTGATTTGTCCTTCTTACCAAANAACGGAAAAGATATTTTAGGAACTACAGATGGAGAACCAACCCAAGAACCTACAGGTGCTGCTACTGAAGGACCAGTGGCTACTGGCACAGGTGGAGGAAATTGACGGAGCACAGTTTGGTGATCCTGATTGTATTTTAGTTAATCCTATGTCAATAGAGGGTAATGATCTTAAAGATTGGTTACCCTTTGCTGATAGTAAGGAGACAGTTGTAAGATCCTCTGATATACTAACTTTTGTAGAACCTAGCAGAGACATACTCTCTAAGTACTACAGTAGTAAAACTATTGAACCAGAAGTCCTTAACGAATGAAGTTCTATACTAATGTTGAACAGGCAGGTAACCGCCTTCTAGTACGTGGGTACGAGGGCGGTTCTCCTTTTTCCTATAGGGTTCCTTATAACCCTACACTTTATGTTGCTAGTAAGAATTATTCTGATTGGAAAACTCTTGAAGGTGATTGTGTTGAACCCCTAAAATTAGGATCAATCAATGATGCTAAAGAGTTTGTTAAGAAATACAGAGAGGTTGATGACTTTGATATCTATGGTAACACTCGGTATCTTTATCANTATATTGTAGAAGAACATCCAGAAGATGAGATTCGTTATGATACTTCAAAGATTCGTATCTTTAACATTGATATTGAAACTGCTGCTGAGAATGGNTTTCCNGATATAGAATCAGCAGACCAAGAGATCCTAGCGATCAGTATTAAAGACTCTTATACTGGTCGTATTGTTGTCTTTGGTGCTAGACCATTTGATAATACANATTCTGAAGTAGATTACATGCATTTTAGAACTGAAGAGTCTATGTTGTCTGCCTTTTTACAATATTGGAATGAAAATTATCCTGATGTTATTACGGGTTGGAACGTACAGTTGTTTGATATTCCCTATATCGCTCGGCGTGTCACTAGGATTCTTGGTGAGAAAGCTGCTAAGTCTCTTAGCCCGTGGAAGCTTATTTCTTCTAGAGAAATTTACATTAAAGGAAGAAAACAGATCGCTTATGATCTTCCAGGAATTTCTACGTTGGATTACCTTGAATTATACAGAAAATTCACTTATACAAACCAAGAAAGTTATCGCTTGGATCACATCTGTCTGGTTGAACTTGGGGAGAGAAAGTTAGATCACTCTGAGTATGATACTTTCAAGGAGTTCTATGAAAAGAACTGGCAAAAATTTATTGAGTATAACATTCATGACGTTAGGTTAGTAGATAAACTTGATGACAAGATGAAACTACTTGATCTAGCATTTACTATGGCATATGATGCCAAAGTAAACTATGAAGATGTATTTTCACAGGTAAGAATGTGGGACAACTACATCTATTGTGAATTAAATAAACGTAAGATTGCTATCCCTCCTAAAAGGGATGCACTTAAAGATGCAAAATACGCAGGTGCTTATGTCAAAGAACCAAAAGCAGGACGCTATGACTGGGTGGTTAATTTTGACCTTAATAGTCTGTATCCTCATCTCATTATGCAATATAATATTTCCCCAGAGACGCTCACGGATGACAGACACCCAACAGTTACAGTTGATAGAATACTTCAACAAGAGGTAGATATTGATGGTGACTTTGCTGTGTGTGCTAACGGAGCACAGTATAGGAAAGATGAACAAGGATTCTTGCCTTTGATGATGCAAAAAATGTATGACTCTAGAGTCATCTTCAAAAAGAAAATGATTAAGGCAAAGCAACAGTATGAAAAAACTCCTACTGTTGAACTGATGAAAGAGATTGCTCGCTGTAATAATATCCAGATGGCAAAGAAGATTTCTCTTAACTC